>OFQZ01000009.1_pt1 | contig 57862 bp, 74 predicted proteins | sample 1543011 | NCBI WGS metagenome assembly OFQZ01 (sample SAMN07774216, study PRJEB24372) | wastewater metagenome | isolation source: Exp Tend NO 0WW | collected 2016-02 | reverse complement strand
GGCGCGTAGAGCCGAGCGCGCCCGTGAGCGGTACCTCGAGAAGGACTTCGAGTGGCATGAGCAGAAGCGCAGGTACGATCGCGCTCGCGGCCGCGCTACGAACAAGCTAGCTCGCATGTACCCGGACGTGTTCCGAGTCGAGCTGCGGAAGGCGTATCGCGCTCTCGAGATGGAGGGTAAGCATCGCACGTATCGCGCTCAGAATGCGCGCGGTCGCGCGCTGACGGCGATGGGTAGACTCTACCCGGGCGACTACTCCGCACTGATGATGAAGGAGTTGACGTCCTGATGGAGAGCTTCATCCTGGCGATCAGCGTGGTGATCATCATCCTCACGATCAAGATCATCAGCTTGGGCGTGAACGACCCGGAGTGGGATCGAGCCCACGAAGAGTGGAAGAGGAGACACGAGGTATGACGATGGACCCGAAGCAATGTGCTGATCAGGCCCGGCGGTATCTCGAGGACGGACAGGGGTACGGAGTCGACACCGCAGCGGAAATCGCGCAGGCCTGGATCGCCCTTGGACAGCTCGAGTACCTTCTGCTGGAGGAAACCCCAGCCGATCCGCCAAAGGTCATCTCAGACGAATCCGGTGACGTCCAGCTGGTGGACCATCTGGGTCAGGTGGTCGGAACTCTATCAGTCGCGCCGCAGTTCGAGAACTACACGCCTCGCGAAAGCGTTGACCATGAGGCACTCCCCTGCCGCGACAAGGACCATGGCGACTACCCTCACCATCATCGCGTAGGACCTGTCGGCACGAGTTGGGTGCACAACCAGCATGACGTCCCTGGCTGTCCGTGGATGTGCGACCATCCGACGTACATGTACGAAGAGCCGCGCAACGTCAGCGACGAAGACGAGGCGGAGAAGATTGACGACTCGCCGCCGGAGCGCAGGATGCGTTACATACTCATGTCGCGGATGGACGGGAAGCCACGCACATCGGCGTTCACTTTATTGTATGACGCGAAGCGTCATATGAGGTTCTACGACCCGGAGGAAGTCGCGGTTATGCGGCGCATGAGTGAAGACGAGCCGTGGGAGGAAGTACGATGAAGAACATCGAGAAGATTCTCGGCCCGGCGTGGCTCGTCTACATGATGAAGATCGCAGCGGCGAAGCAGCATAAGGACGAGGCGCTGCGCGACGCGACCATTCCGCTGATCAAGGAGTTTCGCAGTGACGGCGACATCAAGCCGATCATTCGGGCGGCATGCGAAGTCTTGGGGGATGACTTTCTCGACACAGTCGACTGGGAAGACGAACACTTCATCGAGAGTCGGCGCGCCAAGATGATGGTTGCCCAGGCGCGCAAGCTGGTGGAGAAGGCGCTCAAGTGATCTCGAAGGAGCCTGAAACTCTGACACAAGAGCAGGTTCAGAAGCTCCAAGACTGCGTCGACTGGCACATGATGCGCATTAAGCGCGCTGGCGTGAAGCAGGGATCGGTGTGGTCCATCGACGAGCGTGAAGGCGGGTACGTCGTCGTGCGTAAGCCAGATCACCACAATCGGCATCCGGTGACGCTGTCACCCTCAGCCTGGGTTGAGTACCACTACCTCTCACTGCTGAAGGCGTTCTGCATCACGCCTTCATGATACAATGACCGTATCTCGAGAGGAGACACCATGGCAACGATCAAGCCGATCATCTACCCGAAGCTGGGTCTCAAGGATCAGGGCGAGCGCGAGCTGCTCGAGGCCCGTTCCACGGGCATTCCGAAGTCCCAGGTTCGTACGCCGATCAAGACCTCTGTGAAGGCGGCGCAGTAGCGTCGTGACCCGACGCTACGCCATCGACCAGAACGCGCTGTTCCGAGCTGTTGCGTTTCATCCGCACTCGGGGCAGCGCGAAGTCTTGGCTGCAGATCAGCGGTTCCAGGTCGCGTCGTGTGGCAGGCGGTGGGGCAAGTCTGAGGTAGGCGGGCACAAACTTCTACCTGAGGCGCTCCTCACGATGACGCAGCGGGACATGCTCAAGGACGCAAGGAAGCGTCGCGAGTTCTGGATCGTCGGGCCCAACTACACGGACTCCGAGAAGGAGTTCCGCGTGCTATACAACCAGCTGACCCGCCTCGAGGTGCCGTTCGATAAGCCTGGCACGTACAACGATCCCATCGGCGGCAACATGCACATCTCGCTGTGGGATGGCACGTACCAGGTCCACGGCAAGTCCGCCGCGCATCCTGAGAGCCTGGTCGGTGAAGGTCTGCATGGCGTGATCATGGCTGAGGCGGCCAAGATCAAGGAGCGGGTGTGGACGAAGTACGTCCGCCCGACGCTCAACGACTTTCGCGGGTGGGCGCTGCTGACCTCTACACCTGAGGGGAAGAACTGGTTTTACAAGTTCTGGCAGCAGGGGCAGGACCCGCGGTTTCCATCCTGGCGGAGCTGGCGAATGCCGGCGTGGATCAACCCGTACGTCTATCCAGATGGTGCTTCAGACGTCGGCATTGCGACGCTCAGGGCGATGCTGAACGACCACCAGGCTGTCACGCATGGCGATGCAAAGGACCTCGGGGTCGACTCGGAGATTCTCGAGCTCATGACGTCAATGACCGAGCCCGCATTCAACCAAGAGATCGCGGCTGACTTCACAGACTTCGTGGGCAAAGTCTTCAAAGAGTTCGACGAAGAGGTGCACGTCACCGACCTCGAGTTCGATCCGACGTGGCAAACGTTCGCCGCCGTGGACTATGGCTTCACGAACCCAAATGTGTGGCTCCTACTGCAGGTCGATCCGTTCAACGAGTACATCAACGTCCTCGGCGAAGTGTACGAAAGCGGGCTAGGTCCTGACGAGTTCGCAGACGAGATCATGCGCAGGGACCTCTGCCCAGGCGGCCTCAAGGCGTTCTTCCCCGATCCTGCGAGTCCCGGAGATACACAAGTCTTGCAGCGTAAGTTGCGGGTCATGGGGCGCCCAGGGACTGGCGGCGAGCTGAAACATCGGTTGGATGCAATCCGACAGGCTCTTCGGCCTTTCCGTAAACACGTTGAGAACGATCGTCCTAGGATATTGTTCGATCGTGCGGGTTGTCCGAACACGATTCAGGACTTCTTGAACTACCGATATCCCGACACGAAGACAGAGCAGGATCGCAACGAGCCTGAACTGCCGATGAAGAAAGACGACCACGGTCCTGAGGCGTTAGGGCGGTTCTTCGCAGGCCACTTTGGCACCTCAGACAAGGAACGTAAGCGGAGCGGCGGACAAGCGCAGGCGGCGATCACACGACGCGGCAACGTGAGGAGATGAATGGTATGGGAGACTTCACGCCATACAGTACAGCGAAGCCGTGGATGAAGAACTATCCGCAGTGGATGCCTGAAGAGGACGGCCTGCGGATCGAGGCGTACAGCCTGTACGAGCAGATGTACTGGAGTGTTCCCGAGACGTTCCAGCTGACGCAGCTCGGCACCGACGAAGACCCGATCTACGTCCCGAAGCCGAAGGTGGTCGTCGAGGCGATCCTCCGCTACCTGTGCGTGAACTGGGACATCGAGGTCGACCCTGATGTCGGTAGCGAAGCGGAGCGCAAGGAAGCGCTCGAAGTCTTCAAGCGGCTGTTCAAGCGGGAGAACGTGAAGGCCAAGTTTGCATCGCAGCTTCGCTACTGCCTGATTCGCGGTGACGCCGTATGGCACCTCACCGCCGATCCGAACAAGCCGCCTGGCAAGAGGCTTAGCATCCACGAACTCGACCCGGCGACGTATTTCCCGATCCGCGACGAAGACGACCCCGAGAAGCTCCTGGGTGTGCACATCGTCGACCAGTTCGAGGAGCCCGACTTCACGGTGCGGATTCGCCGTCAGACGTATCGCAAGGTGGTGGACGAGTTCGGCGCGTTCACCGGCGAGATCACCTCGCAGTGCGACCTCTTCGAGATCGCTGGCTGGGACGATCGGGTCCTCGAACCCAACGAGATTCGGCACGTCAAGACGATCACGCCGCTCTTCACCCTGCCGCCGGAGATCACCCAACTGCCGGTGTACCACTGGCGCAACAGCCGCAACCCAACCGACGAGTTCGGGTCGTCGCAGTTCCGCGGTGTGGAGCGGTTGTTCGCGGCCATCAACCAGACGATCTCTGACGAAGACTTGGCTGTTGCGCTGTCTGGTCTGGGTGTGTACGCCACCGATTCGAACGCGCCAGTCGATGAGAATGGCAACGAGGTGAACTGGCTGATCGGGCCGGGTCGAGTCGTTGAGCTGTCATCGGGCACCAAGTTCGAGCGGGTTACCGGCGTGTCATCGGTCACGCCGAGCCAGGACCACGTGAAGTACCTCGAGGCGAAGGTCCAGGAGGCGTCTGGCATCCCCGACGTCGCGGTCGGGTTGGTTGACTCAGCCATCGCCGAGTCGGGCATTGCGCTGGCGCTCAAGATGGCCCCGCTGATCGCCAGCAACGCAGAGAAGGAGCTGGAGATCGTTGGCAAGACCGATCAGATGCTCTACGACCTGCAGACGATGTGGCTTCCGGCGTACGAAGACATCGACATCAGCGGCGTGATCGTGGAGTCTCGGGTGGACAACCCACTGCCGCGGAACAAGTCAGCGGAGATTCAAGAGGTCGTGTTGCTGGCGACCAGCAACCCACCACTGCTGACCATTCAGGAAGCGCGGGCGCGTCTGTCCGAACTCGGCTACGAGCTATCGGGTACGGTCGACGAGATCATGGCGCAGATAGGGGCGTCCGCCAGCGCCGCCGATCCGTTCGGCGGACGCATGGCCGCCGAGGCTGAGCCGCCTGCAGACGAGGAACCGGCCGCGTGATAACCGACGAGATGAAGCGGGTGATGATTGATGCAGCACAACGTTGTCATCCAAAGGAAGCGTGCGGTATTGTCGCGGGTGGACGTTGCTATGAACTCCCAAACCAGAGCAACGACACGGGTCACTTCTGGTTACGTGCAGAGGACATCGCAAGGGTCGCGGCTGATCACGGTGGATATGCTGCCGTATGGCATTCGCACCCGAGTGGCGTACCAACCCCCTCAAGAACAGACTGGGCTTTTCACCCGTATGGCAAAGCGCTTGTCATCGTGGCTGGGGATGAGGTAGCTGTCTATGGCGAAGAAGCCAGACCGTAACTACGTCCTCCGCACATACCTTCGCGTGCAGAAGAATGTGGACCGCGATGTCCACTCTCTCCTACTGCGCGCTTCTGCGGACATCGACACGCAACTTAAGAAGATCCTAGGCAAGAACATTGGCGATCAGATTCGCCGAGAACAGCTTCTACTCGTTAAGAAGGTCATCGAGGAAGAACTCGCCAAACTTCTGAAGCGGGTGGGGTACACGGTCGCGGCGGCTAAGCACGAAGCTGCAGCTGCAGCAATAACCTCTGCCACGGCATACGACGCAGTCTTGATGCAGGCGGCTCATATACCGAACGACTTGATCGAGTTCTACCGCGCCAGCGCGGTTGCGACGGCGCGGCGCGGTGTAGATGCGGCCCTGGAACGCTTGTTCGGATCGTCGTACATACCACTATCGGAACAGGTCTACAAGACACACCAGTGGGCGTCTGGCGTCGTAGATCGGCACGTCGACAGCTCGCTTGCTCGCGGTCTCTCCGCTCGAGAGATGGCCAAGGGCGTACGCGACATGATTCGGCCTGATGTGCGAGGTGGCGTGTCGTATGCAGCTATGCGTCTTGGTCGGACCGAGATCAATAACGCATTCCACGCCATAAACGCCGCAAAAGCTGCAGAAACGCCATGGGTCGAAGGTGTTCGGTGGGTATTGAGCGGATCGCACCCGACGGCAGACGATTGCAACGCGTACGCGGAAGAAGCACTAAACGCCCCTCTGCCGCCAGGCGTATGGCCCAAAGATATGGTTCCGATGAAACCACATCCACAATGTCTTTGCACGACTGTGAACGAGCTCCCAAGCGTTGCTTCGTTTACCGACGCGATGCTCGCTGGCGAATATGACGATTACCTGGATAAGGTGATGGCGCGTTCCGGATATTCCGCAGACTTCATACGAAGATCGCGGTTTAGCTGACTAACAACTCCGCTCTTTTGTGGTACTATGTTGCTAGGCACAAGATAGAGCAACGACCGGAGGTCACTATGGGCCACACCAAGTCTTTCGTCATCCTCGAGGACGGTTCCATCATCTGGGACGTTTTCGGCGCTGACAGCAAGGACGAGTCCGAGGACGAAGACGACGACGAAGACGACGGCACCAGCGGTGACGACGACGATGAAGACGACGACGACGATTCGGACGACGGTGATGACGAGGACGATTCGGATGAGGACGAAGACGAAGAGGAAACCGTCGAGTCCCTGAAGAAGAAGCTGGCTGACATCGAGGAGGAGCGCGATCGCGCGATTCGTCGGATGAAGGCGGCGGACAAGACCGCAATCGCAGCGACGAAGAAGGCAGACCAGCTCCGCGACTCGAGTCAAGTCGCGAAGGATCTCTCTGCAGCGCAGACCAAGATCACTGAGCTGGAGGACAAGCTCGCCAAGGCCAGCGGCCAAGACAAGGCGAGCATCGTTCGTGAAGCTTTCCGCGACCTGACGATCCACGACTGGCACGACCCCAAGGTGGCCTTCCAGCTGCTCAACCTCGATGAGGTCGACGTGGACGACTCCGGCAAGATCGACGAGTCCAGCCTGAAGTACGCGGTCAAGCAACTCGTCAAGAACCACGCCTACCTCGTTCGCGAGAAGGGCAGCAAGGGAACCTCCGCGTCAGGCAAGAATCCTTCGGGCCGGCGACGCAGCAACCTTGATCGGAAGACGATGGAGCGCAAGTTTCCCGTGCTCGCATCTCGAAACTGACAAGAACAAGAAAGCAGGTGAATCATGCCGCGGTACGACAAGTACGATCCATATGACGGCGGGTTCCGTGCGCCCTTGAACGCCGCAGTCTCCGCGGCCAACAAGAACGTGCTCTATGCGGTGAGCTTGAACTCCGCGGGACGCGTCGTCGTTGGCACCACGGGCGGACAGACCGGCATCGTGGGCGTCATGGTGGCTCATCGTGAACTCGCGGTCGGGCAGATCGTCGACGTCATGACGGACGGTGAGATCGTGGAGCTCACGGGCCTCGCGGCCGGCACCGTCTACTACGCCCAGGCGGACGGCACTGTCACCGCCACCGCATCGAGCGACCGGGTCGGTCACACGGTGGAGGCGGGACGACTGATCGTCCGATTCCAGAAGGTGGGTGCGTGATGAATACGCTGATCCGACCCAAGCTGATCACGCTCGACCAGCTGGGCATCTACGAGGACATCTTCGGCGCGGATCTGGGTGGTCGGGGCATCAACTCGACCGGTGACATCGTCACTCGGACCTCCGACGGTTTCGACCTCAACAAGATCTGGGACGAGTTCCAGCAGACGCTGAACGTCTGGAACGCCGGCCGCGACAAGCTGGTCGACATCCTGACCTACAGCGTCACCGACCTGATCGAGTCCGTCCCGGTCGTCGGCGGCGCCGACTTCGAGAAGGCGTCCGAGTTCGGCGTCCCGCAGAGTGCCCGCCCCGGGGTGGACTTCTTCTGGATGGGCTACGACTTCGACTGGTACGACCTCGCCGCTCGCTTCACGTGGATGTTCCTCGCGGACGCCCCGCGGAACCGAGTCGAGGCCGTTCACGCCAGCGCGCTCGAGGCCGACAACCGGCTCATGTTCAAGAAGATCATGGGCACGCTCTTCAGCAACGTCAACCGGACTTCCTCGGTCGACGGCCTGCCGGTGAACGTGTACACCTTCTGGAACGGAACCGACGGCCAGACGCCGCCGCCCTACAAGGGGAAGACCTTCACGAACACCCACAGCCACTACCTGGTGTCGGGCGCCGCGACGATCGACTCCAAGGACGTCGAAGACCTGATCGACACCATCGCCGAACACGGCTACGGTCCGGCGGAGGGTTCCCAGATCGTCATCCTGGCGAACAAGCAGGAGGTCGACCAGATTCGTCGGTTCCGCGCGAACACCGTGAACAACAACTCGGCGAGCGCGCTGTACGACTTCATCCCGGCGTCGGGGCAACCGACCCTCATCCTGCCGTCGCAGGCTCTGCTGGGTTCGATGCCTCCGTCCACGTGGAACGGTCTGGCCGTCGTCGGCTCCTACGGCAACGCGCTGATCATCGAGGAGTCCTACATCCCGGCCGGCTACCTGGTGGCCTTCGCGACCGGCGGACAGGCGAACCTCTCCAACCCGATCGGCGTTCGTGAGCACGCCAACCCCGCCATGCGCGGTCTGCGGCTCATCAACGGCGAGAAGGCCGGGTTCCCGATCGTCAACTCGTACTACCAGCGCGGGTTCGGCACCGGCGTTCGGCAGCGGGGTGGCGCGGCCATCATGCAGATCAAGGCGTCGGGTTCGTACGACGTCCCGGCCGGCTTCCCGGTGATCTGACATGAGCCGGCAGATCGACCTGCAGTCGGTGCTCTCGGACGATGAGCTCGAGTACCTCGAGTCTCGCGGCCGAGACGCCGATCTCGCAGTGAACGGTGCGTTCCTCATCAACGAAACCGAAGGGGAGACCGGAGCCGATCCCAACGGCGATGCGGGCGAACCCAAGGGAGATGAGGGCAAGACGGGTGCTCCCCCGGAGCCCGTCGCCAATGACGACCAGAAGCCGTCTGAGCCCGCCAAGGCGCAGACCTCGACGGATACCCGCCAGCCGCCGAAGAAGAGCTGAGATCGTCATTTAGCGACCCGCCGAGTTGGCTTGGCTCGGTGGGTCGCTTCGGCTTAAGGAGAGATCGTGACTCCGCTGGAAAAGAAAGCCATTATTGATCAGATTCGCGCCAACGTTGGTGACACCACGTACCTCGATGATCAACTGTACGATATGTACGTGTCGTTGGGCGGCGTAAACTGCGTTGCAGCTCGTGTGTGGTCTGAGAAGGCCGGCCAGGCAGGCGACTTGATCGACATCACGGAGGGTTCATCCACTCGTCGCATGTCTCAGATTGGGACGCAGGCGCGAACCACCGCTGACTTCTACATGGCGCTCTGCGCCGCGGAGAAGGGCGGAGGCGACACGCGGCGGACCCGCACTCGAGCGATCGAACGGCCATGACGTTCACGGGCGCTCTTCTCACGCGACTTCGTAATGACACGAAGCGCTTCATCAGCTTTGCGCCGGTGACACTGACGCTGCGGTCGTACAGCATCGCCAACGACGGCACTGGCGGCAAGAAGGAAGTCTTCGCGGGGAATCGGCCACCGCAGGTGTTCACTCTGCTGGAGCCCAGCTCGTCAAACTACAAGCTGAAGGCTACGCAACCTGAAGGCACGAACACCATCTACGACTACATGCTGCTTGGCGAGTACGACGCCGTCATCGGGCTCTACGACGAGTTCACGTACGATGGCAACGAGTACCGCGTCGAGAACATCCTCAGCGAGAACGGGTACGAACGCCGCGCAGTTGTGCTGCGAACAGGTGCGCGATCATGACGACCCGCGTGAAGTGGACAGGACGAGAGGCGCTCGCTAAGCGCATCAGCGACATCCCGCCGAAGATGACACGCGCACTGGTTGGGTTGACCGAGTATCACGGCATGGCCGCTGAGAATGCGATGCGCAAGAATGCGCCGTGGCGTGATCAAACAAGCAACGCACGCAATGGTCTGCACACGGCAGTGACGCACAACGGCAACACCCATGAGATCATCCTCGCACACGGCGTGTCGTACGGTATCTGGCTTGAGGTGCGTTGGGCGGGTCGGTACCAGATCATTCTCCCCACGCTGCAAGACACGAGCGCAGCGGTCATGGATTCACTCACCGGCTTGATGGGAAAGATGTGATGTCACGCGCAGCCGTACATTCAGCTATCGCAACCTCTGCCGAGCTGCACGCATTGGGCTACGCGGGCGCTGAGGTCTACCGAGCGGTCGGAATGGAAAACTCAGAGGCGGATAAGCTCATCGTGCTGCGCTGGGGTTCGAACCCGCGAACGATGAAGTTCCACGGCAATGAGTTCTTGACGGTGTGGGTCTATGACCGAGGTCGGTCGTACACGGACATCGACGAAGCGATCAAGATCATCAAGCGCACCCTGCTGGGTCTCGTCGATGTGGGTGGTGCTGATAATGCATTCGTCACGCAGGTGAACTGGAATGGAACCAGCGACGATCTGTACGATGATGGCATGAAACGCATCACGCGGAATGCTGTGTTTACCGTTAACTCAAGAGTTGCATTGTGATATAGTAGCTCTCGAACGGAGGTGGAAGAATGGGACTCGCTATCGTTGCGGATACCCAGCCCGACACCTCTACGACCTGGGAGTCACCTTGCCGTAAGGAAGCAGCTGTGGACATCAGATGCGACAACAAGAAGCACGGCGAGCTCACGGACGATGGCATGCTCGAGGTGAAGTGTTCGTCGCGGTTCTGCGGCGCTGCACCTGGCGTTGTCGTCCTTCACACCTTTGACGCACACACTGGGGAACTCGTCAAGACACGGACGTTCCGCAACGTAAGGAGACCTCAATGACCACAGCGATTCCGTACGGGCTGCGTGACATCAAGATCACCCCGTACGCCGACGCAGCCGGAACCGTTCTCGGCTCGCCCATCGACCTCCCGTACGCGCGGACGTTGAGCTTCACCGACACCGAAGACTTCAACGAACTCCGTGGCGACGACCGGGTGGTCGCCACCCACGGCAACGGCGCCAGTGTCGAGTGGGAGATGGAGTCCGGCGGCTTCCCGTTCGAGGCCTTCCAGGCGATGGCCGGCGGTACGCTGACCACGACCGGCGCGGGCGCGACGCTCAAGCAGGTGTACAGCAAGAAGATCATCGACGCCCGCCCGTACTTCAAGATCGAGGGCCAGGTCATCTCTGACTCCGGCGGCGACGTGCACTGCATCATCTACAAGGCGAAGTGCACGGACGAGCTGAGTGGCGAGTTCTCCGACGGCGAGTTCTTCCTCACGTCCGCATCTGGCCTCGGTATCGCGCCCGAGAGCGGCGCTGACCAGGACAAGCTGTACGACTTCGTGTACAACGCCACCGTCACCGGAATCATGAATGTCGCTGCGACCGGAGCCATCGCAGGTGTCCCGGGCGCATGGGTCCCCGCCGGCGCGACGCCGCCCGCCGATCTCGCAGCCATGACCGGCAAGACCGCCTCGCCGAACACGAACTGGGTCGCCGGCCAGTACATGGTCCTGGGCGACGGTTCGTACGCGAACTGGAACGGCACCGCGTGGGTCGCCGGGATCCACGTATAGGACTCACTCCACACCCGACAAGGAATGAGAGAATAGGAGCACTGAGATGCCCACGGATCCGATCCAAGACGATTACGCGCCGTCCGCGTGGAACACGTCCAACAAGCTGGAGGGGTTCGACCACACGGTCCCCAGCGGCCAGCGATGCCGTTTGCGAATGCTCAACCTCGAGCAGCTCGTCATCAACGGGGTCATCGACGACATCGATGCGGTGAGCAAGATCATCTCGTCGGACATCATGAAGAAGCGCGCCGGCCGTCGTACGCGACAGACCGAGGCGCAGGAGGCCATCGAGGGTCTCAAGTTCATGCAGTCCGACGCTGGCAAGCACGCGGTGCGGCTGATGGACAAGATCATCCCCTACGCCGTCGTCGCGCCGCAGGTGATGGCCGATCCCGACGATCCCGCCGACCGCCTGGAAGGCGTCGTGTACGTGTCCTCGATCAGCATCACGGACCGCGCCGACATCTTCTCGGTCGTCATCCAGTCCGTCAACGGAGTCGCCCAGTTTCGCGGAGGACCCGCAGAAACTCTGGGAACTGCATCTGCTGGCTAAGGCCTACAACAAGACGCCGTCTGAGTTGATAGGAGTACAAGACGAGGTAGCAGGTTTCTGTCTTAACCGAGGGGTATGGCTGTTCGGCGCAAGTCTTCAAGACGAGATCGACAATGCGACAGCCAAGCTCAAGAAAGACGGAGAGATTCGCGCCAAGTCGCAGCAGATACTCAACAAGTGGCTTGCGAAGCCAGGGGAGACATTACCAGGGACATTCCGTGACCCGATGACCAGCTAGGAGCCGAAAATGGCTGAGTACGATCTTGGCACAGCCCGTGGCAAGATCGTGCTCGACTTCGAGGACAACACTGGCCCCGCCGAGAAGAAGACTCGGACATTCGGTGAGAAGGTCGGCGAGACCGGCCAGAAGATCGCGAGCGGCTTCAAGTCCATGTTTGCGGCTGCGTCGACAGCGATCGTCGGCGCAGCTACGGCTGGGGCCGTCAGTATCGTCCGTACGGGTGTAGCGTACAACTCGCTGGAGCAATCCGCACGCGCAGCATTCAAGACCATTCTCGGGTCATCCAAGGCCGCCGAGACCATGATGAACAAGATCGCGGAGTTCGGCAAGACGTCTCCGTTCCCGCGGCAGGCATTCATCCAGGGCACACAGCAGATGCTGGCATTCGGCATCGAAGCCAAGAAGGTTATCCCATACTTGGGTGGCATCCAGGATGCGGTCGCAGCGGCTGGTGGTTCTGAGGCCGATCTGCGCGGCATCATCACGACGATGTCCAAGATTCAGAGCGCGTCGAAGATCACCGCTGGCGACTTGCTCGAGTTTGGCAACCGAGGCATTAACGCCGCGGACCTCATCGGCAGCCAGATGGGGAAGACTGGCGCGGAGATCAAACAGGCGATCTCCAAGGGTTCGCTGGACGCGACGGAAGCGTTGGATGCTCTCGTTGCGGGGATGAACAAGAAGTTCGGCGGCGCTGCGGAGAACATCAAGAAGACGTTCCCGGGCGCAATCGACCGTGTGAAGGGCGCGTGGCGCGATCTCTCCTCTGCATTGATCGAACCGTTCGTCTCGAAGGGCGGCGGCGGCATCGCAGTCGCGTGGGCCAACACCTTTGCAGACGCCATTCGCGCCATTATCCCGCCGATTCAGCAAATGGCCACCGCGTTCAGCGATAAGATCCGACCGTCATTGGAGTCGATGAGCGCGAAGGCGTCTGAGTTTGTTAAGGGCTTCGACCTTCCGTCACTCATCTCTCAGGTCAGCCAGTTCGGCGCCCTCCTCCTGCCATTGTTCGGCGCCATGATCTCCGCTTCCGCTGGCGTGGCGGGCAACATCCCGCTGATCGGCGGAGCGTTCAGGATGCTCACGGGTCCGATCGGGATCATCGTCGGTCTCATCGGCGCGATGGTTGCATCCAGCCCAGAACTTCGTTCCGCGCTGGGCACCACACTACAGACGATCGCTGGAATCCTCCAGAAGTTGGCACCGCTATTTGCAGCGGCATTCGCTGCAGCGTCTAAGGCGATCCCACCCCTCGCCGACGCACTCGCGAAGATCTTGAACGGGCTGTTTGGATTCCCCGGCGCGATTGATGCGTGGACGACCGCGCTGGTTGCATTGGGTGCAGGCGTGGCGGTCTTCAAGACAATCCAAACCGCCATCACAGTCTTTAACACCGTAAAGAAGGCCATTCTCGCAGCACGAGCTGCGATGCTTCTGTTCAACCTCGCTATGATCGCAAACCCGATAGGTTTGATTATCGCAGCGATTGCAGCGCTTGTCGCAGGTCTTGTGTGGTTCTTCACGCAGACCGACACCGGCAAAGCAGCGTGGGCGTCATTCGTCGGCTGGTTGCAAGGGTTGTGGCAGGGTTTGGTCGGCATCGCGCAAACCGTGTGGGCGTCGGTGACGTCAACGTGGAACAGCGCAGTAGAGACTGTGAAGGGCGCATGGAATGGTGTACTCGCGTTCTTCACAACGTTGTGGGCGAACATCGTTGCTGGCGCTCAACTTGGCTGGAATATGCTGGTCACGGCAATCCAGACAGCCGTGTCTAACGCACTGACGGTCATCACCGCTCCATTCACTGCTGTGGTCGCAATCCTCAATGGCATCTGGGAGACGATCAAAGCGGCTGTCGCGGCCGCGTTCTTGGTCATCGTGGGGTTGTTCACCGGCAACTACGGACTCATTGTACAGGCCGCTACGGGCTTCTGGACGACACTGCAAGGGATCTGGTCGACCGCATGGGCCACGATCCAGTCGGCTGTGGGCGCGGCGTGGGGCGCCATCAGCGGATTGTTCTCCGCAGCGTGGGGTCGCATCCAGTCGATCGTCGTGGCTGGCTGGAATGCGGTCAAGAACGCATTCACCTCTGCCATCGCGGCGGTCGTCTCGTTCGTGGCACAGTTGCCGGGCAAAGCTGCAGCGGCGCTGGCGTCACTCGGCGCGAAGATCGTGCAGGTCGCCACCTCGGCGTGGAATAGCTTTAAGTCAGCGGTCACCACTGGCATTAGCAATGCGATCTCGATCATACGTGATCTGCCGGGCAAGGTCGTTGCCACGCTGGCCAGCTTCCCGGGAAAGATGGCGGAGGTCGGGCGCAACGTCATTGACGGCCTGATCCGTGGCATCCAGAACGCGGCTGGCGCGGTGGTCAGTGCACTCCGCAATGTCGTTGAGAACGCCATCAACGCCGCCAAGCGAGCGCTGGGAATCGCATCGCCGTCCAAGGTGTTCAAGGACATCGGCAAGTTCATCGTCGCAGGTCTCGCGCAAGGCATCGCAACCTCTGCCTCCGCGGCGACCTCCGCCATCAATAAGGTCGTTGCCGAGGTGAACCGCGTGGCTGGTCGCGCAGTCGGCAAAGCGGATAAGAAGCGTGCAAAGGCCGCCGCATCCGCTGTGGCGAATATGCTCAAGCTGCAGAACCGTTTGACTGGTGCCACCGCCGCGTCCAAGATGACGCTGGCGGACATCGGTAAGGCGCGTGAAGGTCTTGCGGATCAGCTCAAAGAGCAGAACAAGGTGCTCGCTGATCTGGTCGCCGAGTCGGACAAGATGCGCAATGACATCGCAAAGCGCATCACCGACTCCTTCAATCTGGGGTCCTTCGTCAAGAAGGGTAAGGCGTCCTTCGAGGCCATCAATAAGGGTCTCGCCGAGTCGCTCGCAAAGGCACAGCGATTCCGCGATGCGCTAGGCAAGCTCGGCAATGTACCCACCGATGTCGTCGAGAAGATCTCGTCGCTGGGAGTCGATCAAGGCATCGCAGTTGCGGAGGCGTTTGCGAACGCGTCTGACGCTGATCGCGAGACGTTCATCAAGAACTGGCAGGCGCTGGGCGACACTGCGAATCAGGTCGGCACCACGGTCGCAGACCGCATGTACAAGGTCGGTATCGACGCGCAGAAGGGTCTCATCGCAGGTCTCGAGGCGCAGGACAAGGCGCTTGCGACAGCGGCGGAGAAGTTGGTCGACTCTCTCGTCAAGGCGGTCAAGAAGAAGCTCGGTATCAAGTCTCCGAGCCGTGTGATGATGGACGTTGGCATCGACACCCTGCTCGGCTTCAACAAGGGCCTCGAGCAGGAAGCCGATGGCATCACGAAGACCGTCGCTGATCTTGCGAAGCGCATTCCCGCCGTGATGTCGACTGTCGGTGTTTCCGCTGGCATGGATCGTACGATCATCCGCGACACGTCACTTTCGTCCACGACTGCGGCGACGCGCAATGCGATGGTCGCTGTGGCGCCTGCAGAAGGCAACACGCATAATGAGTTCCACGGTGACATTCTCGTGCCGCTTGCAGATCTTGAAGAGCTCGACGCGTTCACGGCGTTCATCAGCGAATGGCGTCGCATCCAGCGGCAGGAGGTTGGTGTGTAATGGCCGGCGGATGGGGTAGCTCTAAGAATGGCATCCGGATCGGCGTGTTCTGGGATGGCATCCAGATCAGCGCCGATGGGTCGCAGGGTCGCATCACCGATCCGCGTGTCACGATCGACCGCGGCGTCAACATCGTCGACTCAAGCAACAACCTGTCGTGGTCTGGCGGCGCTGTCACCGATGGCTCCGACTCGAACCTGAATCTTGATGGCTCGGGCGAGAAGCGCATCAAGAACGTCACGGGGCAGTGGCAGGACTTGTCGTACGGATCGACCACAACCGTCACGTTCAGCGCATCGTTGTCGGGCGTGAACTACGCTGGTGGAACCTTGACCGCTTCGAAGAGCGTCACGTTCCCCGCACGCGCCATCGACCCTCCGGCTGCGCCCACGGGACTCTCTGCCACGGTGAATGCTACGACGAACACCGCGTCGATCTCGTGGACGAACAACGCAACGAGTTCCGCTCCGTACACCAGCTTGAAGCTCGAACGATCGAGCAACGGCGGCACGACGTGGGCTCCAATCGCGGTGTCTGGCACGCCGACGTCGTTCTCTGACACGGGTCTTATCGCGAACTCTCGCTATCGGTACCGCATCACCGCGGTGAACTCTTCTGGCACCAGCGCATACGCGACGATGTCGACTGACGGCTATACGACGCCCAGCGCGCCATCCAATTGCACGGCCGCGAAGGATTCATCCGGCAACATCGTCGTATCGTGGCTGGACAACTCGGCGCATGAGACGGGCTTTGAGGTCTGGCATTCAGCGAACGGCGGAACGACTTGGGACGGCGCTCCGCTGACAACCCAGTCCGTTGGAGCTACGAGCTGGACACACACGTCGCCGAACACCGGGACCACACACACGTATCGGATTCGCGCCGTTCTCGGCGCCCTGGTCTCCGGCTACAGCACACAATCCAACACAGTGCAGTTGTTGACCCAGCCGCTGGCGCCGACGCCTCTCGGGCCATCTAGTGGCTCGGCCTTGAACACCGCAATCAGCAACACGCTCTCGTGGCGCCACAACTCCGCGGACACCACCGCGCAGACTGCGTACGAACTGCGCCATCAGTATTCGACCGACGGCGGTACCACGTGGAGCGCCTACACGACGGTGAGTGGAGCGACCGATCAGTTCCGTCTCTTCACTGCGGGCTCATTCACACCGAACCGCCGATACCGATGGAATGTGCGCACCAAGGGGCAGCACGCGAACTTCAGCGACTGGTCGGTCGACTCCACGTTCATTGCAACCACGGCGCCTACCGCCGCGTGGGTGTCGCCGACGAACGGCGGAATCGTGGACACGGCGACGGTCACGGCGCAATGGTCGTACACCGATGCGGAATCCGAGCCGCAGTCTCGTTACCGCTTGACTCTCGTCGACGAGAACGGGAACACGCTTGAGACCATCGACACAGCGTCCGCTGCGACATCGCAGGCGATGTCGACCGTTCTGCAGAATGAGCGTACGTATGTTCTTCGTCTGCAAGTGTGGGACTCCAGCGGTCTCGCGTCGAGTGTTGTCTCAGTCACGTTCCAGACGTCGTTCCCGACTCCGCGACCCGCTGTCTTCGGCGATGTCGACTGGGATACGAACACGGGTTCGGTTAGCATTTCGTGGGACAACCCTGATCCCGCGGGCTCGCCCGCCGTCGAGTTGCGGCGGAACATCAACACAATCCCACGAGCCACCGCCTCGTGGTCCGCGACGTGGGGGACTGGTGGCGCCGGGACGGCTACGGTCGAGACAGACGCTCGCTGGTGGGGTGGCGTGGCGCGCAAGATGGTGTGGTCCGCTGCGAACACGGCCGCTGCCACGGCGTACATTTTCACGGGCGGCACGGTGACTGTGGCGGTCGGCCAGACCTACGTGATCAGTGTTCGATACCTCATCGCAGGCGCAACGCTGGCGCCCGCGCCGAAGTTCGCTGGCGCCAACACGCCAGTCTTTACGTATGGCGCCGTGGCCAACGTTGATAACGGCGACGGCACGTTTACCGCTTGGAGAACTGCGACGTGCACAGCCGCCGGCTCAGGTGGGAACCTTGTCGCGGGTATTCTCGACCTCCTGCCGGCGATGCCGATTGGCGCCGTGTACATGATGGGCGACGCATTCGTCGAAGTGGCCACCAGCTTCGGTGGGTACTTCGATGGCGGGTACAGCCCGGACCCGTCTCTCGCCGCGGCGTGGGTTGGCACCGCGAATGCAAGCCAAAGCACGCTGTCAGTTCCCGCAGTAGCGCCCACGCCTCCGTCGGTCAGCAACACTCTGCTGCGCTCCGAGGATGGCGGCGTCACGTGGGAAACAGTCGCAGTAGGTCTCGCAAACGATTCCACGGTCGTAGACTACGGCCCTAAGTTTGACACGGAGATTCTCTACCGCATCGTCTCTGTAAGTGCGCTGAACACGGTCGTAGCGTCCGACATCGAGTCGGCGATCTACACTCGCAACAGCGGGCAGTGGGTGTTCTTCAACGTCGGGCCCGCTTGGGCGTCATGGGCGAAGGTTCGCATCGACCCTGAGTATGACCTGGACTTCGAACGCATAAAGGAAGTGCATCAGTTTGCCAAGCGCGACGACAGCGTCGAGTTGATCGGTCGCGTGCGCAAGCGGACAATGGCATTCTCCGCCGTGATCGAGCCTTACGTCGAGCAGGACGCGATGGATGCGCTGCTCTACATCGCGGACCAAGAAGCGCCGATCATGTATCGCGACACCCGCGGCAGGAAGTGGTTCGTTTCCATCGGCCCTGTGAAGCTGTCGACGAAGGGTCTGACCACGTTCTCGACGCAGCTAACGTACGTTGGGCGGCGCAATGTGGGATGAGCGATACTTCATTCACCGTGAAGAAGAGTACCGAGTATCGGTGTACGACAAGTTCGACCGATCACTTGGCATCACGCTCGACATCCAAGGCGGAAAGCTTGACTTCCGTTCGCTCGCTGATCACCGCGTGTCGGGTTCATTGGACGTGGTGCTACCAACCCGTCTAAACCTCTTGGACAAGCGCCTGCAGATCGACTATGTCATGCAGCCTGTCGGCTATCCAGAAGAGGTCTGGCCTCTCGCGCGGGTCATTCCGGCGGTCCCGTCGGAGGATTGGGGCGACATCGGAGTTCAGCTGTCCATCGACGTGTACGACAAGAATCTCGTCCTGAACGCGGTCACTACAACGACGTACACCGTAGCGACTGGCGATAACCTGCGGACGCATGTTATTTCGATCCTCGCGTCCGTCGGCGAAACGAACGTGAACATCCAACCCTCCACTGCCACGGCGTCTGACGACATGGTGTGGGATGCAGGTACTCGCAAGAAGATCATCATCAACGAGATCCTCAAAGCGATGGGTTACTGGGGCATTTCGACGAACGGGTCTGGGCAGTGGATATCCACGCCGTACATTGCGCCCGCTGATCGACCGATCGTGCATAACTACAGTGAAGGTCCCAACTGCATTTATCTTCCCGAGTTCAAGCTTGAGCGCGATTACTACAACGTGCCCAACCAACTGGTCGGCACGATGGCTGAAGAGGGTGATGATGAGCCGGAGATGTACATTGCTGAAAACCACAACGCAGCGTCTCCTTTCTCCATTGAGAACCGTGGGTTCATCCTGCCGGGTGACCCGATGGAGGGCATTGACGCAGCGGACATTCCCACGTTCCAAGCGATCGTAGAGCGACGTCTTGCGGAGCTGTCCCAAGTCGCAGCCACGGTGAATCTCGACGCGCTGTGGACACCGACGCAACTCAACGATGCGCTGATCTTCGCGCATGAAGCGTCTGAGACGAATGGTCGTTTCACAGTGGCGAACTATTCGATACAGTTGGAACCAGGAACACTTACCGCTCTTGAGGTGAAAGAGGTGATCGCGACGTGAAGCCAGACTACCGTGGCTTTGTGGTCGCGACTGCTGCGAGCCAAAAGCGCATCTCCGAAGACAGCAGCGTTCCCCAGTTCAAGATGGCTACGGTCACTTCCGTGTCCCCCCTACGGGTGAGATTCGACAACGAGCTATCTGCGTCAGCCGCTACACCGAGAAACCTCATAGGCGTTCTCGCAGTTGGTGATCGTGTACGTGTTACTTTGCACCGAGGTAAGACTGCCATCGACGGACGCGTAGGAATCGAAGCTCCTCAAGCAGTGTTAGCGCTTGGTTCTGGCGCGAATCTCAATACATTGCTGGAGTGGCGAGTTTACACGCAAGCGAGCAACGCGGGCGCGGCTTCTGGGTCAAACTACCCAGTGGAGCTGGCTGGTGCGCTTGAAGTGATCCCTATCGCCGGCGGTGCGGGAGCGATGATCTGGCAGCGCTACACGACCTACCGGCACACCGCCTTGTTCGGGGGCGAGGAGATTGGCCCGGCGGTCTACGTGCGGGCGTTCTACAACGCTATCTGGTCGCCGTGGATTTGCGTGGGCGGGGAGCCTCGGATCGCCGGGGTGCAGTCCGCCAAAACGTACTATGAGAAATACCCGGACGGGAGGCTGATATGTCGGGGATCGCACGGCTGGTCCGCGAGTACGGGAACCCAGAGTTACGAGTGGTCGTTCCCTGTCGCCTTCGTTGGGGAGTTCCCACATATCACTGTCACTGAAGACACGACCGTGCCGCAAAACGTCAACGCCAGTATTTCTGAGCTGTCATTGACAGGCGTCAACATCTGGCATTACCGGTCGACAGCGGTTGCAAACACGAGCCGGTTCCAAGCAGAAGGAAGGTGGAAGTGATGGCGACGCTCAGCGAGGCCAGCCGCGCATCGAAGGACGCCGATCTCATCGATCGGTTCGAAGCGCAGGCTGCAGTGGAAGGTGTACCGAATCCGCGAGTGTGGGTGTCGGAACGAATGCGTCGATTGGTGATGGCGCCGATCTCGGATGCGCCCGACGCGCAGAAGATCGTCGACCCTTATACGTTTGCGTCGAATCGCCAGCGCGAGTTCTTGGCAAGTAACACGCTGGCACTGTGGTCCGGCGAGGTCATGCTGCCGCCGGGACTGAACCCGGGCGCGGTGACCGATCCATACATTGAGCACGCTGTGAAGTGGCTGATAGCACAGGAGGTGGCGTAGTGCGGTGGTTTCGTGCTATCGCCGATGACCCACGAACGTCGGCAACACTTCTTGTGATTGCGTATACGTGCATCGCAGTCACGGGCATCGTCGGCATGACGTTGCCGCACGCTCTCAACAATGAAGCGCGGTTCTACTACCCTTCATTCCTCGGGGCGCTCTTAGCGACGTTGGGAGGCGCGCTAGGAGCAATCTCCGTCCCTCGAGGTGTGTGGTGGTTGGAGCGTGGCTCAATCTCGCTCATGGTTGGCGCTATCGGTGCCCGCATCTACTCGTTGGGTTACCAGTGGTTTCACGCGGTCATGAGCTACGGTGAAGTTGCGATCAGCATTTCGTTTCTGGTCGCCATCATGGCGGGCATGCTACTTCGTCTTCTTTATATTCGGGGACTAGCGCTGGACCCCAAAGTGTAAGGTGGACTGATGACCCCAGAGACAATCGTCGGGCTGATCATAGCCATCGCGACAGCACTAGGCTTGCGTGAATGGCTTCCCGGTATTGTCCAGCAAGTGACTGGCAGGGCTGGACGAGAACGACAGCACATACGCGATGAAACGGCCAAAGCCAAAGCGGAGCGAGAAGAAGAGCTGAATCGCGTTCGACAAGAGCGTGACGCCGCAGAGGATGAAGCTGACATCCAAGCGTGCCAGCGACGACTGATGCAGGAATATGCAAGTCGTTTGCGGCGTCGGCTCATCGACGTGGGCGGGGAGATTCCGCCGTATCCAGACCTAGACTCATGCAAAGGAAAGTGACGACATGGCAGTGACAAACGCGCCGATCCCCTCGGGGTCGGTCAAGCTGTTCAACGCGGCGCTCAAGCTGCTGCGTGATTGGGGCTGGGATCCGTATCTTGACGTCCGGTCCGGCTGGGAGAAGCGAGGGAACGGGCATCGGCAGCCTCGGGTGCAGGACTCGATCATGATTCACCACACCGGTGGCGCGGCGACCAGTACCGAGTACCTGCTCAATCCCGCCGACCGGCCCCAGCTCAAGATGTTGGCGAACATCCACGTGGACCAGGGGGATCGCAAGATTCGCATCCTCGGAGCCGGCCCGACCAGCCATGCGGGCAACGGCACCAAAGCCAACTACGACCGCATGGTGTCCAACCGCGCGCCGCTCGGAGGCGACATGGCGCCCAGCCGGCCGGATGGCTCGTGGTCGGCCAACCGGTACTCGGTTGGTGTGGAGGTGGATGGGGCTGGTGGCCCGAACGAGTGGAACGACTGGACCGAAGCCGCCGTGCTGGCCGTCGCAACTGCGTTCAACCAAGCGGGCGAGTGGGCCGGAGGAGGCAAGGTGCCTCGAGTGTGGGCGCACAAGGAGTTCACCGCCCGCAAGCCCGGTGACCCCTACGCAAACATGGGTACGTTGAGAGCGTTTGTGCAATCAGCGCTGGCGGTTGGCACGGGGGTGTCTCCTGGAGCCGCCACAGGCCCGTCTCAGCCCGCGCCAGGGCTCGGCAAGCGTGTCTTGTCCAAGGACGGGATCGACACCGGGCCAGATGTTGCCGAGCTCGCCGCCCTTCTCATTGCTCGGGGCTACGACGTGGGGAAACCCCTTGACGTGTTCGGCCCGGCGATGGATCGCGCCGTTCGAGCGGAGCAGAAGAAACTTGGCCTCAAGGACGACGGGGTGGTTGGCCCGCTGACTGTTGCCGCGCTCAAGGGTGAAACGATCCCAGAGCCTCAGCCCGAACCCCCGGAGGAACCCGAACCCAGTCCTGAGCCCGAGCCGCCCAAGCCTCCGGCGCCCAAACCAACAGGCCGTGACTTCCGCATGCTGCAGATGAACACGTTGAACAAGGAGCGGTTCCCGAACAAGCAGGGGGTGGAAAACCGATCGACCGCATGGCCTATCTGGCTCGCGAAGCAACGGCCCTCGATCATGCTGCTCTCCGAAACGAATGGCACGCGACGAGACGTCATCAAGGCGCATTCGTACTTCAAGCCGTACAAGTCTTGGGCGGTTGGCATGGTGTGTGTGATGTGGGACACGCGGAAGTGGACCCACATTGGGGTCGACGAATACGACTACGGGAACGGAATCCACGGTGCTTCGCGCGTGACGCTGAAGGACAACACCACGGGTCTTGAATCGGACTTCATCTCTCTTCACCTACCGCCCAAGGCCGCGTTCCCATCTTCGTGGTCGGACGCGCGAAAGACACAGGGCAAACTTGACGTGCTTGCGACGATTCTTCGTCGGCTGGTTCGAGACGTCGCCACATGGATCGGCGGCGACTTCAACACCGGCGCGCACGACGCGTTGATGAAGAAGTACGGCTTCGCTCGGCTGACTGACCCCGCAGACACGGGTGACGAAGCTGGAGAGCAAAAGCTCGATGCAAGCTGGCATCGGTCGAGCGGGAAGGTGAGGACGCGCAAGCGCGGGTCTTCTCTGCTGAGTCCGGGTGCACTCTCGGACCACAAGGGCTTCATGGTGAATGGCACTGTCGAGCTCCCCGCGTCAACACTCTGAAAGGAAAGCGCACATGAAGAACGAACCGCTTATCACAGTGGCCAGCATCACGGCAGGTGTCACCGCCCTGCTTGCTCTGTTGGTCGCATTCAACGTACCGGTGACACCCGAGCAGCAAGTTGCGATCTTGGGCGTCGTTGCTGTCGCAGCTCCCATCGTAGTAGCGGTGATCGGTCGTAGCCTGGTCACGCCCAACGCGAACGTCGTCGAGTACACGACGTCAACCAACCAAGTACGGGCCGGAGAAGCCAACGAACTTCCGACCGACACCAAGATCCGCATGCTGGACACTGATCCCGGCGGCCATCTCGCCGACCACGGCGGTCCTGGGATTGTGGATAACCCGTACGACGAAGAGGGCGATGCGCTGTAGGCCACCAGACGCCAAGAAGGAGTACGACAATGAGTTTTCCAATCGGAGTCAACACGGTTACGTTGACCATTGGTACGACTTTGGCCGGTGACGGCGAGTCAGGAAGTTTTGACGGTGTCGTGGTGCCGATCTTCGGTGGCACGGTTCGGGCCATCCTGTGGCTAGTGAATGGCACCTCCTACACCGACGTGTCTGGCACGGTTGTGTCCGGACCGTCCGGGGTGGCAGCGGTCGCCGTCCCCGACCCGCACCAAGACGGCTGGGTGGTACCCACACTCGGCCCGGGCGGAGCCACGATGAATGTGCCGATTACTGATTGGGGCTACTTCGTCTCGGGCATTGTCACGTTCGCTAGCGGTAAGAAGCGCATTATTGGCAAGGCGGTGAAGATTCCGCCCGGGCAGACCGCCGTTGATCTTGACACAGTCGCCGACGGACAGATCGTCGGTGGCGTCCAAGGACCGTATCAGAGCGCAATCAGTGATGTGGAGATCACCACCCTTCTACCCGGCACGGACGCTACCGTCGCCCTGACCGATGGTGTGCTGCAGCTCGGCATTCCCCGCGGCGCCCAGGGCGTCTCGGGACCGCCGGGCCCGTCAGGCGTTGTAGTGCTCGATGCGGATGATCCTGACCCAGACCCGCCACTGGCGGGCGTCCTGTACGTCAGGCTCGGTGAGCCTGCCCCGGCAGTCCCGACCGGGCTGGCCGCGTCGTTGATCACCGATGACGGCTTCACCTTGTCATGGTCGGCGTCAGTCGGCGCCACCGGCTACGAGGCACGCCTCAACGGCGGCTCAGCAACGGCGGCCACCTCACCGAATGCTTTCACCGGCCTCGACCCGAACACGCTCTACGCGGCCCAAGTGCGGGCCCGGAATGCCTCCGGGGTGTGGTCAGGATGGTCCACGGCGCTCGACGTCACCACCGACGCGACGCCCAGCGGGCCGAGCCTGATCTTCGCTGACACCTTCAACAGAGCGGACGGCCCGGCGGGGAATGGGTGGGAAGGCCCATCCGGAGATGGCAGCAACACCACCATCGCTAGCAACGCACTCGCGCTGTCTGGGTGGGGAGCCTACAACCGTGTATGGCAGCCTGGACTGCCTCAGTTGGTGTCCGTCCGAGCGTTGTTCGTCTCGACCGCCGACTGGTACCAGGGGATCTTCCTGGCGAGACACCCGGTCTCTGGAGGAGGCATCAAGCTCTTCCGCAACGGGGCTGACTGGGTGCTCGGGAACGCGGACAGTTTCTCCGGCGAGAACACCATCATCGCTGGGACTCCGCCCGCTGGGGCCACTGCTCTCCGGTTGGACTTCGACGGCACCAATGTGCGCGCCTGGGCTGGAGTCGGGACGCCGTCCACGCTGGTGGCAGACGTTACCCTCGCATCGCTCGGTATTACCGGTCTGTCGTCCGACCCGGGGACCGTTTACTTGGCTGGTTACTGCGGCGAGGCCAAGGTGCCGAATATCGACAACTTCGAAGTTTGGACGGCCACCTGATGAGGGTCTTGGTGGACGGCGAGTGGCGGGAGGTGGTCGTCCTGGGCGTTGGTGACAGTGGGCAGTTGCGACCGGCCACGATCCTCGGTGACGGACCGTTCGTGCCTCCAGATGTGAGTCCGGTGACATTCACCGTGTTGGGCCCGGCCACCTTCGCGCCCATGATCGAGGCGGTCGGGGAGGTCGAGTGGTACGAGCACGATCTCATCATCGGCACAGGCGCTCAGCCCAGTCTCGGGCTCGATTCCGGCAGCCACCAGATCGACATGCGCGTCCGAACCCACGCCGGAGGACCGTCCGCCATGGCTGACGTCACGACTGTGAATCTCGGGTTCAACCACACGGAGGATGCAGGGCAATACAACATTGGCCCCAGTTACAACTGGCCGACCCAGCCTGTGACCGCCGTCGAGGGGTTGGACGTACTCACCGGGATGGAGCGGTTCTGTGCCGCTCACTGCCCAATCGAGGGCCGTCTCGACTTCTCCGGATGCGCTGCCCTGGAGTACATCGAGTGCTTCCAGGCGAACGTGCAGGCCGTCACGCTAACCGGTTGCGACTCACTGATCCGGCTGTGTCTGGAGAACTGTCGCGTAGCCGGGGTGTCCAACATCGTTGACCTGAATCCCGTCCGGACGACTCTGCGCGACCTTCGAGGCGCGGACCAGAGAGGTGTAGTGATCGGGTCCGCCCTCACTTTCACAACATTGTCCGGTCCTCTAGAGAATGTGTACCACTTCTGCCTACGGGATCAACCTCTCGGCAACGCGCCGGGCCTCGGCTCTCTCCCTGCCGTGGAGGAGTATTGGTGCTGGGACACAGGGCAGACGGTCGCTGAAACACCGATCAGCCCTGTCGCCAGGAGTTTCCCTCTCTACGACAACAACTTCGACCAGGCTTCGGTTGATCGCATTCTGGTGGGCCTTCGAGACAACTCTTTGGCCGGTGCGTACAGTGTGGTTGACTTGAGCGGTTCTGCCCCTCCATCTTCCGCCGGCATCGCCGCAGCCGCCACTCTCACAGGTAGAGGCTGGACTGTCTCACATAGTTAATCGAATGACATCTGAGACACCATAAAGTCTCCGACCATAGTAGCCTCTAGCCAGCCGCTAGAAGATGGTCTCAACGAGGTTTGGTGATCCTGACCAACAAGAAAGGCCAACCCAAGAGGGTTGGCCTTTCAAGTTCTGTTGGCAACCTTACGCGGTCACGCTCGCCTTGCGGTCAATGTCGGCGCGCTGGCCGTCAATGAAGCCAGCGGTGCGGGCGTCGCGAGCGGAGCGATGACGAGACGCCTTGGTGACCAGACCCAAGGTGGCAACCGCGTCGTCGAGTTTGCGACCACGAGCCAACACCAGCTCGCTTCCCGAGGTCTTCGATACCTCTGCCACAGCCTCTTCGCGCTCGCGCCGAATGCGATCCGCAACGCCGCGGCCGAAGCCTTCCAGGTACGAACGTCGTGCCATGTAGCCTTGGCTGGCCGCCCACTCGGACTTGTTGGCCGCCCACCAGAAGTTCATCGACACCATCGACTGATCGAGAACCGATTGCGCCATGCGCTTGACCATCGGCAGCGTCGACTCGAAGTCGATGATCGTCACGGACACGGTCTTGTTGAGTCGACGAAGATCGGTGTAGTAGCCCCTCGCGCCCATCGCTTTGACGACACTCAGGATCGAAGACATGTGGATCATCTGGTAGATGCCGCGCATGTGGACCTGCACGGAGATGATCTGGTCTTCGGTGTTGCGGTCGGGATCCAACATCGCCTGGTCGATGCTGTACTTGATCATTAGCTCCTCTGCCTTCGCGGACAGCATCTCACGCTCCTCATCGGAGTTGGTGGACTCGGCCTTGCGAAGCAGGGCTTCGATGCGGGCGACGATCTTCTCTTCGGTCATTTCTGGGACTCCTCGTGTATGTGTGTTGGTTGGTCGATTATGGGTTGGGTTCAGGCCTTGGCGGCGGTCCACACCGAGATGGCCTTGATCGGCAGATAGCGCTCTTCGACTTCGCCCTTCCGCCAGCTGGGGACAATGGCGGTGGCGCGGATCACGCGATCGGCGATGAAGCCGGCGGAGCAGCCACAGGAGCAGCCGGCCTTGCGGTTGAAGCTCAGCTTGACGCCGTCAAGCAACTCGGCGATCAGCGGGAGCTCGTTGATCAGTTCGGCGGCGCGGGCCTTCTTGTTCTTAATGACCTGGCGATTGCCGGCGTCCCAGGCCTTGTCGGCCTCGAGGCACTCGCCGCGTTGGTACGTGCCAGCTCCCCTGCTCAACCGCTCGGCTTCGGTGAAGTCGACTGGCTCCTCGCCGTCGATGTACACCCGGGTCTTGACTGCAGCGCGACGGGTGTCTCCGGCGGTAATGCTGATCTGCAGATCGCCTTCGGTGGTGCGAAAGTGGAAGTGGGTGCCCTCATCGGTGAAAGTGCGGGTCCAGTTGGTCGGGTTGAAGATTGCGTCGGTGTTCATTGCGGTTCTCCTTGAGCTAGTTGGTCTACGACCATCATAGCACAAGAATGGGCTCGTGTCAACCACGAGCCCACTCTTCGCTGATCACCACCCCATCTTGTCGGCGCAGATGGGGCCGATGCCCCGCGTCCGGCTGTCCTCGTCGGTGAGGGTCCGGCCGCACACCCCGCACGCGCCGATCTCCTGGCCGTACCGGACGCTGGCGGCCTGCGGGTCGGCAGCGATCGTGTCGAGCACCACACCGCGACGGGTGCCGCGCACGGGGTACTCCGTGTCGCTCGCCATCTGCTTGACGAAGACGTAACCCGCCCAGCGGCCTTCGGTGGGGCAGTCGACCTTGAAGAACCCAAGCACGCCGTCGATCTCGACCGCATACCGGCCTGCGCGCACCCCGAGAACCGGAGCCTTGACGCGAGCCGCGTCGCGATACTCGATCCAGTAGCGGTTCGCCAGCGCGCGGGCGTCGGGCTCGGTGTTGGCGGTGCCGGTCTTACCGGCGTGGAGGTTGCTCGTGTCGTACAGGCGGACCGTGAACGGCCCTGCGGTGTTGGGCTCCTCGGTGATGGCGACGTAGGCGCTCGTGCCGGGAACGTGGTGCTTGGCGATGAGGGTTGTGTTGGTCATTTCGTTGCCTCCTGGGCTAGTTGGTCTACGACCACCATAGCCGAAGTGTAGGCTTGTGTCAACTTTGTCGGGAGAGTGGGAGTTGCACCCACGTGTACGGTGGCGACCCGTCCCTTAGCTTGGTTACCGCTCAGGCATCTCCCGGACCGCTCTTAGCCGATCAGAGCGCTTCCCAGGCCGTGGCGACCTGGACGTCTTCGGAGCGGCCGAGCAGTTCGATGAACGCGGCGTCGGTGTACTTCTCCTGGACTCGATAGCTGTTCGACGTGACAGACGTCCACCACGCGCCGGCGATGAACAGCGCGACGTACCATCAGTCTCTCTTCCTCTTCGGTCGTGCGTTGTACCACGCGACGGTCTCTTCTCGGTTGAAGTACGTGCCACCGATGTCCTGTCGGATCGGCGCGCCGGTGCGTTCCTTGTCTCGCACCAGCTTGGACATCGCTTGCCGGCTGATGCCGAGAATGCGAGCCATCTCGGACATCGTCCTGATCTTGGTCTTCATAGTGCTCCTCTGTACATTAGTGTGATGTCTTGGTCTCGTCTCAGCATCATGTTGGCGACATACAGCTCGCCGCGATCGTTGCGACCGAGCGTCACGCCGTTATCGCGCAGACGCTGCACGAACGACGTACGACGATACAGCTTCTCCCCATGCTGCTTCGCCCATTCGCGATACACGAGGTGCGCAACGCGAACCTCGGTCTGCGCGCCGTCCTTCCACCAGAAGATCTCACGCATGAAGTGCTGAATATCATTCTGCTCCTGTTCATAGGCGGAGGTGGAGTCGACGACTGTGTCGGGCGTTTCGAGTCGTCCACGCTCAAAGTACTTGATCGCGCCCTTCACGGCCCACGCAAGAACAGCTACGCCGCCGATCTTGGGGTCCTTGATACGTTCCTTGAGCGACATGTCTCGCTTCTCTGCTGGAACGGTATGCGGGAACGGTACACGCTTAATGCGTCGGAACATTGCAGAGTCTGTGGTGATGGGGTCATGGTTCGTTGCCATCCACAGCTTGAACTGCGGCTTGAACGTGAACGCCTCTTGGTACAAGTAACGAGCGGAGAGTGGATCTCCGCCCGTGATCTTCTTGATGAATGCTTCGTCGAATCGTTCGCCTTCAGGAAGCTCGGTTGTGGTGATCAATCGTGATCCAACGAACTTCACGAGCTCGTCTCTGTCGACTCCTTTGCCGCTGTATTTCTTGATGAACGTCTCCGCTGCGACCGTGTCCGCGTACTTCCCAAGAGCGGCGTGCAAACCATCGAGGTACGTGGACTTGCCGGACGCACGACGACCGCTAATAATGAAGAACGATTCCTCTGCCACAGAGCCGGTGAGCGAGTAGCCCGCTGTGATCTGGAGGTACTCGATCAGCTCTTGGTCGCCCTGTGTGGTATCGTACAGGAACTGCTCCCACTCCGGGAGGACAGCGTCTGGGTCGTACATCACGCCCGTGTTGCGCGTGGTCATGTCGCTACGCTTGAACGACCTGATCTCGCCAGTGCGGAGGTCCACCATTCCGTTGCGACATGCGAGATGAGACGGAGAGCTGTCAAAGTCCGCTGCGCTCTTGTGGATCGTCGGATGCGACTTAGCGAGCTTCATCAACGCGGAGATGCGACCAGACGATTCGGATTCGTCCGCCCAACGGATCATTCTCTGCCGTGCGGTCAGGTCCGCGATCATCGTTGCGTCGCGACGTGCGATCTCCGAAGTGTTCTTGGCCGCCTCTTGCACTTCAAGATCTGACTGCAGGGATATCCAGCCGATGTCCGTCCACGCGTGCCAGCCGAAGCCTTCCACGTATCTGAAGTCGTTACCGTACTCCTTCACGAAACGATTGCGGTTGCCGACATCAGTCATCCTGAAGATCGGCTCCTCGACACCTTCACTGGTGATCGTGTTGCCCGACTCTTCGTCTGTGAATACGCTAGTGGACGAGAAGATATCTTCGTCGGTGTGATTCTGTTGGAACGCCTGCTCAACCTTCCGCAGCGCGTCCTTGCGCTCGAACGGCGGAATGGCTGACGCCGCCGCTGCGAGGACAAGATGCTCCACCGCTGCGCGGCTGTCGTTGAGCTGACGACGCAATCGGCACGCGAGGCGGAACAGCGCATCATCTCGTGACCCCTGCTGGACGCCCTGAAGGATCGCATCCGTGCTAGGCAGTCCTACAGACGCACCAAAACCGTCTCCAGAACGCCTAGACTGTGACCTGGTGGTTTGACCCGTGATCGAGTCAACAAGTGTTCTCGGGGCCATCGCGGGTTCGACAGACCAGTCCAACCATTCGTAGACCCCGCCTGAAATATGGTGGCTGGGTTCTACGACGATGTAGCCGTTCTTACCGCGGATGTCGACGCCTGGAAGCCAGTTGGTTGGGTTGCCGATGTGAGTGCTTGCGTGGATGGCGTAGATGAGATGTCGACCGCCGCCACCGGTCTTCGCAATCAGTGTCGGTGGGACCGCGTCGGGGAATGCGGCCTCGAACTCGGTGAAGGACTGATCGCCGTCCTTCGTCGGATCGATGTCGATCGCCAGGATGCCTGAGTCAGAACCGCAAGCAAGACCCCAGTTCGTGTGTGGGAATCGAGCCATCCATGCGCGCACGACAGCCTCGTCGTTCGATGCGTCCTTTACGCCGTTGGAGGTACGTGGATGTTTGCCGGGAGATACACACACATCTTGGTTGCATGAGCATATGCCGTGGTCAGTGATCGTGTGGCAGGGGAGAATCTTCCACCCACGTCGGATGTAGTCGAGCGGTGTAACTGGCAAGAGAAGTCTTTCTCCCTTCAGTGGAGACAGAATACTTGCGGGCCCGGATGGACCCGCAAGTACCCTTTATGCGTTCGATGTGGTCACGCGAGTAGCGCGCTTGCGAAGTTGTTGCGGACGGTGGCGAACCCGCCGTCAAGCATGTTGTACAGCATCGACGCCGGCGAGCGGGTGTCACGCCCATGCTGCGTGTACTCGGTCAGCGCGTTATAGGCGCCCCACGCGGTGCCCGTGAAGCCGTTGAACTCGGACTCGCGGTAGAACTGCATGACCGACTCGATCATGGCCTCGGTGCGCGGCCGGTGGGGGAGCACGTCTTCGAGGGTCTGGACGACGAACTCATCGGAAACCGGGATGCGCATCATCACCTCTGCCTCGTTGGCGAACTTCTTGCCGTAGTCGAGCGTCGTGCGGATGGCGAGTTGCGCCTCGGCCAGCTTCTCCTGCAGGTTGCTCACGTGGCGGATCGTCCACTTGGTTTTGGCGGACTTGATCGACCAGGACACCATGTTCGTGCATGCGATCCGGTTGATGATCGGCGCGGCGGTGATTGCGGCGGAACCATCGTGAGCGGTGCGAACGATCATGAACTGCTCGTGACGATCGCCGGCGACGTCCAGCGTCTCCGGCAGGCGCATGACCGTGAACACGGTCTTGCCGCCGCGCATCTGCCCGACGACGTCGTACTCGGCCTGGCCGTTCTCGACGAGCGAGTCGGTGAACGAGAATGCCTGGCGATTCTGGAAGGGAACGTAGTTCGTAGACACGATCCCCATCACGGCCTGATCAGTCGAGCGGACGGCGGCCTTGCGGTCCTCGAGGCGAACTCGCTTGTCGCCCGGCAGGGAGACGTACAGACTACGGAGCTTGACGTCCCAGTCGAGGCCGCCGCGCTGCAGCGCCTCCTCCGAGGTCGTTGAGCCGATGGCATCGTGTCCGAGCATGGCCCACGGCGTGCGGCGTCCGCCGGTGTTGGTGGCGGTGGCCGTGGCGTTGGTAAGAGTGGCGGTCATTGGGTCCTCCTTGGTTGGTTGGTCTGGAGACAACCGTACTAGGTCTTTCGTTGTCTGTCAACTACCTGGTGGATGCGGATGATGTCGAGAGTCTCGTGGCCTACTTTTCCGCCCCAGACCTCTATCCACGCGCGACCCGAGCGGAGGTCGCACTTGTACGACCAGAACAAGTACTTGGTCCGTGGGATCACTCCGTGTCGGTCGCGGAACAGGATCACGCGACCTCGCGTGTAGCCTCTCCACGTGTCCGAGCCAAAGATGTAGTGGACCGACGTGACCTCGCCGCTGTAGAACGAATAGCAGCGCTTGCCGCCGGTCTCACGCTTGACCACGCGACTCAAGCTTCGTGAGCGCGTCGGAGACCGACGCAACCTCTGCCTCGGTCCCGCCCTTCATCTCGATACGCGCGACCTTGCCGACGGTCAGTCCGCACAGCTCGGAGACGTCGCCACGAGATGCCTTGATGGCTTCCCGCCGACCACGGAGATCGTTCGTCGCGGCGGCTACCTTCGGTTTGCCCGGTGATGTCGCGGTCGGTCTCGGCTTCGGTGCCGGCGCGGCGACATCGTCTTCTCCTACCGTCTTCCCGCCTCGTCGTGGGATGGTCTTGTCGTCGTCAGGCGACAGGTGACCGGCTCCAGTCCAGTTCCACACCCGGGCCATGATGCCATCTTCTTGCTCCTCGGCTGGGTGATCGCCGTCGTACTCTTCGATCGGAAGCGTACGAGTGAACCCGCCGCCGTCAATCAGTACCTCGGTCATGATGACGTTGCCGTCGAGCGGTCCGCCCTTGAAGATGTTGCGCATTGCTCCTCCTATTCCAGTGTTCTGTAGTCGTATGTGGTGTCGACGATGGTCTCACGCTCCATGGCGCCGTACTTCGTCAGAAGCTTCTTGTCGTACGCCTCAAGCGGAATACCCGTATTGCGGCCGGGTACGCCTTCGAGCGCCATCCGCGCCCAATACGAGATCCAGCGACCCGCCTGGACGGGGACACCTTTGCCCCACGCAGGTCCGACGTCCTTCGCGTCTCGTACAGGATAGATGTGCCAGTCATCAGGGAAGCCCTGAATGCGCGCAACCTCTCGGTGAGTAAGCGTGCGATCTTGCGTGGGGTGCACAACCAGATGCACCGCCCCACCCGTGAGAACGTTCGCGGGACGGCCAGCGCGCCACCGGGTAGGTTGATTGTGACCCATGGCGAAGTCGGTCTCAATGAGACGCTCCGCCTTCGGCAGGGAGACAGTCTGGCCATCGTCGTCCACCTTCTTCGTCATGTAGTTCCACGATGGGCTGAGATGCCCATGGACGTCGTAGTAGCGGCGCATCACGACAGCCATGTTCTCCCCTTGGTTCCACTCTACAGCGTCATCCAGAAGCAGTTCCAAGACACGATCCCTCGTGTTCGAGTGATACGTGTCGTGGCCGTCAACGAGTCCGGTGCCGTCGTGAACTTCACGCTCACACCACAGCGCTGAGCCCATAACCTTGACACGCTCCGCATCGGTCCCCTCTGCCACAAGTCTCGCGGACCGATAACGCTGTGGCACCATCGTCATTCCAAGCGGCTCGAGGTCCCGCAACACGGCGCCCATCGTTGGGATGTGATCGAGATCAGCGCGGTTTCCTCGGCGGGTGATCCTGCCAGGCTCGACACCGAACGGCACGCGGGAAGCGACCCAGAAGTAGCGACGACGCATCGATGCACCGCCGTGCGACAGGTTGTTGTGGAGCACATGCGTAAGGTGGTACTTGTGGCCACTGGTCTCTTCGAGGCATGCGTGCAGCTGACGCATCAGCCCCAACCCTTGCCGAAACGTCTGCTGCACGGATTCCCACGCGACGATCGTTGGTGAGATGCGCCCAGCGTATCGAATCACTTCCCACATGTACTCGTTGATCGATGAGTCAGTCCCACGAAAGTCTTTGCGAGACAACGTAGAGAAACCGCTGCACGGTGGATTGCCGAACACGTAATCGGCTTTCATGTCGGGCCACATATCAGGCGCCGACACGATTGACTCCCATGAATCGCCGAGCAGATGTCGGTTCGCCAATGTATTGAAGACTCCAAAGCCGACAGCACGCGACATCTTCGCGGTGAGCTCAAAGCCAGCTTGCACCGCCCCAAGCGTGAACCCACCGCCGAAGCCGTGTACGTCGATTGCTTTCATGCTTCAGGTGTCCACCCGAACAAGTCGAGAAGGCCCGCAATGTCCGGCGCGAGCCATCCCTCGGGCTTGACGACGTCCCACGACGAGCCACGCTTGCTGTCGGATGCATCGGCCGATGCGCGAACCTTCGCCATGTTCGCCTGCTGCACGCGCGCCCAGCCGGCCTCCCACGGGAAGCCCATCATGTGCGCAGTGCCCATGGCGACATACACCAGATCAAGGAGCGCGTCGAACTGATCGGCAGCCGTCTTTGCGGCCGCGAACTCATCGAGCTCTTCCTGCATGAACTTGGTGCGGAACTCCAAGAGATCCTTGTCGACCGCACGCGGTGTGCTGTACGACACAGGGAGATCGAACTTCCTGTGGAACCGCCCGACATCGCCGAAGTTGCTCATGAGCTAAGCCTTTCTTGGATCATGTATGTACCGCCTTGTGTTTCGTGATAACGCCGCTCGTAGTAGGCCCGCTGGGCGCCTACCAGTTGAGCCCACACGTATTCGTTTTCTGAGAGATACTTGACACGTTTATGCAACTGCGCTGGAGACTCGACACGAAGCCACCGCGCAAGCGCAGCCACTTCGTCGTTGAGCGCGAGCTTGCGTCCGTCATGTTTCTTCAGCTGGTCAAGTGTGGGAAGGATCCAACCCTGCGTGTCGTATTCGGGGTGGAAGAAGCAGATAGTCCCATATGCGAAGCATTCCCAAGGCTTCGCCGTAGCCCAACCACTGCCTGACGCCGGCGTGGTCAGCGTGCATCGCCAGCGCTGAATGACGTTGGGAACGTACTCGTATGGAGCTGGTCGGATGTCGGTACGACCAAGCGCCTGCATCGATGCGTCGGTCCACTTGCCGAAGATCTCGCAGTCGGGCCATTCGCTCAGCGCCCAATCACCTACGATGGACTTGCGATCGCGGCTGACATATGCGCGATTCTCATTGACGAGCATGCCGAACTCAAAGCGGTTGCGATGGTCGATGCTGACCTGCGCACGATCTGGACTCGGCAGCGCGGTCATCTCCAGAGCGCCGTATGAGTAGCACTGCGAGGCGACCCACACACCGCCGAGCGTGTCCCACTTGACCCCCTGTGGTGGCTCAGTGGGGTCGCCATAGCGCTCGTGCTTGAGCTGGCGACGCTGTTCGAACTGCGCGACCACTGGGTACTTCAGCGGGTCCTTGATGTCACGCATCTTGAGATAGTTGCGCGGATCAGGGCAAAGCCATATCGCGTCCTTGTCAGGATGCGCGTTGCGAAAGATGTTGATGCCTTCGAGCAGAAAGCTTGCGTATTGGATGAACGACTCTTGCGGCGTGGTGACCTTGGCTCGATCACTGACCTGCGGCAGGATGCGGTTCGATGTCCCGTGCTGCCCCGCCCACATGATCACCTCGTCGGTGTCGACGAACAGTGTCGCCGCAACATAGTCGACAAGTTGCATGCGGCCGACGTCATCCTTGGTCTTGATGCATCGCGCGTTCTTCGTCTTGAACGCCTTGACGAACTTCTCATCCGCCCACGGATTGATGACGTTGTCCGGGTAGCCCACCGCTTGGGGTGTTTCGCCGCTGTTGCGGCCTACGAGAACGAACTGGTCGTTCGGCCGAGCGCGCGACAGAATGTGAAGCGCGCGAGCGACGTCCGCATCACCGCCAGTAGACGTCCCCCTGGTTGGGTCAAGCTTCCACGCCCGCCCAATCTTGCCGTACGCGATCCTCTTCATAACGCCTCCGGAACACCGATGTCGTTGCAGTCCACCTCGAAGATCTCCGTCTGCATGTGAGCGAAGCGCGGGCCGATGCGATTGTGGCTGTCCCGCGGGGTGGCGACCCAGTCGGCGACCGTGATCTTGATCGGACCCAGCCACACGAACACGGCCTTGGTTAGGTCATGGCCTGGCTTGGGCGGACCCTCGTACCACGTGAGGTCAGCGAGGACTCGCGTGAATCTCGCGGCTTCGGGATAGTCCAGATAGCGACCGCACACGACGTTGCTGTCCGGGAATCGAGCCACGATCTCCTCGACGTCGTGGCGAGATACCGTGTTATCTCCCATGATCACGATAGCCTGATCAGTGACCTTGAGCCCATGAAGACCAAGCTCTAGGGCCTTCGCAGGACCATCCGCCTCAGGTTGGATCACGTATCGAACGTTTGCGCCCAGAGCGTGAACTACGTGTACGATTGGATCAGCATTCTGCGGCGCCACGACAACGACGATCTCGTCGACAAAGCCACGAACAGCCTGCACCGCACCCGATACGAGTGTGCGACCATTCACCACTAGCAGTGGTTTGTGGTACGGCGGCACGAAGCCTTTGAGCCGAGTTCCAGCCCCCGCTGCAAGAATGATTGCGCGAAGCATCAGATCTCCTCCACCAGAAAGTCGGACTTAAGCGGATCGAAGCGTAGGAACTCCCATGCGGGATAGCCGAGACGCACATTCACTTCTGCCACGATACCGCATCCCGCTTGTTCGTTGTCGTCGACGTACACATAGCGGCCAGTTAAGTCGCCTCCGCCGTGCGCAAACGGCGTGTTCGCGAGAAGCGTGTGCTTCTTCTGCACATAATCCGCTTCGAAAACAACACATCGCAGGACGTTGATCTGATCCGCCGTAAGGAACCGCTGCAGCAGAGTGCGTGTTGCCTCTTTGCTGGCGCTGGTCGCTATGCCGATGTTCGTCATGCCTGTGCGAGCGGCGTCGATGTGGTGGACCATGTCCCAGAACGGCTGTAAGGCTTCCACCGCACCGTGTTCGATCAGCTCGATGTAGTGGTCGTTCTTGTCACGATGGAGCTGACACGCCACCCGCTCGCCGTGCTTCGGAATGAGCCACTCGCGCCACGTACGACCCTTTGCGTCATCGGCGTCGAGACCTACCGCCTTGTACGCTTCGCGCACTGCTTCCTTGGTGTCGAAGAGCACACCGTCCATGTCATAGAAGATCACGATGCACCAACCTCGCCAGGTCGCGAATGTGTACTGCGAGATCACGACTCGGCATGTACGGAACCGCGCGGTAGAGATGGAACGCGCACCAGTACACGACTGCACTCCACGTGTTCTCGTCGTAGCGATTCTTGAACATCAGACGAGCGCGCTCGGTATCGCGCGGCGCCTTACCGCCGTACCGCACGCACTCGAAGCCGACGAGCGACTGCATGATCTTGCCGAGATCGACGACCAGCAGGTCGGGGACAGCGAGCGTCGGCGGAATCGGGTCGATAATAACCAGCTCGCCGCCGCGCCACATGAGGTTGTCGAACGTCGGGTCCCCATGCGTGCGCGACATCTCTAGCGACGACCAGTCAATCATGTCGGAGTAAATAGCGAACATAGTGTCGTAGTCGTCCTCCATGGCGACGTCTGATGCTGTCGTGATAGTCGTCAGCTTCCGAAGATGCTCGGCGTGGTCCATCTCGACCATTGGCTCGCCCCAGATGCCGTTCTGCAAGGCCTCCAGGTAGCCGTCGACCAGATACTCGGCCGACATCGAAAAGAGTGGCGACGGGGCACTCAACATCTCCATGTCGTAGCCGTTGTGGTACACGCGTGCGACGTTCGGGACATGTGACCCGCCCAACTTGCGCAGGTACTTGCCTTGTGCGGCTACTCGATCATCTCTGACCTTGCGAACTAGACGTTCTCCAACCGAGACGATGACCGCCCCGGAGGAGCCCCGAAGGGCCCCTCCGAGATCAGAGGTGCGACGATAACCCATCGTTGGCGCCGATCAGAACGGGATCGGCGGGGGAGCGGGAATCGACCACTGCGGAACCGCGACCGGAGCCTGCGGCGCCGGAGCGGACGGCGCGACGGGAGCCGGCGCCTGCGGGACTTCCTGCTGGACCGGCGCCTGGTACTGCGGGGCCGGGGCCGGAGCGGGAGCCTGGTACTGCGGCTGCGGCGCCTGCTCCGGAGCCGCCTGCACGAACTGCTGCGGATTCGGTGCGGGTTCAGGCGTGTACTGCGGCTGCGGGGCCGGCTGAGGAACCTGCGGAGCCAGCGGCGGAACGGGCGCCGACGGAGCCACGGGCTGCTGTACCGGCTGAGGCGCCGCTGCCGGAACCGGAGCCGGAGCGGGCTGCGGGATCGGAGCCGCGAACTGCTGCGGGACCGGGACGGCGGAGGCCGCCGGGATCGGACCGCCGATGTTGCCGATCGAGCCGATCGAGCCGCTCGGGTGCGGGTCGAACCCAGCGACTTGCTCGCGCATTTCGCCGTTGTACGGCTTGTGCTCGACGGTCAGGATCGCCTGCCGAGTGACGAACATCGGGGTCAGCGCGTTCTTGTCGTGTCCCAAGTTGTTGAGGTGTTCGGTCGTGATGCCGAGCTTGCGCAGGTTCACGAAGAACATCCGCAGTGCGTTCGGGTTGGTCTCGACGAGGACGAAGTTGTTGAAGAGAACGCGACCGGCGTGCGGACCGTTCTGGATCTTCCACTGCGTGGCCCAGTATTCGTTGCCAGACTGCGCCTGCTTGAGTTCGGCCTTCACGCAGACCGCGTCGTACTTCCCGATCGGAACCGGCGAGAAGTCACCTGCGTCCTTGGCGAGTTGTGCCCAGTTGACGGTGCTCATCCTTGTGTTTCTCCTTTACTGGTTGGATGGCTGTTGCTGCCCGAAGACTGCATCGAGCATGGTTGAGACGTTCGGATTGTCGATGATGCGCGGCAGTCGACCTGACACGCGTTCACCGGCGATGATGCTCGGATCGAAGCCCGCCAGCATGCGGCGCTGTTCGATCGGAGGCTGCGTCGGGTCCTGAGCGTTGTACTGCAGCTCGACGTACATGTACCCGATGATGTCGTAGAAGTACGGCGCCTTCTTGGCGGACTGTCCCTGCATGAATGGACGCCACTTACCGTCCATCATGTGTGTCATTGCCGTGATGACGACAGCTTCGAGCGGGTGTGTGGGATGCGCGGTGAGGTCGCGCATCTTGCGCATCATGTCTTCCATGTGTGCAAGAACGGCGCCCCACCTGTCGTAGTTCATCTTCGCGGCAATGGGATCGCCAGTGATCTGCTCCTTCAGCTTGACCTGAATCTCGGTGATCGAGTCGACACCGAGTGAACGAAACGGATGCTGCCCGGAGTTGAGCCACTCGTATGCTCGGACCATCGTGGAGTAGTCACGAACGACGACCACGGCCATGTCCCACGTACCATCGTACACGGGCGGCGCTTGCGTCATCGGATTCCACTCGATCTTGCGCAGTTGCATGAATCGATGAGCGGCTTCCGCGTCGAGCAGGAGGATTGGGCGCGGAGCGGTTGTGATCAGCGTTGACTTACCCGCTTTGCTATCTCCGTGGACGATGATGGACATCGCCCGTGAGTTAATGAGTTCAGGCATTTAGGTCGGTCACCTTTCGTTAACAGCTACTCTACCACAAGATAGGAGTACTTGACAACTGTCACAAGACTTCGACATAGCGTTCGTCGGGATCACATTCTTCGTAATACTCCGCGAGCATTCCCTCGTAATCGGAGCCATCATCGAAGAGTGCCATCACCGGGAAGAAGTCGTTCTTCCACGTCCAGTCGCGATTGGGACGCGGTGGACAGAGGTAATGGAAGTCGCCACCGGCGTCGAGCGCGTTGCGAAGATCGACAATCTCGTCGGTGATACGCGCCGCAATCTTATACGTGTTCCTGATCTCGTGGATGTTGTGGTGCACCTCGAGCTGCCCAAAGAACGGAGGCTTTGCCGCAGCGGTTCGTTTCACCTTGCGAAGCATGAGGTAGAGCGCACCATCTGTTCTCCACTGGGGTTCACCGCCGGTCTGCTCGATCGACTGCATGTACTCCAGCAGGTGATAGAACTTCATCTGCGGATCGTGCGGGAGCATCTTCACGGGATCGGTCAGATTGCCCACGGTCTTGAAGTCGCGGAACAGACGAGCGCCATCCACCTCACGCAGAATGCGCTGATCCATCTTGCCACGCCAGAACACGCCTGGGATGTGGGACTTGACCTGGACGACATCTTCACGCGCCACGACACTGAGGCCGTTATCGATGCCGTGTTCCTCGACCCAATCGACGAAGCCGGTGACCATCGCGTGTGCGAGGTCGAACTCCTTCCACAAGCCGTCTAGCTCGAACTGCGAGACACTGACCGACTTGAAGTCCGCCTCTTCGGCTTCGTACAACAGCTTGAGCTGCATCGCAGGATTCACGTCATCGCTGTAGGCCAACTCCAACGCGCGATGGACACGTGTTCCAAGTGCGCGAACACCGGTGACTTCTCGGTGGCCGCGCTTGAAGCGTAGCCGGCGATAGTACGTCAGCCACCAGACACGCCGATCCTCGAGGAAGAGCTGCATTTCGCTGTTGCTGATGTTCAGCTCTGGACCGTTCCATGTCGCCATCAGAAGACCTCCCTGGGTTCGTTCGACGTACGAGCGACGGTGTCGGCGTCTCGCACCACTTCTTGAAGCGCTTCTTCCTTGCCTGCGAGAACACGACGCTGATTCTCTTCGATCGTACCGATGGACACGATGTCGATGATGTCGATGTGCGGATGGATCTCACTGCCGATGCGGTGCACGCGATCCTCTGCCTGCTTGTTCTCGATGTTGCTCCACGAGCGCTGCAGGAAGATCGCGCGCTGGGATCGAGTCAGTGTGATGCCGATCCCGCCTGCGGCGATCGTGCACAGGACTACTCGTACGTGACCGTCTTGGAATGACGTTTTAGCTGCCTCTCGCTCATCCGGCGATTGTCCACCCACGATCATCGAGTACGAGACCCCAGCCTTCTTCAGCGCCACAGCGGCCAGCTCAATCAGCTGACGAGACTGCGCAAACACAACAGCGGGTTCATCGCCTGACTCGTCGAGAATCTCGAGCAGCGCGTCGATCTTGTTGCTCGGCGCGGACAACCGCACTTGACCGTTTTCGTCAACTCCTGCGAACGCGGACGCAAACTGCGTGAGCCGAGTCAACTCGGTCAGCGGGTTTGCAGCCACGGTGATGCCAATGTATTCGGTGCCAAGGATTGCGATCTGGTTCTTGTCCATCTGCTCGTATGCGGTGCGTTGCTTTGCATTCATTTCGACGTACCGCGTAGAGTACACCTTCTCCGGCAGGAACTTGAGGACCGCTGCTTTTGGCATGCGTCGAGTAAGCGGATCGACAACACGAAAGAACTCGTCCTTCGTCTGCGGGTTCAACCCAACGACCTGCGTGCCGCCAAAGATGTTGTATGACAAGAAGCAGTAGCGGTCTATATACGAGTTCTTGCTTGGGAACTGTTCTGGGTCGATCAAATGCAGCGCCGGCCACATGTCGATGGGACTGTCCCCAATGGGCGTGCCGGTCAGCGCGTACACGTATTCGGTTGCGGGCGTGACAAGAGCGCGGATCGCCATCGATTGCTTCGCCTGCGGATTCTTCATGCGGTGCGCTTCATCGACGATCACAGTCTTCCATTGAATCTCGTTGAACTCACGTGGATGCATTTCGCAACGAGTCGGCGGCACGGCGTCAGATGCGGTCTTATCGCACTTCTCACAGCGCTTGAGTCGGTGTGAGCCTGGAAAGTAATGCAGCTTGCTGTGTAGACGCACGCTCTCGATGTTGATGATGTACACGTGCGCAGGCTTCTTGATGACTTTGCGTCGCTGATCAGCTGATCCCTTGACCACCACGGCCTTAACACCTGGCCACCACTTCTCGAACTCCTTCTGCCACGTGATGGTCATGTTGTTCGGAGCGACGATGATGGCAGGGAATGGCACGCCGCCTGTCTGTGAATCGGCCATCAGCGCACGGATCGTCTGGATCGTTTTTCCTGTGCCCATCTCATCGAGAAGCAATGCGCGCTTGGTTTTGGCTAGGAACACGACACCGGATTCCTGGTATGGGTACAGCGACAAGTCACTGCCATTCCGTTGCGCCTTCACCGCTTGAATCGCGTGTGCTGCACCGCCGAGATCGACCAGGCGCTCGTCGTCGATGGTCAAGGCGTTGCGCATCGTGATCGCAGGAATGATGTCCTTTGCGTACTTCTCATTCGCCCATTCGACCACAGCAGGACGTACATCCAACTCACCGCCGAACATTCCACGCATCGCTTGGCACGTGGCCCACGTCTTTGGCGCAAGCCACACGTGTTCGCGAAGGTCGTAACGTGATCCAGGCAGAGACTTCAGAAGCTCACGATCCCGCATCGGATAGTCCGACGTGATGAGAATCTTGGTCGGGTCCTTTGGGTAGATGTCGAGCGTGATCATACGTTCGCAAGCTCCTTCAGCGTCTCGACGTCGAACACCAACCCTCTGCTGGCCGCGTACGTCATCAGATGCCTCGCTGCATCATTCGCGTGAGGAGCGGAGCGGGTATACCAGCCGACGTGTCGAAGCTTGGCGTCCGTACCGAACGTCTTGCCGATGTTGGGCGCCTGCATCGTCACCTTCTGCGCGAACCACGTGTTCGCGAGGAACTTGAATGCGCCGATCAGTTCCAACGACCACGGCGCCTGTGTGTTCTTCGCGGTGTTGATCGTGATGATGAAAGACTCCGCAACGAAGTGGATGTCGCCCACAGACGTCAGGGTCGTGCACTTGGCGAGGAACTCATGGAACTCGTCTACAGTCGCCTGCCACGACGAGAAGCCCTTGGTGAGGATGTGCCCCAAAGTCCCGACACTGTCGCACCACATGGCGACGCCGGTTGTCTTGCCTGGGTCGATGGCGATGATGACGGTCATTCCCACTCCATTCCGAGTTCCTCGTTGCGGTGCTTGCCTTCGTGGCCCGCGCCTTGATCGCACGCTGCGATATGTGTTTTCTCGCGAAACGTGCGCGACGCTCGGTCGATGTAGAACTTGTACGACCTGCACACGTACTTTCGGCTCATGCGGCCTTCTTCCTGTACTTGGCTCCCCACGACTCTGGGAGGATGTCGCCCGACCACGTGATAGGCACGAGGTACCCGGCTGATTCGTTCAGCACCGATTCGGATGTCTTGAGGATGTCATCCGCCTGATCAGCGGGACAGTCGATGATCACTTCGTCGTGGACCGGGAGAACCATCTTGACGTCGTTCGGAAGGACCGCATCGAGCTGCGCAATCTTGTGCTTAAGAATCTCGGCGGCGTGACATTGGATGAGGTAGTTGATGAGCGTGTATTCCTTGCCTGGGTCGCAGCGGAGAACACGACCGTACGGCGTGACTACGTATCCTCTGCCATCTGCGCTTTCACGAGCTCGCAAGCGACCCTGCGCAATGATGGCATTCTGCAGCTCCTTCATACCAGGGAAGTTCTTGTCGAAGCCTGCGTTCGCAGTGCGCATCTGAAGCAATGGTACGCCGCCGGCGATGGCCATCTTCTCGGGAGAAGCGCCGTACGCCTTCCCGTACACGACGCGCTTGATCAGATCACGCTCAGGCATATTCTTGGTGACCTCGAAGCCGTATGTGGTCGATGCGATTGCGCAGAAGAAGTCAGTGCCGGAGTTGAACGCCGCAATGAGGCCAGCGTCCTGCGAGAAGTGCGCCATGAGTCGCGCCTCGATCTGATCCGCATCAATGGAGATCAACGCATGCCCCGGAGACGGAATGAACGCGTTGCGGATGATGTCCCCCTGCCGTGCAGGGAGTGTCTGCAGCGCCGGCTCAGTGATCGACATGCGGCTCGTACGCGCGGCCATCGGGTGGATGCTCGGATGCAAGTAATCGTTCTCGTCGGCCATCTTGAGGAAGTTGTCCAGGTATGTGTGGCTGAACTTCTCGCATCGTTTAATAGCTTGCACCATCACTGCGACGGGATGGTCGATGGCATCCATCACTTCGGCGTCCATCGCCTGACGACCAGATGGCGTCATCTTGTTGGGCAGAGGGACACCCGCTTCGTCGAAGAACTTGATCAGCTGCATCGCTGTCGGGTTCGCGATGCCGTACTGCGCCTTGAGATACGATCGCGCCTCCTCGGCGTATTGCATCAGCTTGTTCGTCAAGCCGATGGTGTATGGCCTGTCGATGCGGATGCCGTTCTCTTCCATCTTTGCCGTGACACGCACTGCACTCATTTCAAGATCGTACAGCTCGCGATGCCTGAAGACTTCCTCTTTGAAGTGATGGTACATGTGCACAGTGAGCACTGGGTCGAGTGCGCCGTATTGCCAGTACGGCGGGTAGTCGGTAGGGACAGTGGCCCACGTCCACTTGTTGTCTCTCATTCCGCTGTGGAGCGCTTGTTCTCCTTGAACTGCGCGAGCGTCGACGTACTTAGCGGCGAGCTGCTTCAAGCCTTTGGGTCGTTGGCTGTCGATGATGTGCGCCATTCCCATGGTGTCGTGCGTGCGATGCCACGGCCACTTCGCAACGCTCATCCCAAAGTCGTTGCTGATCATGCGGATGTCGAACTTGCTGTTGTGCCACACGTATTCGCCAGCGTAGCCGTCGAAGACCTCTTTCGCGACCCCGCGCCAGTCTTCCCACGGAATCGCCCAACCAGCTTCTTCGTCACCGAACTGCATGAGACGAATCCTGTCTCGTTCCGCAGAAAGACCTGTGGTCTCAGTGTCAGCACCAAGCACTTCGCGAGGTTGGTCGAGCCAACGGAAGAACGCATTCACGTCGCTGTGATTACGCACCAAGTGCAGCTGAAGTTTGTCGGACAGTGTCACGAGACGACCTCGACTGTGATTCCAGATAGCCGCATGAAGGATACTGTATCATGCGGTTGTCGGTGACTGTCCCGCTCTTCAAGGCGCATGACGACACGCACAAGACCTGAGTTGGCGATGAGCTTTCCACACTCCGCGCAGCAGGCAGAGGAAACGTAGATGGTGCCGCCTTCACACGCTGAACGGTCGACGAAGAGTAGTGCGTTAGCCTCAGCGTGTATAGATGGGCATCTGAGACCATACTCGACAGGCGTGGTCGAACCCCTGGTCCTCTGCCGTTCACACCAGAGATGGCATTCTGGTGGCTCTGAGCCGGGAGATTCGACGTTGGCTGGTCGGTAGTTGGCGGGCGGACCGTTGAAGCCACTCGCGACCAGTCGGTTGCGTCGATCAACGATGATCGCGCCGACCTGCCGACCCGCGCAGCGTGACCGCCTGGCGATCACATCCGCCATCGCCAGCCACGTCTCGTCCCATGACGGCCGAGTCATGTTGCCGCTCCGTGACACGTTGGACAGTTGGTCGAGCACTCAGTCCCATGCTCGTGTTTGCGCCAGCCGCACGCTCGACTGTGCGGACGTTGGTCGGTCATGTCAGGCTCGGCGACAGTCCGATGACAGTACTGATGTGTTCCGTCCTGGAAGGATGCGCCAGCGGGCTGGTGCGTCCACGACGGGCCCATCGAATAGTTGATCAAGACGATTCGTTCGCCGCAGTGCTTGCACTTCACTTTGTCGAACATAAATGCTGAGCCAACAGGCACATCCATCTCGTAACTTTCGCTCATTGTGCGTTCACCCTCTTCAGCGCTTCAGTCGCGGCCTTCTTGGTCGGGTAGACGATATAGCCTTCTTCACGGCGAACCGCACGACCGCCTTCACCGCGGTATCGGATGTCTGAGCGCCGGCCTGTGTAGGCGAAGAGGAACCAGTGGTTCTTTACGTCGTTTGATCCGCCGACCCGCCACTCGATGTCTTCAGGCTCTTCGTTTGCGTCGCGGTGCGGATTCCGCTTCCAGAACTCATCATCCGATCCGTTGTGCGGATCGTTGAACGCCGCCACGGCTCCCGCGTCCCACGCATCCGCTGTGATCGTCGCAATGAATGCGTCGAACTCGTCCACGGCCTTGCAGAAGTCTCTGTCTCCCGGAACGCCGTGCCGTTCGGCGTACACGCTCCTGAAGTACCACGCAGGTACGACGTGCGCGCTGTCGCTCATCCGATCTCTCCATCCTCAATGGTGAAGCCTTCGCCAGACTCCACACGTTCGATCCACACTTGCATGCCGTGCGCCTGCGCGATCTGCTCGATGGCTGCCATCGAATCTTGATCGAGCAGCGAGCCATCCTTCACGAGGACAACACTGGCCTCGGGTTGTAGCAATGTTGCGACACCGATACCAACACGCAGCTTCTCGGCGTGACTGGCGACTGCAAGAGGCAAGTCGTTGAGTCGCAGTTCATCGTCGACGAACTGCAGCGGCCCACCAACAGGCGACGCCGCAATCGCGAGACGAATTTCGTTGTCCTTCTCGATGAGCGCGGCGCTCAGCTTCTTGGCCTCGATGGTGGTGGTCTCCAGGTCGCTAGATGCCTCCCTGAACTTCCTGGCATCCATGTACTGGCGGTTGTGCACGTCCGCGGTTTCGATGCGCGACAGGGCATTCTGAAGCCGCTCATCGGTCGGATTGGAGTTGTACGCCGCCATCATCACGCTGGCGGCGCGGTCACGCGTATCCTCGGCTTCTTCGAGAAGCCGCTGAAGTTCCGATATGCGATCACACCACGCTTCGTATGAAGACTTAGCCGCGTCGTAGCGCTCGCGCAGTTCGAGCAGCCGCCGATTCTCTTCCAAGAGTTCGGACACTGACACAGACTCGGTGGGCGCATCCGCGGCCGGCTTCGCCAACGACTTGAGGTGATGCTCCAGTCGCACTACCTGCCGGTTCACAACCGTGCGATCGTTGAAGATCTTGTCGCGCTCTTCCTGCCAGGTGTCGACGTCGAAGCCAGTCGCGCGGAGAATCGTCCTCAGCTGTTCCTTCTCATTCATCGCGGAGAACGCGAATGGGTCCACCGCGAGATAGCCGAACAAACTAGTCAACAACGACGCCGGCGAAGACTTCTTGACACCGTCCGCATCCTCGACGACCAGAGTCTTCTTGCCGGACGACGTTGTACGCCACTTCACGACCAGTTCGGGTTCACCACCTCTGCCGAGGACCGCGACGATGTTCGCCTCGTCCGCGCCCACGCGCACCGGCAGAGGTACCTTGTGGCGGGAGCCGTTGATGAGTTGGGCGATGGCGTCCAACACGCTGGACTTGCCCTGTGCGTTCCGCCCGCTGATGACTACCGCGCCGGATGAGTTCGGCTTGATGTGCACCGCCTTGATGCGGGCGAAGTCGGTGATATCGAGCGAGACGATGGTTAGCGGAATGTTCATTTGCTGAGCCCTCTCATATATGCGCGGATGTCGTTCTTGGCATCACCAGTCGCAGCGATCGCATCGGAGAACGTATCGCGAAAGACGTAATGAATCTGTCCCCAGCTGCGCCACACAATCGCCCACTCGCCGAGTGCGCCGACTGGGTTGCTGTACCCGATCCCGCCGATCTCGTCATTATCGCTGTTTCTGGGTGTACGCTGCTTGACAACCCAAACTCGGTCGAGCGGGATGAGAGCCAACTTCATCTTGGAAAGCGGGCTGTTGTATCTCGGCTGGCGGCGAAGCTTTAACTCGCGATTGAGGAGATCCAAGTGGATGTGCGCGTTCTCGACTGTGACGAGATCGAACTCGCCCGTTTCGTTCGCGGTGACTTCCTTGAGCCGCTTGTAGATGCGACAGAGTGCGATCGTCGGAGTCTGCGCGAGTGCGGCCGCTATCTCGACCTTCAGCTTGTTGATGTTGGTCATGACGCCGCCCGCGCCTTCAGTTCCTGGCGCATGTCGCACGCAAGGTTCCACGTTTCGTCGGAAGTAAAGTCAGCGACTTTGGTCATCTCACGCAGAAAGTCGAGCGCGACAAGTAGGTCAACGTCAGCCATGGGCTGGGTTTCGGTGTCGCGGTTCATCTTGGCTCCTCCGGTTGTTCGGTTGGTCTTGAGACCATCATAGTTCAACTTTGAGCTGGTGTCAACTAGAGCAACGGCCCGCCTGGGAGAAAGTTCCAGGCGAGCCGTTGCGTGCTGGTCAGTAGCCGCGGGCGAAGAACACCTGAGGCTTGCCGCCCTTGGAGTCCTTCCATGACCCTTTGACGATCTCCCATGCGACCGTTAGTTTCTTGCCCTTCTTCACGGTGCCGATGTGAGATTGGCTCGTGACGCTGCCGACGCCCTTCTTGGTTGTCGTCTTGTTGATGGCGTCACGCCATTGCTTGGCCGTCCAGTCGGTTGCGCCGGTGACCTTGACGATCTGCCACTTCGAGTGACCGTAGTGCGCACGGTCCTCGCCGAACTTCAACACGTTGTCGTTGTCGTAGCGCTGGGCCTTGGTGGCGAGCTTCGACGTCGGGTTGCTGTAGGTGTCGACTTGGAACGTCCGGGTCACCTTCTTGGTCTCCGGCGGGCAGGGGACCTCGATGCGGGTCGCTCGGTCACGCTCGTCGACCAGCGTCCACTTCTCCAGCGAAGGCGTGTCGGTGGTCCAGTTGGCGTCCGTCAAGGAGTCGGACTCATCGCCGCCCGGCAGGTAGTACACGGTCTTCGCGGGCGTGCTCTCGGAGTCGGTCACAGTGCGGGTCTCGACGTCGCGGGTGTCGGTATCGTCACCCGGGTCGGTCGTAGTCCAGTCAGACCACGGGCCCCAGTCGGACCAGCCCGAGAAGTCCACCGCGTAGGCCTTGTACCGCACAGTCACGTTCGGGCCGCCGTACACGCTCAACGAGACACTGCCCGCGCCGAGCACCGAGGCGGGAGGTCCGCCCGGGCCCCAGACGATGTTGATGATCACGTCGGGGATCACGTAGTAGGTGCCGGGGTCCGCCGTCACCCAGTGACCGGCGACGGTCTGGCCGTTGACCCGGGTGGTGCCGCCGGAGACGAAGTCGTAGCCCTTGATCTCCTTCACCTCACGCTTGTTCTCGATCCACGTGCGGGAGCGGAAGCGGTACTCCTTGTGCTTGACCTCCTGCTCACCGGGAATGGTTCGCTTGTAGCGGGACTCGTGGATGTAGGACGTGTCGTAGCACGCTTGTGCCTCTTGAGGCGCTTGGGCATTCGCTGCGGTGCTGGGCGCGAACATTGCGCCTCCCGCCATCAGTGCGATGGCGACGATGAATCGCCACGCGGTGTACTTCATGGTGTTCCTTCCTGTGGTTGGGTGTACTTGTCTTTCACGGCTCTCGCCAGACGTACGTCGCGTACGAACGACGTGTAGTTGCCTCGGTAGTACGTGAGCACGATCGCGCGCTCAGTGGTCCTGGACTCGGTTGTGTTAGTCATGGCGTCTCATCCAGTTTTCTGCGAAGTCGAGTGATCTCTTCGCGCAGCGTATTTTCGAAGTCTGACGAAGAGTTGTGAAACGCGTACCGCCAATGCAGCGACGGCGAATGCCAGATGGAACCGCGCTTGGGTCGAAAGCCTAGGCGGTAAATGATTGCTCGGATGTGCCTCATACCGGCTGCCACCAGTTCCCGGTCTCAACGGCCGCCTCGAGAAGCGAGTAGTGGCGTGGGTAGATGTGAAGGCTACCCACCTGCCACGTGATCGTTCCCATCTTGAGCTTGCTGAAGATCTCCGCTGTGGCAGTGTTGATCGGTCCCAGCGTGGGCTTCTTCAGCTCTCGCAGTAGGCGTGTCATGACGACTCTCTGCCAAGCGTAGTCGTTGCGGTAGCCGAACACTGCGTCGTTGCTGCGCATCTGAACGACCGCGTTGAGCCGACCCTCACGAATCAAGTACTGCACCGCATTCGTGCAGATGAAGTCTTTGCCTGCGGTGAGGTGAATGTCAGGTCGCGTGTAGATCATCACCGCTTGGCGAGACATTGGCGAGTTCCGTAATGTCTTGACGACCTGCTGGAACTGGAAGTCGTTGTCCTCGTGGAAAACGAGCCGCCCGTAGTTACTGTTCACCTCGCCGTTCTCGTCGGCGATCATCTTCCAGATGGGCGGCACCGGAGCCGGCATGTCACTCACACTCCGCGACGCGCTGTCGTACCACGCGATCTCTCGGCAGATGTAGTCGTAGTCCGGGATGCCGAGGATGCTTGGCTGGTCCGCGTTGAATGACACGCCAACGAGTTCGAGCGTGTCGGTGGGCACGAGGCTCGCGCGCTTGGAACTGCTCTCGAAGTAAAGCTGAGAGAACATCTGCCGAATGTCGTCGATGGACGTCGTGCAGCCGTTCATTTTGCAAGCTCCTTCATCGTCTCCGTGACCCGCTTGAGCCATCCGGCCAGCAGATCGACCTGTAAGACCGGGAGCTTGATCATGCGATTTGCGAGGTGGACGTTCAGTGTTTGGTAGTGCTCGTCCAGGATCGCCTGAAGGTCGCCGGTGCGGAAGGACATATCGTGGGCGCCGTTCCAGCGCGACTCGTGCACGTGGACGTTCTGCGTGACGGAGATGTCGTGGTGGAAGGTGATCGGCTTGCCGGTCTTCTTCGCGTACTCGATCTCGGCGGAGGTGCTCAGCCCGATGTATCCGCCGACCACAACGACATGGACTTCGTCTGCCAGGTCGATCTTCTCGAGGTGCAGGTCGTCGAGCTTGGTCTTCTGTTCGTCGGTGATCTCGTCGCCGTCGTGCGCGAAGACTCCGGGTGCCAGGACGAGCTTGCCCTCCAGCGTCAGCTTCTTGTTGAGCTCGGCCATCTGCTTGCGGTTCTTCGTGGAGCCGCAGATGACCGCGATGATGGCGTCAGTCATCGTCGTCTCCGTGCATGCCGCCATCCTTCGTGATCTCGAGGAGACCGAGGAACGTCGGAAGCGGGATGTCGTCCGGGTAGGTGTCGACATACACGATGTCGTCGCCGTCCGATGAGATGGCCCGCGTGATGACGATCTGCTCGGCAACGACTTCGCCGTCGCGGAGCTTGTCCTGGGGTTCGTAGTAGCTGTCCATGTTGGTCCTGGTTCCTGTCTGAGAGAGGCGAGATTCACGTCTGGCAGAGTTTTGTTGGTTGGCCCAGAGGTTGTTACGGTCGGAGATCGGAGAGGTTCTCGGGGCATTCTCGTGGCTTGATGGAAATGGACGGATCAGCCTTGCGGCTGGTCCTTGATGATGCGCTTGGGCGGGTCGGCCGGCGCAGCCGCCTCTTGGACGTTGTGGATCGCGATGGTCGCGGAGTGGAGGCCGAGGACTTTGCAGGCGTCGGAGCCGTGATCCCACAGCCACGTGAGGTTGTACGGCGCGGAGCACATCAGCTCGTCGTAGTTCTTGATGATCTGGTCGATCATGCCGAGCTCCACCAGGTCGTCGCCGCGGGTCGTGAAACGGTCGATGATGGTCTGGGAGCGGGGGCGCAGGTAGACGCGGTGTGCGCTGAGGCTGTCGAGCGCCTTGTTGAGCGTGGAGACGTCTTCGGCGCTGAGCCATTCCTGGTCGCGGTTCGGGAGCACGCTGCGATACACCAGCTCGGAGATGTGGAACCGGTCCACGATGAGGACGGCGTTGAACGTCGACTCGTAGTTGACGCCGAGGATGTGCTTCTCCGCCCACACCTGGATCGGTCCCATGAAGAAGTTGATGGCAGAGGAGCTGTAGTCGGGCGGGCCGTACGCGATTCGGGTGGCGTGAGCGCCTCTCGCGGTGAAGTCTTCTTCCAGCTGCGCGGCGAGTGTACTCTTGCCGGCGCCGTCGGGTCCCTCGAGGACGATGATCATGTGGTCTCCTATACGTAGCTGTAGTGGGTGGCTTCAAACCACTGCTTGAAGTCTTTGTGGCTGGAGTAGTGCTCGTTGCGGAGCATCGTGAAGATGATCTCTGCTTCGTCTTGCGAGGTTGCCCAGACGTAGGTGCCGAGCTGATACATCGTCTTGGTCTCGGAGATCGTCTCCTGGCCGGACACAGACGTGAACGTCATGAGATATGGTGCGTTCCGAGAGCGGGCGATGTCTTCGACGACGTTACCGGTCGGCTCTGGGTCTTCGTCAGTCATCTGGGTGACCACCGCGATGGAGCTGGGGTCGGCGATGAAGTAGCCGTCCACCAACAGGGAGTTCACCTTGCCGCGGTTCACACCGATCAGGAATCGGCGCGATGTGACGGCTCGAGGATGAGAGAAGAGCGTGAACCGTCCGGTGTAGCGGCTCGTGAGGTCGACTGGCCATCCCACCACGCTCTTCACGATGTCGCGATGGTTCTCGCACTCCGCCGTGGATGGCAGGGTGAGGAAGGGTCTGGAACTCGTACGGAGTGTGAAGATGAAGTCGATCTCGAACTCTTCGGTGTCTCGATTGAGGCGAGTGACATAGTGCCACGCCCGTCCTCGGCGCAGCTTGAGAGGCTCGCTACTGTCCGACGCGTGGAAGCCGGCGTTGAACCAAGCTCCTGAGCCAAGGCCGCCGACCTCAATGGCAACGGCTTGCTTGTCGAACGACAGGAGGCCGAGAGTGTTCATGGTGGGTCCGATCAGGTTGGTCGTTTGTCCGAGATCGACTGTACCACAGGGTAAGGTCTGTGTAAACCTTCGTAGGACTTGTGGTGATTGGGTCTTGTACGCGAGTATACGCGAGCGCGTCATGCGCTCGCTCAGGGTTGCGCACGATTGTTGTTTGTTTTGAAGCTTCAAAGTTTAATATTAGTGTTGCTGATCACTAGACTTGTAATATCTTTGCTTCCATACGTAATGCGCGAGTGCGTATAATACACCCTCGCGAGAAGCACGGTTGCTGACAACCTAAAACAGGGTAGAATCGGCAGAAATGGCTGAAAACCACGTGAAAACATGTGGGGTTGCTGACTTTCTCCCGCACAAGACGAGAGGCGGCTGAAAATGACGATGATGCGACGAAATGATGTGATGTGAGGTTGCAATCTTTGTGAGACTGTGATATACCCGCATACGCACTCATTCGCGTGATGCGCTGAGTGCGCGTATGGCGAGCGCACATCCAACAGGCGCGCGCCACAACTCGAACATTTGTTCTATTACCTCTTATGAGGACGACGATGTGAGGATGTGATGATGCGGATGTTCTGAGCCGGATCGGACTTGACCAACCTCTGCCGTGGCGGAGAATCGAACATACGTATCATAATCTTCTGGGTACCACGCCTGACACAACCTGGGTAAGCTTGATACAATGTCATCACAGGATTCTGTACGGACCACCACGAAGGAGGAGCATGGCAACCCAAGAACAGCAGCGGCACCAGGATGAGGAACTCCCGGTCACGGGACCGTTCAAGAGAAGGACCGCGAGGATGCACCAGTCGCTGATCGACGCCGTCAGCTCGCCATATATCCGAAGTCTTCGAGAGCGTATCGACTCTCGGGAGACCAGAACACAGGGGTTCGATGACGAGTGGGGTCGCGAGTTCGACATCACCATCGAAGACCCAACCGAGGTGGAGATGGACAAAGACTTGGTGATCACAGTGCGGGCACGTGACATCACGGAGGCGCTGATCTTCGCGGCAGTAGATAGGCTCGCGCCCACCTCTGCCGATGTGGCACCCGAAGACGATTACGAGCGTGAAGCATGAGCAAGCACATGAAGGCGAAGCAGTCCAGCAAGACGTTCTACCAACATCACCTCTTGCTGGTCCCGACGCGAAAGTCGTGGGAACGTTTGTGCAGGCTGAGCCTTGCGGACCCGCACGCCGTCCTACCGACTGGCATCTCGGGCCACGTGCTCAACACGGAGTGGAATGACGGCGGCCACGTGATCGTTGTGTGGATCGACCGAGACCCGCAAGACAAGAGCGTCGCAGCGCGGGCAGGCGTCATTGCACACGAGGCCGCTCACGCTGCGCGGATGATCCTCGACAACATCGGTGAGATCGAGAGGACGTGGGAGGTGGAGCCATACTTGATCGGCGACATCGCTGCTGCGATCTGGGAGATGCATCATGCGTAGAGAAGATCGCTTGAGGCGGATACGACGCGACGAGGACGATTCTCGGGCGCGGGACATTGAGCAACGGCGTGTCGACAGGTTGAGATACAATAAGACCCATGACGTCCGTTCGAGTGAAGCTGGTTAGGCCGAGGAGAACCATCATGCTGAAGACACTGGCCGCCACTGCAGCGGCCGTGCTACTCACGACCGCAGGCGTGGTCATCCCGTCGCAGCCAGCTGAGGCGGCCGTCTGGGGTTGTGATGCAAAGGTCGGCTCTCGGTACTCGAGCGGTGTTCTGCAATACCGCGGTGAGGCGCTGTGCTGGGGCAACCCGCCCGGGACGTACTACCGGATCAAGGCCATCTTCTCGGTGTTCGGCACCGGGCAGGGTGATCTTGGCCCGTACTACGGAGCCTGGGTGAAGCCCGGCACCAAGTCGGCCACAAAGTGGGTGGCGTGGCCGTACTGGCCGAATGATCGCGGTCTCATGATCCAATCCAAGTGACCGTGTTTTGCCCTAAGCTTATGATGGTGGTACCGTAGTCTGCATAGGCCGACTACTGAAGGAGACATCATGGGCCTCATCCAGAAGTTGAGGGCGCAAACGCGAACTCTCAGCGCAGCACGCCAGATCGGCATCAAGAGCGCGGCGAACCCTGCGTACAGCTACAAGCAGAACATCGAGCGTGGGATGATCGGCGCGGAGTTCGCCGTCGCCTACGTGCAGGGCAAGAACCCAAGCATCCCGGTCGAGCGCAAGGTCATGAACCTCATCATCCAGGATCGGCGCGATCAGAAGCGGTACGAGGCGATGCTCAACGAGGGCTGGCGCCTCGAGATGGACCCGATCAAGCGCGCCGGCCTGCGCGGCGCGACGTACACGTTCGTGCGGGACATCAACGTCGACGTCGCGGCGCTCGACGAACTGCGCGCGTTGGCAGGTGCGGCGTGACGATTCTCAGCGACACCGAGCGCAAGATGGCCGACTACGACTTCTACGAATGCAGAGCGTGGGGTCACAAGTGGAAGGCTGATCCGAGTGGACGTGGTGGCCTCTATCTGCAGGCGCTGAAGCCGAACACGGCGACGTTGAAGCATGTCGGCCGGGTCAGCGCGTGCACCACGTGTAACGCTCAACGGGTCGAGCAGTTCGAGATCGTTCTGTGGCACAGCGGTGAGATCAGGTTCGTGCGGCGAAAGCCGGCGGTCTACACGTACCCGGACGGCTACAAGCTCGAAGACACGAGCGCCACTGAGGTTCGATTGACGTCGCGTGCGACATTGATTCAGGAGTTCCTGCGATGAACGACACGAAGTACGACGACACTCGCGATCGCATGGCCGCGTCGATCCGGCTCGGCATCGATGCGGAGGACGCGTGGGACGGCCCGAGCATCAAGCCAGGCACGCTGACAGACGAGGAGATCGAGTGGCTCGCCTCCTGGCTCGCAGGTGAAGGCTGGGTGAAGAAGTGAATGTCGAGGATTGGGAGCCGGCCATCCAGTCGCGGCTCAACCAACCGCCTGAGGGCGATCCCGGTACGTGGTCGCACTGCGGGCAGCGGCTTCCGCACGCCCCGCACATCCACACGATCATCATGAACGAAGGACCGTATCCCGGCGTGCAATGCAATGGGACTCGGCCTGTCGCTGCGGCGAAGGCGCCTCGCGTGGTCGCTAAGTGGCGAATGCGTGAAGTCTTCAAGGACGGCCGCGAACGACACTACGAAGACGAGAACACCGGCGTTACGATGATCTTCGCGACTGACGAAGTCGGGGAATGGCCGTCACACATTGAGATCACCGTTACCGAAATGCACAACTGAGTTTGCAGTCAGGCTTGAAGCCTAGTATTGTGGATTCATCGGAACAATCCGACAACGAACAAGGGGTACACCATGAGTGCAGAGACCGTGGAGTCCGGGGCCGTCGAAGAGAAGGCTCCCCGTGTCACCAGCAAGACGATCATCGCCGACCTGCGCGAGCTGGGCTACACCGGCCCCGTGAGCTACAACAAGACCAAGCTCCAGGAGATCCTCGACGAGGTCAAGTCGGGCACCTACGCCGGCAAGGGCGCCCCGGGCGCCGACGAGGACGAGGACGGCGAGGACGAGGCCGACGTCTGATCCAAGACCCCCTGCCTGGCGCTAACTCCTGGGTTCTCCTGAGTGGTTGGTCGCCGAGCGCCAGGCAGGCAACAGCATTGAGAGCACCGCGCGGTGGGCAACCTGCGGTGCTCTCAGTGTCATATCAGAATGGGAGTACATGATGGCTGTTGCGAAGCGCGATAAGGGATCTTCCGAGTTCGGCGGTGCGCCCGGGATGTTCGGCAACGTCGAGGCGCGGGAGGCAGTGAAGCCTATTCTCGAGCCTCACCAGGAGATGACGTCTCTGAAGCAGACGAACAAGGACGACCCACAGGACTGGCCGCGTCACGGCACCGGTGGGCGGCGAGTCAAGTGACGCAGCTGCCTCCCCTCCCGCCGTGGATCACCCGGGCACCTGAGGAGTACAGCGATCCGCCTCCGCCTCCTCGCGAAGACTTCGCTGGGCGGGTGGCAGACGCGGCGGCTGACGATATGTCACTGACCGTCATGCAGCAGTCGCAAGCGCGAGCCGAAGCTCGGGACGCGACCCCTCTGCCTGAGAAGACCGACGCAAAGAAGACGGTGGCGATCGGCGGGCGCATGCTCCAGCTGCTCGAAGGTGACATCGACGTCGCGGATCTCGACGACGAAGAGTTGATGCGCGGCGAGTTCAGAGACCAAAGCGGGTCGCTGCGGTCCAACAACAAGCTGATTCCCAAGGCGATGCATCAGGAGCTGATGCGCCGCATCTTGAACCGCGGCACGGAGCGCATCCGCAGCGACTTCTTCGACGCCATCGACACCGTCACGGACATTATGAAGAACGACGATGTCGATCCCGCAGTGCGGCTGCGCGCCGCGAGCATCATCATTGACAGGGTCGCCGGCAAGGTCGCCGACAAGATCGACCTGACGATGGAGGTCAAGAAGTACGAACACGTGATCACTGAGATCGTGCGTACGATGCCAGATGACGACCAGACGGGTTCGGAGATTCTGGACGCTGTTCTGGTCGAGGTCGAGGATGACGATGTCTGAGGGCGCGTCAGAGGTTGAGCGTGGGCCGGTGCACGTAGTGCCGATCAACGACTTAGTTGGCCACGAAGCCAGCGACGATTGCGTTTGCGGTCCCACGGTTGAAGCGGTGTTCCGAGATGACGGCTCCAATGGTTGGGTGGTCGTTCATCACTCTCTGGACGGGCGAGAGCGGAGTTGACATCGACTTAGGCCTAGGCTAGGATGATCTTATCAGGTAGACGAAGGAAGGAATGAGAAGATCGTGCAGCTAGAGCACGCAACACCCATTAAGAACCTAGAAGCCATCCTGGAGCAGGGACTCGGGATCATGTACTGGGAAGGGCCGCGAATGCCCGGCGATTCTCGTAGCGAGCAAGTTACTTGCTCGTGGGACTGGTTCTGGGGTGTGCGATGAGCTACGCTAGCGAAGAGCCCATCCAGGTCGAGGACATCGTCGACTTCTGGATGGAGTGCCGCGCAGCGAGAGACAAGCGCTGGACGAAGCTCGCGCACCGTGCACTGCACGGCAGCGTCGATGACCCGGTCACCAGCGATGCGTGGGAGAAGGTCGCCGAGGAGATCATCAAGCGGCGCCAGTACGAAGCTGAGTTGCTGGACGACATGAGACACTGAGGAGAAGGAGACCAACCAATGACACCAGGAGAAGAAGTGTTGTTCAACGCAAGGATGCGGAAGGAGATGGCCGGACTCGAGGACAACGCGATGCGGGCCGAAGGACTCAACCCGAAGCGCAAGCGGAGGAGTGGTATCAAGTGGGCACCCCTGCTCGGTGTCCTGATCGCGATGGCGTTCAGCGTCGTGTTGATGCACCTCGGCATGCGCTTCATCTTGGAGGTGGCGCCGTAATGACTGAGCGCAGCCCCGAGGCCAAGGCGCGTAGAGCCGAGCGCGCCCGTGAGCGGTACCTCGAGAAGGACTTCGAGTGGCATGAGCAGAAGCGCAGGTACG
>OFQZ01000008.1_pt1 | contig 59092 bp, 58 predicted proteins | sample 1543011 | NCBI WGS metagenome assembly OFQZ01 (sample SAMN07774216, study PRJEB24372) | wastewater metagenome | isolation source: Exp Tend NO 0WW | collected 2016-02 | reverse complement strand
TCAAATCTCCCCCCTGAAAAACCCTTGGTTTGCGCTGCGCGCAACCAAAGAAAAAACCGCCCATTCGGGCGATAATTTCCTAATTTCTTCCAACTTGGAGGGTCAGCGGGGACTTGAACCCCGGACACCCTGCTTAAGAGGCAGGTGCTCTAACCAGCTGAGCTACTGACCCACGTCGGAATTCACTTTCGCCCTCGCAATGATTTTGCAAACAAGTGGCAAAATCATATGCGACGCCTTCGTTATTCCTCCTTGCAATTCTCACTATAGCCTTCGGCGTAGCTCGAATTGAATAATCGCAAGGAATCGCCCAAGAACTGTTCAAATATAGCAAATCACCCCTGTTTTGGCAAGCTTAAAAGTCATGCATGACAGAGGCTATCTTCTAATTATAGCATAAGCATGATTATGTGTCAATATAGGTCGCAAAAACAACAGTATTCTGCGTGTATTGCCCCGTCAGATGGTTAAACGGTCCGCCGCAGGTGATGACACGCAGCTGGGCGTCGTCAGTGTTACCGTAGACGGCATCGGTCGGGAAATGATCTTGGTCAAACTGTTCGAGCCTCGTCACGACAAACACCGCGACCGACCCATCTTCCCTTGTGACGGTGATCTTTTGCCCCGGCTGGAGTTCTTTGAGTCGGAAAAAGACCGCTGGACCATGGTAGTTGTCAACGTGACCAGTGACAACCGCAGGGCCGACTTCACCCGGGGTCGGTGAATATTTATACCAGCCTGCATTGTCATAGCCCGTCGGTGTCTCCATAGTGCCGTCAGCGTTTGTACCGAGCTGGATAAGCTCCGTATCGATACCAACGTCGGCAATTGCGAGCCGCACTGGCACCGCACGCTTCATGGACTGAGGCACAGGAGGCTGAGTAGTTTGCACAGGCTCGGTACTGGCAAGCGCAGCGGCGTATGTGGCGCTCGTCGGCTGCAGGGCTTGTAGTTGGGCATACACTCCGATCAGACCCGCCACTCCGCCTATCACTAGCGCAGAAGTGACAATCGCACGACGCCACTCCGGTCGCCGCGACTTGCGAGTCGCTCGCAGCCGGGTCAGATATCGCCGGCTCCGCGCAAAACTCGGACGAGTCACTGTCAGGACAATTTGTCGCCTCGTTCGCTTCGTACGCACCAAGTGCTGCGCGCCGTGTCTCACGTCACGCAGCACGAGCCGTATATATGTCCTGTATTTCAAGGTCTGACGCTGCTTCATCTGATTGTTCTCCGGTTAGCTTTCAGCAACCCGAATTCGTCGCAGGCCATATCCCAAAGCCGCCATACTGACCGCCATCAAGACGACGATACTTGCGCTGGTATCAGTTCCACCAGCACCCGCGCCGACGCCGCCGACTGGAGCCTTTACTTGAGCTGCTTGGGTGACCGCTGTCACGCGCGTACTTGCTGATTCTACTCGTGGAGTTGATGGGGTTGAGGTCGTCGGTGGAGTCACGGGGACGACAGGCGCTGAGGCCACATCGCATTGTCCGGGATTAGAGATAGTAACCGAGACATTGGTCGAATTGCTATTGCTCGCACTACCACTAGTCGCACTGCCGCCGTTCGTATTGCCGGAAGTCGTTGCGCTACCCGATGATGCGCCTTGGTTGTTCTGGCCGCTCACTTGGACTTTGTTCGTATTCGTCAGTTTGCACGATGTCGAAGTAGTGCTCTTGATGATATTCGTAGACCCAGGTCCGGTATTGCTGATCATACTATCTGCGCTGGCGATTGGCGCCATTGCAATTGCTGCTGCACACATGACCACACTGGTAAACAATTTCGTTTTCATAGTAAATAAGTCCTCCTTTTTCTGATGAATGATTCAGCACGAGTGCCGTATCACACTTGGAGGCTCGGTACCGCTCATACCTTGCCTCGGTCAATCAAGCGAGAGACGTATCCATTTGTTTTAGAATATGTCTGTTTGTATCTCTAGAATAGTCCTCTCTCGAGGAAAAGTAAATCAAAGTTCTCAGATTATTTCTAGTTTTAGAATTAATCAAAAATCTCATCTGAATTTACTTCAGTGAGATTTTTAATAACTAATAGGAAAAAGCCCAGCAAAGCGATAGGAAAAAACCTTGGTTTGTCCTATAAGCCGAAGGGCGTCAGAGCTCGTCCTTTTTGCTACTGATAAAGGCGCTCCACTGGCGCACGAGCCGCAGCACAGTCTTGAGCGGCAGTTCGATCACCATATCGAGGAACGTCGCGACGACGTTCATTTTAGAATATTTCTCACTAATCCAGCGTCCGACGACGACAAACGGCATGTAGAGGAAATCACGCACGACCGTCACGCCACCTTGATGGCTGTCGACGACTTCAAGTTCCCTGATCATACCCGAGAGGCGGAAACCGAGGAAGCTGGCGGCCGAGAGGAATACAAAGAAGATGAACAGGTGCACGATCGAAAATCCTAGCCATATCAGGAACCACGCGACTCCACCGAAGACGAGGAGGAAAAAGAGCGCATATAGAGCGTTGTACGCAGCACCAAAGGTACGCTTACGCCGTGTCGCAGCTGCGCTGGTTTGTCCGCCATAGAGGAACCGGTCGATCAGCTCCACCATAGCCGCTGTATTGGCACCGCCCGGAATGATCAGCGTCGCCCGCAAAAGGAGCATATACACAGGCGGGAAAAAGAGGTTGATGATCAGCGGCAGCCACACGATGGAGCCATGGACAGCATAATCATACGGTACTTCGATCGCGATACCAACCAAAAATTTGGTAATGATCAGGAAAATAACGCTTTTGATAATCCCGGCATTGATCCGACGGTGGATTTGATCGTATTCGTGCGTGATCTGAGATTCGTAGGCCCGTAGGAATTTCTCACGCGACTGCAAAAGCTCAGCCACCTCCGGCTGGTCTTGAACCATGCGCCACAGTATGCGAAATGGCGCGCCTTGGCGGTTGACGATGCGATAGAGGTTCTCCACCGCTTCAGAACCAAGCAGTTGATCAATCTTTTCATTGGTTGACCGGTAGAGATCGAGGTCCCCTGCTGTCGTGATACCGTAGCGCTTCAGGAGCATCGTACGAATAGTTGCGGCGTCGGAGTGCAGCAATGCCCGATGGATGGCCGCAAACAGAGCCACCTCAAAATCAGGCTGCCTCGCACCAGCACCAGAGGTGTGGGCAAGCGCTTGGGCAAAATGACCGTGTGCCAGCTGGATCAGTATCGCTTGTTGGCCGTGATCATTGATAAGCATCTCGACCTCGACTGCGAGGACATTGATCGTCCAGCGCTCAACCGTCGTCCCTTGTCCGCTGAGTGCGCCGTGAGCAGCATAGTACTGCTGTGCAAGCTGGGAAATTTGCTTTGCAGTCTCGACGGTGACAGTGTCGTTTTTCAGGTAGCCGGCAAGCGTCAACTCGACGACGAGTTCTTCGCCGCTGGTTTCAATCTGGCTGACATTTCTTGCCAAAAACAACCGTCGATAAAATCGACGGATTGCTCGCTGGACAAGTAGATGCTCCTCGGTATATTCAGCAGCGTTTCGTAGCTGCTCATATACCGCAGACAGCGTGCCACCGGCTCCGACCACGTGAACCTTTTCGACATGAGATTGCTGCTCGTTCTGGGCGCGAACCGAAGAGCGAAGCGCCGACAATTGAGCCACAAATTGACTACCGAGTGCGTTGAGATTCGACATAAGTACCGGCGCTAGTCGTCGCTAACTTCCCAGCCGTCAGGCAAACAGCTCGTCGTAAATGTATGTACCGCACCAGTTGCAAGGTGAACCGCGGGAGTCATGACTTGCGCACATGAACCCTGTGGCTTGTAAGCGCGGGCTTGCTTGAGGACTTCTCTCTGATTTTCAGGCGTAGCATCGGCACTTTCGATAAATTGACGGCCACCCGGCACCGTACACGTCCCTGGGAATGATGCGGTCACAGGATATCTGACGGCACAGGCCTCAAACGTCGTGATCTCAGAATTCTGCTTACTATTTTGGGTAAAATACCACACCGCAGCAGCTGCTGCACATACGACCACTAGGGCTATCACCGCTATGAGAAGTTTCTTTTTCATACTATGGATATGATACCACTAAAACGCCCGCATCACACCTACGTTGGTTACCGCTATATAAGTCGTCTTTGCGACAACCCGGGGATAAGAATCGCGTTCGCATATCAGTATAGCGATGAGCCATGCCGAGTAAGTCTAATGGGTGTACTTGAAATGCTTATTCAGAGCAAGGGACTAGTTGATGCGACCTTCTTTTTTCAGCCAGTCAAATATCTGAATCGTTATAGGTGTGAGGTGTTTTTGGTCTACGTTTGTATCAAAGTAAGCTATCTCGACTATTTCTGACGACGGTATTGGATCGCCGCCCAATTCACCTTCGTAAAGCTGAATGTTGACGAGTGTGTTTTCCCTGCCGTACGCAGGTGCTTCAAATTCACGTAGCAACTTCAAGCTTGAATCTTTTATTGCCGTACCTAACTCTTCCATTATTTCCCTGTGAAGACAGTCAATTCCACCCTCCCCATCTTCGATAGTTCCGCCAGGGGTGAAGAATGCCTCGGCGCTTTTTTCCTCACGCACCATCATCATCTTTTTGTCTTTGAAGATTGCGAGCGCTGTCTTGTAGATTATTGTGGGTTGGCTCATAGGTACATCATACACCTGCCCTATTTCACGGCCTTCTTTTTCAAAAGCTCCTCTGTCTTGATCTCCGTCAACTTCTCAATTCCGTTTACGAGATACATCAGAAAACCAGTCATGCCGACCAGAAATGGCAATGTGACAAACAGGAGGCTCAGGAGCCTCAGCTCGGCGTACTGCGCGTTGAACTCGCTGCTGCCCGTCGGTGCTGTGATGAAGACAATCGTCACAATGTAGCTAATAATGCCGATCACTAATAGAAATGCGGCAAATATGTAGCTTGTCTTGTTGATATGTCGTGCGAGCTGTTTCTCGACACGCTTTGTGCGAGCGGCGGCATGCACTACGTCCATATTGATCACTTTTGCTAGTGCGCGATCCACGAAATCACGCTTGAAATGCAGCGCGATGATCAAGCCAAGAGCCGCAGCCACATAGAAGATACTTCGCCGGAGCGCGAGCCACTCTTCACTGAGCCCCAATAGGCTAATCGCCCCGATGACGAGGATACCGCCGATCGCAAACAGCGACATCAGGCTTGGTTTGCGCTTGATACGCAAGCTATAGAGCTCAAGCGCCAGAGGAAACGCAAGCGCCAGTACCATCGCCCACAATGGCCCGAGGCGCGATTCACTGCTGAGTAGTAGCAAGATAATCGTCGGAATAACAAACCCGACGACTAATTGCGTATTGGGGGAGAGGAGTAATGTCTGATGTTTTGACTTTGTAGGCATGTGATTATCATATCAGGCTGGGTATCATCATGGTGATAAGATATATCCATGAGCTCACCCCATACCAAGAAATTTATACGGTTGTCCGTTACCCTCGGGCTGTTATTGATCGGTGGCTTTGTTATTTTTCGCTCGATCAATCCCAGCATCGGTTTTACCTATTATGAACCGGCCTATTTGCCGCCAAACGTGTCGATAAAAGCAAAAAGAATAAGTATGAGCAATGGCCATGCAAGCGTGCAGCAAAATTTCAGAACCGAGAATTGGATATACGATATCGACGAAAGAGAAGCACATGATTCAAGTTCGATTGGATCGGCGAACCAGAATTATGATGCCAAAAGCGTCAGGCCTACTTGTGATGTCCGGGATTCCCCTGCCCACATGCAGTACCGCGTGTGCCATTGGATCGATTATGGGCGTATCGATGTCCACGAAGTACGGTTTATCAAGGACGGCACATTCATACGCTCCCACATCCCCACGACGACCAATCAACAAATAAGCATCCAAGAAATTGGAAAATACGTGGATTCATTTACGCCGAAAAGTACGATTGGATTTCCTGTTTTACGATTCAATGGCGCTTAGAGCCAAATATCCAGTTTTAACGCAGCTTCAGGGATCATCCCTACGATCTGTTAATTATGTAATCGTAATTTGGGTGATTGGTGTAGCAAATTCAGCGAGAGCATCATGAAGTCCGGCGCAGAGCTTGGTGCTGCTGGTAGCAAGTTCGGGGGTTTCTTGATACAGCACAATGCGCAAAGTCATAACAACACCGATAGCTAGCGTATACTAACAAATATGTCACAATTACCCTCGGAATTCAGCAACTTACGCATTGTCAGAGACAATCAGCGCTATAGTACCTACAAAGCCGATTATCGTGGCACTCCTGTTTTTGTGAAGCTGGTAAAATCCCCTGCACTGAGGGCGGGTATACGACGTGAACTTTGGGGACTTCAGGCGTTTCGGCAATTAGCTGATGCGAATGATTTAGGCTTTGCGGTGCCGGAGCTGATCGCGAGTGGCGATGACTACGTCGTCACGAGCTGGGTAGAGGGGCAGCCGATTGACTTCAGTCCGGAGTCTGCGGATTTTGATGATCAGATACAGTTTTTTGCAAACAGTCTCGCGCAAATAGACATGCTAGCGCGCATTGCTACAGTCCAGCAAACAAAAATTGATCCTCAATATACAGAGATGACATCAGCAATTGATAGGCTCAAGGAGCATCTAGAAAAGACCCGATACATGGATCATTTCGAGGAAGTATTGATACAAAAAGGTTTCGCGTACTTATACGAAAACGCCGCGCTGCTGACGCCCCGATTGACGCACGCCGACTTCACACCCGGCAACGTACTTGAGTACGATAGGCAAAGAACATTGGTTGATTATGAATCGGTCAGCGCGTCATGGCCACGCTTTTACGATGTAGTCAACTTGACGCTTAACAGGATGGTCACAGAACCAGAGCTCGTACCCGGGTGCCTGCAAATCATAGAGCACTATTTCAGCGTGAACACTGCAGCCGACCTCGAGTCTGCCACGCCTCAGATGAATGTCATAGCCATGTTGCGCTCACTGTCACTTATCTGGGAGCATATCACGGAGCCCAATGATTATCACAATACGCAGACGGGTCTGACACAAAACATCCAAAAAAGCATCGCGACAACTATCACGACAATTCTAGAAGGAAGGCTGTATGTTGAGGCTTTTGATTAGTTGAGCGTCATTTCGCAAGTTGGCCAATCCGATAACAGGCGACGAGAAGCACCACGACAGCCGCTATATTCCCAATGGGATGAAATAGGCTATCGACTATAATAATCAATCCTACTGCTAGTGCTATGTATCCATAAATTTCGTTGAGTGATTTTTTCATAATTAGGAGTATAGCAGTCGAGGAGCTGTCGACGGCAAGTTGGTTCGTGAACGAACGCGCAGCTGTTGTGCTCGGTGCGAGCACCTGCGCGCGACAGCTTGGCGCCCGAACATGCGACTACGGTATTTTCCTACGGAAATTCCCTGTCGCAAGTTCGAACTCAACGAGATAAACCAAGAAAATACGACTAACTTTCGTTAGTCGTATTTTCTTGGTACACCCGGCAAGACTCGAACTTGCGACACCTGGTTCCGAAGACCAGTGCTCTAATCCACTGAGCTACGGGTGCTCGATATATAGGACAAACCTACGGTTTTTCCTATCGCTTCTGCTTTCGCTTTTCCCTTAGTTGTACAAATAGAACTGAAGTAAATTCAGATTCTATTTGCGATCTTGTGATTCGGAAAAAGAGCAGCCCGAGTGTCAGGATTTACTCCTGCACCCGGCGCGATGAGAAAAGCAGAATGCTTGTCTCATGAAATTATAACAGAGATGGACATATTGTGTTACTAGAGACAGGGGGTATACTAAATGGAGACAATCTAAGGAGATAAACGAAAATCATGGCAACTGAAGCACATAAAACAGAAGAAGTGACCCCAGCTACACCTGCAGCGGCAATCACACCCGTCGCCCCCAAAGGACCTCGTAGCTACCTCGTCATGATGTTGCTCGCGGTACTCCTCACCCCAACCGGACTCGCCCGCGCGTATCGTGGCGAGCAGATCGGCTGGACTCGGTTTTGGATCTATGTCGGCGCGACCGTCGCGATGATCATCCCCTTCCTCAATATCCTAGCAGCGCTCGCTATGCTCGCTCTCGCGGTCTGGGGTATTGTCGATGTCTTCCAACTCCGCAAGCTCAAAACAGACGCCGAAGGTGGCACGCTGCTCACTAGCGAACGCGACGAGAAATACGCCAAAGCTTTCTATATCTACTTCCTCGTCGTACTCATCCTCACCGGTGTCGGTATCCTACTCGCGATCGTCTTCGGAGCATTTCTCGTCAACCTACTCATGAACAACTCCAATGCTCCTGGCCGCTACGACTACAGTGATTCATATGACAGCAGCCGGTTCTTGCGTGAATTTGAACAAGCCCGCTAAGTAATAGGCGTCTGATTTCTCGAAAACATCGAGCCCTCCCGGCTCGATGTTTTTTGTGAATGGTGGTTTTGTTTTGCCGGGGCTATATACTATATCTATGCATATCGAGACCAACTATCCACTTGCCCCGTTGACCTCTTTCAAAACTGGCGGCTCGGCCGAGACGGCCATCATTCTTGATGATGTGTCGCAATTTGACGCTGCCCTCGAGCACGCCAATGGCACGCCGTATTGGTTCTTGGGGTTCGGGAGCAATACACTCATCGCTGATAGTGGTCTCCCCGGAACAACCATCATCATGCGAAACGGCACGATACGCCAAGAGGGTGAGCTGATCGTCGCTGACGCGGGAGTCTGGTGGGATGACCTGGTACAGTACACTATCGCTCATGACTTCTGGGGACTGGAGTGTATGAGCGCCATCCCGGGCGGTGTCGGAGCGGCCGTCGTCGGCAATATCGCTGCCTATGGACAGGCCGTTGCCGACACGCTGGTGTGGGTAGAAGTCTGCGATAGCGAGACGGGCACCTGCCGCAAAATACCGGCAAGCGAGCTCGGGCTGCAATACCGCAGCTCAGAACTCCTCCAGTCCGACCGTTCTCTCGTCGTACTCCGTGCGGCGTTCCAGCCCTCACCCACGCCGACCAAGGAAGTCGTGTACGAATCAGCCCTCGCCATCGCGAGAGAAAAAGGGTACGACCTCAACACCCTGCAGGGTCGCCGCGATACGATCATCAAAGCTCGCGAGGCCGCCGGCTCGCTGTGGGATTTCCGCGATGACAACGCAGCGAAGACTGCCGGGTCATTTTTCCGCAACCCGCTGACCGACACCGCCACGGCCGAGCGGATCATGAGCTATGACGAGACAGGGAAATCACTTGAGCTTCTCAAAAAAATGAACCAAGTTCATGGTGGCACCACATCACGAGTTTCTGCCGCCCATGTCCTACTCGCAGCTGGATTTCACCGTGGTCAGACCTGGGGTGACGTCCGCCTCCATCCTCAGCACGTGCTCAAAATTGAAAATGCCGGCAGTGCTACCTCGCAGCAGATCTACGACGTCGCCCAAGAGATCATCGAAACAGTCAAAACCAAGCTCGGCGTCGTTCTCGAGCCCGAGATCCGATTTCTCGGCGATTTCGCCCACTAGTCAGGGTCTAAGCATATGCGGTATAGTTGTAGTAAATTATGCTGAATATACAACACGACGCAGGCGGATATACGATCATCGAATTATTAATCGTGATCATACTTTTGGGTATCTTCGCTTCTCTGATTGTGTTTATACCAGACAACCTCCAAGACAGCGGCGATGATCAGGAACGTATCGACGACGTCGGCACTATTTCCCGTAGACTGGAAATGGCGTATAATAGCCAAGATCTAGGAACTCCCTCCTACCCCTCGACCGCAGAGTTCAGTCTTGATATCAGTACCAAATCTCGCACCGCATCACGGATACAACCCGAGGCGCTCAAAGCTCCCGGCATGAGTACAGGCTTAGTTATGGCAACCTCCAATTCATCTACAACCCCTGTCGCTGGTGGCGTTAGCGTAGCTCAGTACGTCTACCAACCGTTAACGGCAACCGGTGCTCTCTGTGGTGCAGCCAACAGTACAACCTCTCCTGCCGATTACTGTGTGTCATATTTCCTCTATTATCGCAGTGCTGTTGAAAACCAAGTAAAAAAAATAAAGAGTATCCACCAACAATGAGTCACTCCGTTTCACTCTCATCTTCCGACGGCTTTACGGTTGTCGAATTGCTCATCACACTCATCGTTGCCACTATGTTTCTCGTGACATTTTACGGAATGTTTATCTCTATCAATGCATTTAATGTCACTGCTAAGCAGCGCTCGCTTGCTGACAATACTGCCTATTCTCTACTCCGTCAGTATGCATCACCCGATATTTCGCCTACCACATGGTTTACTTGCAGTACTCAAACCGGTTCAAATAACGACAATGACCGCGTCGTAAACAATAACGCTGCTGGCACCACCATCGCATCAGGGTCTATGACAACGACAGAGACAGGCCTCCCTGGGCCAATTTCATACACAGTCAATGCGCTAGCCATATACGGCTGTGCTGGTGCAGATACCGGCAAGCCAATTCGTGTCCGGGTAGAGTTAACGTATGGACCGAAAAGTGAAAAAATAACCCACGCCATACTGGCAGGATATTAGACATATGTCTGTTCGCGCACGCAACCAAGACGGATTTACGATCATCGAAATCGGCATCATCGTACCAATCCTGATCGTCTTCTTGCTCGCGTTGTTTAACTCGCTCTGGTTCCTCCTCCAGGACAGTAGTGTTCAACGCACCGAAGCAAGCAGCGCCTACGATATTCAGGCGGGACTGTCGTTCATCGAAAAAGACGTCATGCTTTCATCACAGTTCTTACCCACCACAGACACCGGTCTTACTGACGCATATCCTCCTACGTCAAATGGCAATGTGTGGTCGTATCGTGGGGAGAGCAGTAGTATACGTGCCCTGGTATTGAAAACGTATGCAACCACGACAAACACGGAGTCAAACGATCGCCAGCCGGTCTTCCTCAACCAAGTCGGCTGTACCACCGCTACTATCTACTACAACGATGTCGTCGACTACAACACAATTTACTTCGTGAAAAGCAATAATCTCTACCGTCGTAAGATTATCAATACTTCATCGACGACTTGCGATGTACCGTACCAAAAACAAAGTTGCCCCTCGCTGGAAACACTCGGGACGGGGACACGCGACCCAAGCTGCAAAGTCGATGATGAGCTGATCGCACAGAGTGTTAGTGGGTTTGTCGTCTATTATTACGACAAAAGCAACAGCGCGACCCCTATCGACACGTATGCATCTGGCGCAGACCCAGCCCTACTCCAGACCGCAAATGCCGTTAAGATTACGATCACCCTCAACCGCAAAGCGATGGGCAAAGCAACTACAGTCAGTTCAACTATACTGATTCCGCGACTAAATATTTCAAGGACAGGAAATTAATATGATTCATTTTGCGCGCACATATGCTCCTAAACAACAAGGCTTCACGTTACCCGCAGTGCTTGTCGTAAGTCTTACTATTCTCATCATCGGCCTCTCGATGAACCAGACTTCTTCGTCAGTACGCACCAGCATCGACGACCAATACTATAACCGTCTCGCCACTGAGGCGGCTCAATCTGGAGTAGCGTATGGCAACTATTGTCTGGTAAAAAATAGCTACACTCAGTCCTGGGGATCAGCATTAGGTCGTCCAAACCTCACGCAGACAACAGACTGTTACGGGACGGCTCTTTCGCCCGCACTCCCGACGCTTGTTGAGGGTTCTAATATACGCGTTACTTTCAATGTTGGTGATACGCAGGGACGTTCTGATGGAGCAAGCCTTATTATTGCCGAGGGCAAGGTCGAGAGGCTAAGAACAGGTACGAATACCGTTATTAGCAGCTATACCAGAAAAATCAAACGCGTCTCTCGTTCTCTCGATTTTCAGCAAGGAAAGGCTGTTTTTGGATATCACATAGGGGGCACCGAGGGCGCGTTCTTTGCCACACTCCAAAGTGATGGAAAATTCCGTGCAGCAGGAAGCGGCGGTTACGGCAAGCTCGGCACTGGCAACACCAACAACATCCTAATTCCCGAAGCATACATCCTGCCTGCGGGCAAAATTGCGTCACGAGCCTATACTAACTTCCTCTCTCAGGGATACCAGATGTTTGTCAAAACAACGGACGGTGACCTGTACGGCGCAGGCCTCAACGACACCGGTCAGCTCGGTAACGGCTCTACCTCCAACGCTGTTTCAACCCCGGTGAAGATGAATATTCCTAGCGGCGAAAAAGCTGTCTATGTTGGCCCAAGTGGGTATGCGACCTTCGTGCTCACTGACGCAAATAATATCTACGCAACCGGAGATTGCACAAATAGTCTGCTCGGCACTGGCTGTAGTTCGGGAAGCACTCTATCGCCGACAATAGTCCTACTCCCTACGCCAATCGTGAGTAATCTCAACACGATTCCTGCCCAAGAAATTGTTTCCGATGCTACCTCTGCATACGTCCGCATGCAGGGAGGACGGGTATACGGCTGGGGCAATAATGCCTATGGACAGCTCGCAGATGGTACAACCAACGCAAGCAGCTCGCCAAAACAAATCGGAATCTTCGGTGACAGCGGCCAACCAAAAGCAACCCAGCTCGCATTCGACGGTGACACCGTCTATATTCTTGACAGCAACGGCGACGCCTGGGCGGCAGGTCGCAATGACTACGGACAAATGGGGCGCAATTATTCCACAGGGAACTACACAAGTCTGCAAAAAGTACCAATTTCTGCATCTGCAGGTCAAGTAACCAGGATCACTACCGACCAATGGTTCGCTTCATTCCTCACCACTTCAGGAGAAGTATGGAGTGCCGGTCTCAACGATCGCGGCCAACTCGGCAACGGCACTAACTCGACCCGCACCACTGCACCTGTAAAGTTCATCCTTCCGACAGGCATAAAGGCTACTTATATCTACACTGCATCTACCGGAACTGGCAGTAACTACTCCAACACTTTCGCGATAGGAAACGACAATAAAGTATATGGTGCAGGCTCAAATAACTACGGACAAATTGGCAACGGTAGCACCGCCACTCGCGTCACGACTCCATTTGCAATGCTGAATATCGACGGCGTCGTTAACAAAGCGGTGGATGTTCTCACCGGCTACGGCTCGACTGTAGTCCTGAGCGACACCGGCAAGATTTATGCCGTGGGACGTAATAATTTCGGTCAGCTCGGTGACGGCACGACCAGCAACCGCACGTCACCGATTGAGCCAGCCTACCTGCAAGCCAGAGCTCCTAATTATATCTTCTGAGAGATTCGCTACGCATCGCTTGGAAGCGGGAACTGGTGGGCAAACCGCTTGACTTCTTCACGCAAGCTTGAGAGCTTCGACTCGTCATCTCGCGCGTCGATCGCTTGTTTCATCCACTCGGCGATTCGCTCCATGTGCTCTTCCTTGAGGCCACGCGTCGTCAAGGCAGGCGTACCGAGCCGTATGCCGCTCGGGCGAAATGGTGGGAGAGGATCGTCAGCTACGGCGTTTTTGTTGAGCGTCAGCGCGATCTTATCCAGAGCTTTTTCAGCCACATCGCCGTCGATTCCGAAACTTTTGTAGACATCCGCGAGGATCAAGTGGTTACTCGTGCCACCAGTGACAAGTTCAAAGCCTCGAGCATGGAGCTCATCCGCCAGTACTGTGGCATTTTTTACGATCTGGGCGGCATACTCCTTGAACTCTGGCTGCAGAGCTTCGCCAAATGCCACAGCTTTGGCAGCGATGACATGCATATGCGGCCCACCCTGCATCCCGGGGAAGATAGAGCGGTCGATCAACGTCGGGATGTTTTCGAGTGTTTTCTCGGGAGCTTTGAGCGGATTACCGACCACGCCTTTGCTGAGGATCAGCCCGCCGCGTGGTCCACGCAAGGTCTTGTGTGTCGTCGTCGTGATGACATGAAATCCATCATCAAACGGATTTCGGGCGACACCCGCCACGATCAGCCCGGCGATATGCGCCATGTCGGCCATCAGTAGCGCACCGACCTCTCGACCGATTTCAGCAAATTTGCCGTAGTCGAGCTCACGGGGATAGGCCGAAAATCCCGCCAAGATGATTTTTGGCTTGTGTTTCAGCGCAAGCTCACGCAGTTCGTCATAGTCAATCTCGCCAGTAGCGGGATCTTTCATCTTGTAGCGGATGAAATTGTAGAGTTTTGCGCTACGAGTGACCGGCGCCCCATGCGTCAGGTGGCCGCCATGACTGAGATCCATCGCCAACACCGTGTCGCCCGGCTCGAGCCATGCGCTATAGACGGCTTCGTTGGCGGGTGCTCCCGAGTGTGGCTGGACATTGGCATGATCAGCCCGAAACAGTTGCTTGGCGCGGTCGATCGCCAGCTGTTCAAGCTTGTCAGTGAAGTCTTGCCCGCCATAGTAGCGCCTGCCCGGATAGCCTTCGGAGTATTTGTTGGTGAAGACACTCCCCAGCGCCGTCAGCACGTCCCGGCTGACATAATTTTCGCTCGGTATCAGCTCGAGCCCATCACGTTGTCTTTTTTCTTCGTCAGCAATTAATTGTGCAACTGTGTCGTCATTCATAAAAATCCCCTTTGTTTAGTCGTTTGTGGCCAGAAAGTGAGAGATAATTACAGCATGTATTTAATTATATCATTGCCCTTGTCCTGAGACATAGTTAATGCGAGTGCAGTTCAGGATGAAAATTGAGCATCAAAGCGCAGCGTATTGCAGATACGTGAGCATTTGAAGCGCAGATTTTCGCCTGAAATGTGCCACAGAAAATGTGTCTCCTACATCTCATCTGTGATATAATCACAACTATGTCATACAAACAGCGGATCGGTACCCTGATCCAAGAAACTCGTATCAACCGTGGCATGACCCAGAGCGAGCTCGCCGCTACGCTGGGGACATCTCAGAGCGCCATCAACCGCATCGAAAAAGGTGGGCAAAATGTCAGCCTCGAGATGCTCGCGCGTATTGGCGAAGTGCTTTCCAGCGAAATCGTCAGCCTCAATACCAGCGGCCCAAACCTCCAGGTCAACGGAGGCAAAAAGCTCTCTGGCAGTGTCGAGGTCAAGACCAGCAAAAACGCTGCAGTCGGACTACTATGTGCGGCACTGCTCAACAAAGGCACCACTACCCTGCGTCGGGTTGCCCGGATCGAAGAAGTCAACCGCATCATCGAAGTCCTCAATAGTATTGGCGTCAAAACCAAGTGGATCGACGGCACCAACGACCTCGTCATCACTCCCCCGGTTCATTTGAAGCTTGAAAATATCGATGTGGAAGCCGCCAAAAAAACCCGTACGGTGATCATGTTCCTTGGTCCTCTGCTGCATCAGTACAAGAGCTTTCGTCTGCCCTATGCGGGTGGCTGCAATCTCGGCAAACGGACGGTCGAACCGCACATGGTTGGGCTGGCTCCATACGGCCTGAGTATCGAGGCCAAAGCCACGACTGATTATTACCAGGCGACTGTCGCCTCCACCGCCCCCGGATCCGCTATCATACTGACCGAGCGTGGCGATACCGTGACCGAAAACGTCATCATGGCCGCGGCGCTTTATCCCGGTACGACGATCATCCGCAACGCCAGCCCGAACTACATGGTGCAAGATGTCTGCTTTTTCCTCCGCAAGCTCGGCGTCAAGATCGAGGGTATCGGCACGACAGTCCTGACGATCACTGGTCTCAAGACGATCAAGAAAAACGTCGAATACTTCCCGTCCGAAGATCCGATCGAGGCCATGAGTTTCATCGCGGCCGCTGTGGTGACTAATTCTGAGATTACTATTACTCGTGCCCCGATCGAATTCCTCGAGCTGGAGCTCGCGACGTTGGAGCAAATGGGTCTCAAGTACGAATTGTCCGCCGAATACCCAGCGCGCAACGGCTATACCCGTCTCGTTGACATCACAGTGAAGCATTCTAAACTTACCGCCGCCAAAGACAAGCTTCACCCTCTGCCGTTCCCTGGCGTCAATATCGATAACTTGCCGTTTCTCGGCCTTATTGCAACCGTGGCAACCGGGAGGACGCTTGTCCATGACTGGCTGTACGAAAACCGTGCCCTGTATTTCCTTGAGCTCAACAAGCTGAATGCCGATGTCGAGCTCGTCGACCCGCACCGTGTCTATATCAATGGCCCGACCAAATGGAAACCAGCTGATGTGATCGCACCGCCCGCGCTTCGTCCGACAGTCGTCGTCCTGCTAGCGATGCTGGCCGCACCTGGCATCTCCAAGCTCCGCAATGTCTACCAAATCGACCGCGGCTACGAACAGTTGGCGCTGCGTCTCAATGAACTCGGTGCTGATATACAGCCGTTTAGAGAAATATAAAAAGTAGTCAGTAGTCAGTAGTCAGTAGTCAGTAGTCAGGTATATTGTAGCTGACTGATTACTGATACCTGGTTACTGACTACTCATCACAATGATTTCAATTTCGGCTCGCCGTTGTCACCCCATGCGATCGTGCCCACCGGCTTGGCGATCACTACTTCCCTACCCGATTTCGGTCCGGATAGTTCGCACGAATAGAGCGTCAGCCGCGGACTGTCAGTACGTTGCTCTATCTCCACCGCATCAGGAGCAACGAGCTTGCGTTCGATGATCTCGTACGCATAGCGAGTCCCGTTGTAGTCGACGTATATTTGGTCACCTTTTTGCAGTTGATCAATATGATAAAACGGCGATTTCTTGCGCGTCTGAGACGGGAGTAGTCCGAGCTGGAACCGGTGCCCTGCCAGCACGAAATTGCCTCCATCATCAGGGTTACCGTTGTCCGGCGCGCGGTGCACCGCACCCCGCTCAAGCGCCGCCGCTTCGTCGCCATTGATATCGACAATTGCTTCGTCGATATTTACTTTGGGCACGTACAGACGATTTTCGGACAGAGTCGGCTTTTCAGCCTTGAGTTTCTTGGCGGTCGTATCAGCCGGTGGCCCCCACATATCGACAGCCGGAGCCAGCGTGATTGCCAGGATATAGCCGCCCATCAGTAGCGCGACAATAGGAATAACCACCCAGAGAACCCTCCCTTTGCTTTTTTGTTTTTTACCCCATCTTCATAGTGAAAACGCATAACTGTTCACAGTATAGCAAAAGGCTAGTGGTTAGGTGTAGCTTATGAATAAAATCGGCAGGAAAAACGACGCAAAATATACTGCCTGTAGAATTAACAAATACTTGGGGTGCATCTTTTGTCTCAGGGTAGTAAAGATAACATAAGCCATCGATACCGCCCCAACGATCGCGATAATTACTGCGGCAAGTGTAATAGATCTATTAAAACTCAGTATTACTATGGACGGAAAGAGCGAAAACGCCGAAACGACCGCAAACCCTTGATGCACGCTAGTCTTCACGCCTCCCGTTTCGGGAACCAAAGCACATAGGTATTGGGCAATAAGAGCGATTGCTATGCATACGCCAAACGCCAACGGCAGGTCAAAACGAGTCATGAACCAGCCAAAGAAAAATAAAGCCAACAGTGGCAGCACTATGCTAAAAAGTACGATGTAGTAAATAATTCCTGCCCTATTTTGTGCGGCGTGTTGAGAAAAAGTTGCATGCATTGTCAATTGCCATTTCTTAGTAAGCAATGTGAGCCCAACAATAAGTATTCCCACTGCAATGAAGCCAAAAGAACTATAGTCCATTTACTAATCATATCATCGGTGAAGTTAGAACCGACTCGTTTCTGGCGACAAGTTGCCGAGGCTGCAGACTTGCCGCCCGTTCAATTCCCGCATAATCTCATATGAAAAATATCCCAGACTAAAGTCTGAGATATTTTTCATGGGGCGAGCTAAGAGGATTGAACTCTCGGCCTCCGGAACCACAACCCGGCGCTCTAACCAACTGAGCTAAGCCCGCCGCGTCCGCGTTTACTTCCGATTTCACGACAATTTTGCAAACAAGTGGCAAAATTATTCGTGCAATCTTCGTTACGCCTCCTCTCAAATGAAAATCACTCATCACGGTGCTTTTCATTTGGCAAATCACCTGAATCGCCAAAGAGAGAACAGGGGTAATTGTACCATACCGTCAAGACCGTGAACAGTCTCAGGATAGTGAAAACCCCACCGACTCATACATCGGTGGGGGTTTCGGCCACCCGGCTACCTCGCCCACATGGGGATCGAGACTCCGAGGGAACAGTGAAGACGGAGCGATAGCTCGAGGAGCGGCCGAGGCCAGCCACTTCTCATAACTCAAGCTTCTACCCAAAGTGCTCACGTCTTATCGATTACTGTACATCATACTTTCCCAATAGCAATAGAATTTTTATGTTTTGTTCATCGCCTTGATTAGTGGTAGCTCTCGCCAGCGTCAGTCACGAACAAATCGTGTGGGTGACTCTCGGTGAGCGAAGCTTGGGTGATCTGCATGAACCGTGCTTGGTGCCATAGTTCTTCGATAGTCTTGGCACCGACATAGTACATGCCCGAGTGCACGCCGCCGATCATCTGATCGAGTAGCTGTTTGACTTTCCCGCTGCAGGGTACTAGCCCCTCGACACCCTCGGCCACCAGCACGTCACCTTGGTAACTTTTGCCGTGAAATTCGTCTTCGCTGCTGACTGCCATCCCTTGTTTCATGGCGCCGACCGACCCCATCCCGCGGTACGTTTTGAAAACGTATTCGTGCGACCCGTCGACGATACTCTGGAAACGGCTCGGGACTTGGTCTGGTTTTAGTGTGACGATGTCGCCCGGTGCTTCCTCCGTCGCTGCAAACATCCGCCCCATCATGACAGTCGAGGCACCAGCGGCGAGCGCTTTGACGATATCACCAGAGTTGATGATGCCGCCATCGGCGATGACCGGCACACCCTCTTTGCCGGCAACACTCACCACATCAAACAGCGCACTCATCTGGGGCACACCCATACCCGAAACGATACGGGTCGTACAGATTGCCCCTGGACCCATGCCGACACGAAGCCCGTCAGCGCCAGCGTCTATCAGTGCACGCGCCCCTTCGTCGGTCGCGATACTCCCACCGATCACGTCGATGTCGTAATTTTTCTTGATATGTTTGATCGTCTCGATCACCTTGGCTGCATGGCCATGTGCCGAGTCCACGAGCAACACGTCGACGCCTGCTGCGACGAGCGCTTCGACCCTGGCTTCATAGCCCGAGCTCGAGCCCACCGCCGCGCCCACTTTGTATCCCGCCTTTTTTACTTTCTTGACTTCCTCGGCCTGGTTCCCAATCGTGAGATTGCGGTGGATGATACCAATCCCGCCTAATTTCGCGAGCGCAATCGCGACCGCGCCCTCAGTCACGGTATCCATCGGCGCAGACACAAACGGCGCGTCCAGCACGACGCGCCGAGTAAGTTTTGTTTTGAGACTGATGCTTGTGCGGTCAAAGCCGGCATAGCCTGGCCTGAGCAGCACATCATCAAACGTAAGGGCAAGGGGTAATTGAGATGATGCTTTTTCCATGCTTTAGTCTAGCACGTGCAGAAAACGAAGCAAAAGGAGCTGCTTCCAAAATCTGTATCCCCCGCCCACACAAAACAAAAAGCCCGCTAGGGGAGCGGACTTTTTTGCTAGAGGTTCGGCTTAAACGCCTACTCCGTATTCGATTTTACGTGTCATTCAATATACCCCTCTCTAGTGCGTTGAGCTATTGAAAGTATCGTAGCACTACCAATAGTATAGCACCCAGAAGCAGTGGATAAAAGGAGCCCTGCACAGCCTCACTCTTCTCGGCATGGGTTCGCAGATTCTCTTTGGTAGTGCGCACGTAGTCATCTTTGAGGTGCAGTAGAAATTTTTGCTTATCCTTTCCTGACAGCAATTCATAGTCCTGCAGCTCAAGTGGTGCATGCCACCTAGCTCCCGGACGGGCGCCATGAATTAATTTTGCGAGAGCATACACAAGACACACAAGCCCTACAAAATAAAATATCACTCCGTATAACTCTTGTGGTATGAATAGTCTTTCGCGTACGCTAGCCTCGTCACTGCCGGCAGCAGATGCTCCTGCATAGAGAAACGTTAAAAGTGCCAGGATAGCACCAATAAATGTTAGTATTTTGGTACGTAGCCCTTTGAACGAGCTAGAAAGTTCATCATGCAAACGTCGCTGCTCGGTAACAGCAACCTCTAGGACGTCGGATGATGGAGCTCCGTCTTGCTCGGTCTTTTTGCGTACAGCCATGCCATATATCCCCTTTGTCTTTTCAAGATACCGCACAGATCAAACTTTTCAAAGCATAGACGTTTTAAAACTTCCGAAGAAGTCATTTTTTGCAGCATACCTGTTAAGTAATATATTGCGGATTTATTGGCTAGTGCCGTGTGTCCATAGCTCTATTTTTCAATTCTCAATCTGGCGAGGCCAAATATAGTTCTCAGTACGGCTCTGCGTCGGTGAATAGGATAACGTTTCTTGACTGTGATTTTGTCGTAAATTGTTGGTAATGTTGTCGCATGATATTTCTTCCGAAGCTTGTCATAAAGCTTGCGATCATACATGCTCCAAAATTCTTTCTCGGTAAAATAGGAATGAGCATATGACCATTTCTTACCGCCAAGCTCGAGCACTTTGGCTTCAATCTGTTTATTGATGCGGACAAACTCGTCATAATCCGCTATGTTATCACCCCATAGCCCAATATTAATGATTGATTTCACCGGTAGATTATTCAGCTGGAATGGTGCGCTCGTATCAACTTTCATAAGGCAGAGCCAGAGTGGATAGGTGCTAAGCTCACGATCGCTAAATTTCATGAAATCAACGGCTTTATTGGCAGGTAATACAAGGTCTTGCACGATGTGCTGTTGCGACGCACCGCTTTCCTGCAAGGCTTGATATAACTTCCGTGTATGCAAGATAGGATCAAGTAGCCAGCGCATTGTGCGCGTAAACGGAACCCCAAAGATCTTAAATGCAAATCTGCCAACCCAGAAGCTACCACGATCATACCGAAACAGATAGTCTTTGATCGGTACGGTTTCGCCCCAGCCTTTCGCCTCTTTGTTGAGCATCTTTTCGACATGCAGATAGTACCACTCGTCATGTGCTCGAGTAAAACGTCGCAACGGATATTTCCGACTATCAGTGAGCTTACCCACAATGATAACGCCAGATGTTGCCGAAAACATGATCCCGTCTATAAAATCGTGTTTTTTAGTCGCCTCTTCTTCGAGCACTTTTTTTGCTTGCAGGAAACTATCGACCGGTAGATAACGTAGCTGCACATATTTACGAGCACTCACGAGCTGGATCTCAGCACTGGTTAATATGCCGATCGTTCCAGCCGAGCCGGGCACCGCATAAAAGAGATCACTATTATCTTCAGATGAAGCTTTCACGACCTCGCCATTTGCAAGTACTAGTTCATACCAATTAAAGGTCTGGTTGAACGCGCCCCATTTGAAAGAGCTACTTTCTCCACCATTTCCCTGTATCGCCCCCCCAGCGTGATACCAGGAAACTCCATGACGATAGGAGGCAGCAAGCCGTGCTTGAGCGTTGCGGCCACAAGTTTATCCATCGGTACATTTGATTCTACGATTGCCGTTTTTGATTTTGCATCTACTGTAACCACTTCGTTGAACTTCGAGATATCAATCATCTCGTTTTTACCAAACGTCAGTATACGGGTTGAATTTGTACTGCCATGAAAGATACGAAATGACCGGCCGGCTTTGTAGAATTCATAAATTTTCTTAGCAATTTCTGTCGTCTTGGTTTGGTGGCGATTATTCATACCCTTCAATCATATCAGGATTCCTGGTGTCGCTTTGCTTGGTGCCCCGGGTTGGGACTGGTTCGCAAGCGAACGCACAGAAACCATGCTCGAAGTAAACTTCTGCGCGTGATTTCTTGGCGACCGACCAACGGCCTACAAATTTTGCCACAGCAAAATTCAGTCCGTTGATTCAAATCAACATACCAAAGTAAAAACCGGCCACAAGGGTCGGTTTTTACTTTGGTGCCCCGGGTTGGACTTGAACCAACGGCCTTAGGCTTAGAAGTCCTCTGCTCTATCCAGCTGAGCTACCAGGGCTCGTCAGAATTCACTCTCGACAGCGCCGTAATTTTGCAAGCAAGTGGCAAAATTTCTCGCGCAGTCTGCCGTTATTCTTCCTCTCAATTGAACCGCACTAATCGCGGTGCGCTTCAATTGGTTTAGAACAATAATCACAGAGTCGCAGTAGTATTCTAACAGATTTACTCTACCCTAATATTTTATTATATCATAAGCATAATACATTTGTCAAATACACCCTGCTACCTGCTATACTATGTGAGTTACGCGGGTGTCGTATAGTGGCTAATATGCCTGCCTTCCAAGCAAGCGACGAGAGTTCGATTCTCTCCACCCGCACCATAGACGAATCATTGAAGACGGCCATAACCCGTCTTTTTTGTTGCTATATGCTTATGGAGTATATGCTACAATTCACTTCAGAGAAACACATGGCAACAGCACCGATCAAACCAGTCTCACAGACACACAAAAGGGATATCATATTGCTCCTAGCGATCCCGCTTGGTTTGCTGCTATTGACGGCTGCCTACGCCTATCTGCCTAGGGTTTTTGCGACACCCTCATACGACTTTTTGTTCATGTCCTGCTATAGCGGGTGGTGCGAAGATCGTTACACTGTCTCACCTGACGGCAAAGTAAGATATATAGCCAGTCCGAACGCAAAGGATCCCTCCTCGGCCGAACAACCAACGCAACTATTCCTCTACGACCAACAGACCGATTCAACTAGAGCCATATCTAGCGAAGAAGCCACGAGCTTCCACGTCGACAGCTCGTCACGCTCGCCAGATGGATACACGCTCAAACACGATGACGGCAATAGCAGCATGTTCCTTTTCTTTTCGTCTGGCCGTGAAGGCGGCTCATATCTCCAAAACGGCTGGCTCAAAAAGCCGGTGACTTTACCTGATTCGTCGCGATATGGCTATAGCGGTGACATACGGTTCCTGGGGTGGGTCAAATGACGCCGACGAAACAGCAACTGCTCGATGAGATCACTCAGGCACTGGCTCACGATATCATCACGCCTGATGATCTCCAGCAATTTATCCTGACGCCTGTCGCGCAAGAAACTGCACCGCAAACAGCAGTACCGGTCACTACCCCAGCAAGACACAAAACCTCACTGTCTGCTGTCGAAATATTGTTTTATATCGCAGGACTGATTTTGTTTGCTGCGCTAGTGTCTATCATCGTCCAAAGCTGGGAAGACGGCAGCTTCATAGAACATTTCTTGCTCAGTGGTGGCGCCGGTATGGCGCTCTGGCTGATCGCCTACGTGCTCTACCGACAACCTTCCAGCACCATACTGAGCGGACTCACAAATTCAGTATTGCTCACAGGATCACTCTCGTTGTTACTCGGCGGATTTGTTATCCTCGACGAGGTAGTGCCCCACGATGGCAACACGCCTTTTGTAGCTCTCGGCGTCGTCCTACTCTGTGTCGGGCTGTTGCATCTGGCCTACGACCGTCTGGTCAAAAATAGTATCGTCCTACTACTCGGTATCCTATACACGGTTGCGGCGCTGCCTACTATGTTTTTCGGCATACTGCGAGATCTCGACGCACCAGTAGGCGCGTGGTCATCTGTCATCATCCTCGGCAGTATCGTGCTGGCGGCGACAACCAGAGTCATGTCAGCCATGGATCCCAACCGACCCGGGCTCAAGCAAGCGTTTGATTCTCTGGCGGCTTTTATTGCTCTCGCGGCCATGTACGTCGCTAGTTTTGGCGACGGCGGTGCGATCTGGCTCATCATCTTGATCGGCTCGATCATCGGACTGTTTTACCTCAGTATCGTCAGACGCGAGCGACCACTACTCGGAAGCGCGTCGGTCTTTCTTGTGATCGCAATTATCACTATCGCGTTTCGATATTTCTCAAGTTTTGGCGTCAGTTTTTGCCTCATCATCGCTGCGGCCGGTTTGCTCGGCACAGCCGCAATCGCAGCGACGATCAACAAGAAATACTTCAGTTCGCCTCAATAACTCACATCGGTTTCAACTCGGGCTATTTGCGAGAGCTATAAGTTACTTGGCACGTCAGCCATAGTCAGCGCGACGGTTTGACCAGGCTGGACTTCACCGGAGAGCAGGCGCTTGGCCATGGTGTTTTCGACGACTTTTTGGACAATCCGTCGCATCGGGCGGGCGCCGAGTCGCGGGTCGTTGCCGGTTTTCACGAGCCAGGCTTTGAGCTCGTCGTCGATCGCGAGGCTGATTTTTTGCGGTTCGAGTGTCTTGTTGATACCGGCAATGATCAGATCAACCACTTGCATGAGCTCCTCGGGTTTCAGTGGACGGAATAGGACGATTTCGTCAAAACGGTTCAGAAACTCGGGGCGGAATTGGCCAGAATTGATCAGCTCGCTCACCAGTGCGTCTTCGAACTGTTCGAGGTCTTCCCCGGCCTCGATGTGATGGCGAATATGATCGGAGCCGGCGTTGCTGGTGGCGATGAAAATCGCGTCACGAAAACTGACCTCGCGACCTTTGATATCACGCAAAATTCCCTCGTCCAAGACTTGCAGCAAGGTCGTCAGCACCGAGTCATGAGCTTTCTCAAGCTCGTCGAGCAAAATAACCGAAAACGGCTGACGCATGACTTGGGCACACAGGCTGCGTTCGTCGTCCGCACCGTCCGCGATCAGTCGCCGCACGTCGTCCGGACTGACAAATTCGTTCATATCGAGCCGAACCAAGCGGTCGGCGCCCCCGAAATAGACCTCGGCGAGCGACTTAGCGAGCTCCGTCTTGCCGACACCGGTCGGACCGAGGAAAAGAAAGGTGCCGATCGGCTTGCCTTCGTTGCGCACGCCCGCCCGCGCTCGCCTGAGCGCGTCACTCACGACCGAGACCGCCCGTGTCTGATTGATCATCCGCTCATGGATCAGCTGCTCGAGATTGAGCAACTTGTCCTTTTCGCCCGAATCAGTCGTGGCGCCGACTTTGACACCCTGGGTTTGCTCAATCGCCCGTGACACCGACGCGCTGGTCACGACACCGTCCTCGGCATAGGCAGCGGCTGTTTCCAGTAGTCTCAAGGCCTTGCCTGGTTGCGCTTGGTCGTAGAGATAGCGCTCGCTCAGGCGATAGGCTTCTTTGAGCGACTGGTACATATATAAGACGTTGCGCTGAAACTCAAAATTGATCAGCTGATCCTGCATGACGATCATCGTTTCCTGCGGGCTGGCGCTAGCGAGGGCAATCCGGTTCAGAGACGAGGCAAGTGCGGGCTGACGCTGAGCGATCTGCAGCCAGCGTTGTTCTTCCATCGTCAGGATGATCCTCAGTCCCCCGCCCTGGATAACTGGCAGCAGCAGATTGCTCATATCAACCGAGCCGACTCCTTCTTCGAAAAATAACTGCGCGTCATCGAGGCACAATATGATGTTTTTTGCCCGGTAAGCTTCGACCAACAGATCGTTGACGAGCTGTTCGAGCGCGCCGCGGCCATTGGCGGCCGAGATCAAGGCGGCTGCATCGAGGCTGATAACTTGGCGAAATTTCAAACTACTCGGCAAGTCCGAGTCGGCGCGCAGCAACTGTCCGGCAAAGGCGTGTACCACGGTCGTCTTGCCGGAGCCGAGCGGTCCGACCAGCGCAACATTTTGCCGTCCACCTGTCGAAAATGTCTGGATCAGATAGTCGAGCGCGTCCCGATGTGATTCGAGCGTCGTTTCGGGCGCACCGCCACGTGCTGCCTGCTCACTGATATTGGTGCCAAATCGGCTCAATAGTGGCGTATAACCAAACGACCAATCGCGGGCGATACCCCCGGTCTTTTTCGGCTGGTGGTAGGCTTCGATCAGCTCATCGAGATGCTGATACCATTTTGCCCCGGCGATCATATCTGTTTCACCCAGCTGGAGATGGGGGAGAATTTGTTTGAGAGCCGGCTGTTTCTCGACGAGCGCCGCCGCAACACTTGCGCCCGTCACCAGCCGGTTGCCCGCGATCTCCAGCGCTCGGAGCCAGATAGTCGCGACGTCGTCCGGGTTTTCGCTGGACATTTCACGCAGGAACGTCGGCCCCAGCCCGAAACGCATCGTCAGGAACTGACCACCGCGACTCTGCGAGACGGCTGCCGCCAGTGTCTTCGGGGTCAACTGAGCCGGCAAGGCAGCGAGCAGCTGCGGTTCCATGCGGCTATCGATCGATTCACTCTCACCCATCGGCAGTCGTTTGAGATACCTACGCTGCCACACCACGAGCATACACGGCCACGCGGCAAGACTCGCTACCAACCATCCGCCAGCACTGCCACCGATCACCAGCAGCACACCAGCCACTGCCAGCAAGACCGTCAGGCCGATGAATAACGTCAGCTTCCAGCCAGTGAAGGCCTTAAGCAGACGCGCTTCACGGGCACGTTTTGAGTCATAGTCAAAAATCATATTTGCGTTCACGCCCATGGCACCCACCCGCTTGCCATACCGAGAATGCCGATGACAGGGAAGGCAGGTAGCAGTGGCCATATGGCGAGACGAAGGCCGCCGATAACTAGCTCACCCAGCAGCAATATCGCACCGGTCAAGATAAGCGCCGAGCGCACCATCGCGCCAATCCCGCGGGAGATAAGCTTGTCGAGCCAGGCACGAAATTTGGCGTCAAGCCCTCGCCCATATGATCCTTCGGCGCTAATTTGTCGAAACGGCGCAAAAAAACTGCCCAGCAGGAGCGTGATAGAAAAACGATCGCTGACTCGAGAGAGGCGTTCACGGAAAAGTTTCGCCTGATCGCGCCAACCTGTGGAGTACCACCATGAAAACAGGCTTGCAGGAAACATATGCTCATTGTACCACTTTCGTATCTGTATGGAGAGGCTTTTGATGCGTTACAATACCCTCAACTGGGGGTATACTAAACAGTAATGTTACACCCGAAACACACCCGGTTCATCGGCAAAACTTTGAAAAAAGCCTTGGCTCGCCGTGGCGGCGGATCAGCCCTGCCGGGGCTCGTCGTCGAAAAACTTGACCCTGGGTTTCTGAAGCGCACCCTCGCCAGTCTGCCCCGGGGAGTCGTGGTCGTCAGTGGCACCAATGGCAAAACCACCACGACCAAGATGGTTGTCCAGTTACTCAGAGCGAGCGGGCTCAAGGTCTTCACCAACCCCACGGGCAGCAACTTCACGAGAGGTATCGCCGCCAGTCTCGTCGAGGCGGTCGATGACGAGGGCAACTGTGACGCCGATATCGCGGTGATCGAACTGGACGAAGCCCATGCCGTTCATTTTGTGCATGAAGTTTCGCCCCGTTATTCGTTGATCCTCAACGTACTCCGGGATCAGCTCGACCGCTTCGGCGAAATCGACCACACGGCGAAACTGCTCGCCACCGTCGTCGCCGCAACCACCGATGGCGTTGTCCTCAATCGTGAAGATCCGTTGGTACGCACGCTGGCCGAGCACGTCGCTCGCGACAAGCAACTGCACTATTTCGGGCTCAACCCCAAACTGGCCAGCCTATTCCCCAGCGATCAAGATTTGCGTTCCCAGGCAGCCACGGACACACCTGCGATCCCACACGTTCGTCAGAGCGACGTGATCCTCGAATCATTCAAAGACCACAAGGCAGTGTTTGCCTGGGGCGACAACAAACAACCGGCTACCACTCTGAAACTCGACGGCGTCTACAACGTATTCAACGCGGCAGCGGCACTGGCACTCACCCGTATGATCCTGGGTGACGATATCGACGACCAACTCTTGCTGGCTGAACTCAGCAGCGTGAAGCCAGCCTTTGGGCGTGGTGAGGCCGTCATGATCGACGGAGCGCCCCTCGAGATCGTTCTCGTCAAAAACCCCAGCGGCTTCCGTCTCGCGCTGAGCTCGTACGCCTCTCGACCAGCGACGACCATGATCGCTATCAATGACAACTACGCTGACGGTCGCGATATGTCGTGGCTCTGGGACGTTGAATTTGACAGCCTGAAAAGTGATTCGGCCATGGCTGGCGTCACGATGGTGAGCGGTATCAGGGCGTACGACATGGCGCTCAGGCTCCAGTATGACGACGTCACCGTCAGCCAAGTCGTCACCGCTGTTCCTGCCGCGCTCGATACATTCCTGCGACGCTCCCACGGTCATCGTCGGATCTATTGCACCTACACCGCCATGCTCGCCATCCGCCGGCATCTCGCAAAATCATACCCACTGGAGGCAATCGAATGACGAGCAAACAGCCCGCAGCCCGCGCACCCTTGCGCATACTTCACCTCTACCCGAGGGAGATGAATATCTATGGCGACTGGGGCAATGTCCAGACGATCCTGCAGCGATGCGAGTGGCACGGCTATGCAACCGAGCTAGTCGAGCATCATCCGGGCAAGAAATTTCCGAGCGACATCGATCTCGTCATCGGCGGTGGCGGTCAGGATTCCGGCCAAAGCTTGGTCGAGAGCGACCTGCTCGCCATCGGCGATAATCTCCACGCGCTGGCCGACGACGACACGCCGATGCTGGTGATCTGCGGGCTGTACCAGTTATTCGGACGGTTTTTCAAAACGAGCGAGGGTCACAAAATTCCCGGTATCGGTATCTTTGGTGCAGAAACACATGCCGGATCCAAGCGCCTGATCGGCAATATCGTCACCGACACGCCGTTTGGCGAACTAATTGGCTACGAAAACCATTCCGGCCTGACACTGCTCGACGATGACCAACCAGCGCTGGGACGGATCATCAAAGGGGCAGGGAACAATGGCGAGGACAAGACCGAGGGAGCGATTTACAAATGCGTCTTTGGGAGCTATCTCCACGGCTCATTGCTGCCGAAAAATCCTCGTCTCGCCGACGCGCTGATCGAAGCCGCTGCGGTGCGAAAATACGGCCAGTTCGAACCGCAGATCATCGATGACCACTTCGCCGAGCGCGCCCGCACAATTGCCCGCTCAAGACCGAGGTAGGGACTCGCCCTGGCAGCTAGACCTATCAATTCTCAGACGACGCTCAGCCGAACCGGTATAATAGGTATACATATGTCGATAAAAGAAGCGGCCGTCAAAATTGGACGAATTCATGAGCTTGACTTGTTGCGCGGATTTTTCATCCTCGTTATCCTCATCGACCATTTTCAGAGATGGCCGAGTCCTTTCACCTATATCACCGGCGAGGGACGGCTCTGGGTGTCGGCGGCTGAGGGATTTTTTATCATTTCCGGGCTACTAATCGGCTACCTGCGTGGCTGGAAAGGCCGTCATCAGGACTTCCGTGAAATCGCCAAAAAACTACTGAAACGCGCCGGCATGCTCTATCTCTGGTGTGTCGGCATTACCTTTTTCGTGGTCAGCATGCTGACATTTTTCACCACTGGTACCGATGCACTCTACGGCCTGTTGCCCAAGTTCCCTAACGCCGACCAAGTCGCCAATCTTCCGACCTATATCTGGTATGTCATCAGCGGCCAGTACGCCAGCGACTGGATCTATTTCCTCCGTCTGTATGCCATCGTACTGGCTGTCTCGCCGCTCGTGATCTGGCTCTTACGACGTGGCTTGTGGTGGGTCGTGTTCCTCGCCAGCTGGGCAGTCTACGGTCTCAGCTTCCTGATGGTCGAGCCCGAGGGCGCTATGCAGTGGCAGCTATTGTTTTTCAACGCCGCGCTGATCGGCTGGAAAATGGAGGCGATTATCGGCTGGCTCCGGGCTCATCCTACGGCCAAAAAACAGCTCTCAATTGGGCTCATCAGCGTCACGCTCGTCACGATGGTACTGAGCTATTTCTGGGTGTTCGGCTGGTACAACGTCGAAGGCCCGCGGCCGATCATCAGTCGTGACAGTTACGTCACCGCTCGTGGTTTTCTCGATCCATGGTTCGCCAACAACCCGATGGCTATCGGTCGAATACTGCTGAGTTTCGTATGGTTCGGCGGCCTGCTCTTCCTGTTCCATAGGTTCAGAGACTGGATCATGAAATGGTTCGGCTGGTTGCTGATGGTATTTGGGACGTTTTCGCTCGGTGCCTACTGTTTGCAAGCGATCCTCTTCGTCTTCATCGAAGCAGCTATCCCGATGAGTCAGTCACGGGTCGCAAATGCACTCAGCACAATCGTGGTGATACTCGTCATGTGGGGGATACTGAAGACCAGGGTAGCCCAGCGAGTTTTGCCGCGTTGATAGCCGCCGATCATCGAACACCTCATCCGACTCTTCCCTGTCTATGCATATATACCCACGTGGGCAAATATGCATATTCGACTATTTATTGCTGCAGGTTTTTGAGCTCGTCAACCACTTGATGGCCATGACCATCTGAAGTCACGCGGCCAAAGACTTTGCGGACGTGTCCCTCGGGATCAATGATATAGGTCTTGCGCAAGATTCCCTCGCGGCCAAACATCTTTTTACCCCAGGCGTCATACTTCTCGATCACTTCCCTTCTCGGATCACTCAGGAGCGTGAAATTGAGATTGTACTTGGCTTTGAACGCTTCGTGTTGGGCGGGGGTATCCATCGACACACCGACCACGTGAGCGCCAAGATCAGTCAGCTCATCGCGTTCGTCTCGCAGGCTACAGGCCTCGGTCGTGCATGACGGCGTGTCGTCTTTGGGATAGAAATACAGCACCAGCCAGCTGCCGCGAAAGTCGCTCAAACTCACCCGCTCGCTATTTTGGTCGACAAGCGAAAACTCAGGTGCAGGATAGGGGGTGGTTTGATTACTCATAACTCTAGTATAACCTTTCAGACGCTCAGAACCGACCCACCCCCACCTTCTTCTCACCACCATAGCCACCCCAGAGAATCTTGGGCTTCGCTGCAGGAATCTCTAGAGTGGCAGCGTGGATTGTGAATGGTTCTAAGAAAGTGAGGGTGAGCCAGGCCGCTACCAGATCCGAGCCAGATCGACTCTCAACATCCGGGCGAAAACAATTTGCAGGCAAAACATGACGAGCGACCACGCCGCCAGAACCGCTGCCATAAATATATACACATCGCGCGGCAAGGTTGGCAGCCCGTCAACTGGTGACACGAACGCCAGCAGCAGAGGCAGCACCACCAGTGTTAGCTTCACATCGAACACGATCCGTGCAGTCAGGAGGCGGCGCTTCTTGGGAGTGATCTTTTGGTGATGAGTGATGACAGGCAGCACGACCCGTGCAGCCGAATGGGTCAGTTTCGCACCCGTCTTGCCGACCGCAGCCGGTGTCCGCGAGATCGCAACGACCGCAGCGACAATTACTCCTACTACCAGCACGACCGCGATGACGACAAACAGCCCCGAAAATATCTCTGGAGTATCGGTTGTTATCGAGGCCGGTTGTGGAGCCTGGCGACTCGGATCACTCACGTACGTCTTGAAGACGTCAGAGCGCACAATACCCGGAGCAAATGGCAAAACCGCCAGCAGCCACTGCATCATACATGACACATAGGCGAGCACCGCTATGGTGTTGACGAGAAAAAGCCGTTTACCGTTTGCGAACATACCAATATGATAACAGGCTATAGCCACCCCAATACAAAATGACGTTCTCTGGCCGCGTCTGAACGTCTAAAAGCAGGTTTCCTCATGCGGTGTATCTACGGATATATCCTTACTCGGAAAACCTACTTTTTATCTCGTTCATCCATCATCCATAGATTCGTCATTTTGTATTGGGGTGGCTATATTGACGGTTTTGATTCTTCAGGTTTGCCGATGTAGCCACCGCTTTGGTGCTCCCAGAGTTTTGCATAGATGCCAGATTTGTTTTTCAATAGTTCGTCGTGAGTACCGATTGCGACAATCCGTCCTTTGTCCATAACAACGATCCGATCCATGCGTTGGATAGTACTCAGCCGATGGGCAATCACAATTGCAGTACGGTTTTGCATCAATTTCCAGATTGCTTTTTGGATATACTGCTCACTCTTGCTGTCCAGCGCGCTCGTCGCTTCATCGAGGACGAGGATCGGTGCATCTTTGATAAGAGCGCGCGCAATCGCTACGCGCTGACGCTGACCACCTGACAATTTAATGCCTTTTTCACCAACAATCGTGTCGTACCCCTTTGCCATTTCTCCTATGAATTCATCGACATAGGCTGCTTTGCCCGCCTCGCGGATCTCTGCATGTGTTGCATCGTGGCGTCCGTAGGCAATATTTTCACTTATGGAACGATGGAACAACAGGGGCTCTTGCGGAACATAAGAAATCGCTCGTCGGACATCGTCCTGACGCACATCACGAATATCAATACCGGCTATTTTGATCGCACCGCTACTGACGTCCATAAACCTGAGTAACAATTTCGTCAGCGTTGTTTTCCCACTGCCCGAATACCCAACAATACCGACTCGCTCCCCGGCTTTAATGGTCATATCCACCACATCAACCGCTGAGATAGCCTTCGGTGCCTCTGGATAGTGATAGGTGACCGACTGGAGTTCAATCTCCATTTCTTGGGTCACCGGCAGAGTGCGTGGCTGGCTGGGATCAACCACATGAGTTGGCACCAGCATCGTCTTCACTGCCTGATGAGCGGTGGTCATGATTGTTTCATAGCCTTTCATCGTCTCGGCAATTTCGTTCGTTGCAAGTACCAAACGAACAACGTATAACTGTACAAGCACAACAATTGCGATCGGAATCTCATTTTGCTGATACAGATGTGATGTCATGAGCAACAGTAGCATCATCGCAATCGCCGCGAGCAATAAACGTCCGACATCGGCTGGAATAGATGAAGCCCACGACCAGTACAGATTGTGCGTCAACTTGTCGAGCGAGTGATCGAGACGCCCGCGCTCATACTCCTCGGCAGCAAAACTTTTGACCGTCACACCCTGACCGAGCGCGTCACCAATCACTCCGGCCGTATCGCTATTTGCTTCGCTCATCAGCTGACGGTATTTGAGCCGCCAACGACTACTTACTATCGTGAAACCGAGAATAATAACCATTGAAATGATTGTCACCACAGCGAGCTGCCATGAATAATAGGCGACGATGGCGATACTCACGACAACGATAATCGTGAGACGAACACCGGCGTTCAGTATCAAGACACAAAAATCGTTGTAGGTGTCACGTAATCGGTTAGCTTGAGCGCCCAACGCACCGAGATAGCTATCGTTCAAAAACTCATAATCTTTGCGCAAGTAGTTATCAAATATCTTGTGCTGTATCCAACGAGTGCCTTTGACACCGTTAGAGCAAATCGCCAGTCCACCGATAGTCCATAGCACGCAATATGCGATACCAAGTCCCAGCACCATCCACGCATATGTCGGTACACTCTGAAAATCTCTCGTGATAATCGCCTGGAGCGCATAGGCAATAACAAACGGGATGAGCACGTTATACAGCAGCAATGCGAGTGGACGCGTACAAAGCCAAACTATAAAACTCGGCATATCGACACAGATCGCTTGCCAAAACAAACGTAATACTTCTCGTGAAGCTTCTCGATCACGTTTGGTATACATGCCAGGCATACGCCAAGTATACCGCTTCCCTCCCTAGAGAAAAACTGCACGCCACAAAGGCGTGCAGTTTTTAGTAGATTTATATTCCCCTACTGGGCTCGCAAGATTTCTATTGCTGCGAGGTTCCAGCGATGGTTCGTCGGTGCGGTATCGTTGATAGTCACGACGGTACCGCTGGTAGGAACCGCTGCGGTGCGGTTCTGCACCCAGAAGGTATCGCCGGCAGGAACCAGCGCTTCGCTCACCTTGGTTTGGCCGCTGCCAACCGTACGCGCTGTCGCACCGTCCCAGTCGTTACCGACGCCCCAGATGACTGAATTTGCTCCAGTGGTCGTCAGGTTGACCGTTGGCGCACCGCTGCCCGCGCTGGCACTATTGGTCGCCCCGATAGTAGCACTCGCGTTTTGGAATGCAACCACACTGATCATACCCTGGTAAGAAGACTTACTGCGGGTCGCAGTGACGGTTATATTGGTCACCACATTGGTGGCGTAGGCTGTCCAGATCTCTGAGTTACCAGCCTGGGTATTGGCTCGCTTGCGGAGTGTCCATGTCAGCCCGCCCCCCGTCACACTGCTAAATGTTTGTGCAGAAGCTGGACCGTCGGAGGCTATGAAGGCAACCAGGAGCTCACCTGGTGCCGCAGTTGTCAGAGACGGCGACACAATCGTTGACCCATTGGTCGTTTGCTTGGTAGTGACAATTTTGTCGACAGCAATCTGGTTTGCACTCGGCGCAGGAGTTGTCACTGAGAGTGGCGGCGTTGAATCCGCCGACACGTTCCCCGCGGCATCGTAGGCACGAACCGTATAGCTATATGCTATATTCGCGACGACCGTGTTGTCGGTGTAGCTTGTTGTTGACGTGGTGCCAATTTGGACACCACCTCGCAAAACTTGATAGCCAGTCACGGCGACATCGTCGGTCGATGCCGTCCAGCTCAATGGCACTGAGCTCGTCGTGACAGTTCCGGCCGCCAGACCTGTTGGAATACTTGGCGCGGTGGTGTCTGGTGCGCTGGCAGTCACAAAGGTCATGTCAGCTGATGTTGCCAGGTTGCCCGCAGCATCTCGGGATTTGACGCGGTAGTGGTAGGTCGAACCGGCATCGAGGCCAGCAATTGCCTGTGTATGCGCTGTCGAAAGTGTGGTGTTCAGTGGCGTGCTCGCACCGTAAAGCGTCGTCAGGCCGTACTCAACTTGCGTGTCGGCGGCTTCGTTGGTCGTCCAATTGACTGTCGCGCCCGTCTGGCTGATGTTCGTGGCGCTGATCCCACTGAGCACTGGTGGCGTCGTATCGAAGACACCTGGGGTGACGAACGTCATATCAGCCGAAGTGGCTAGATTACCCGCAGCGTCACGTGATTTGACGCGGTAGTGGTAGGTCACCCCAGCGTCAAGCCCGGCAACCACCTGAGTGTGGGCGGTCGTGAGCGAGGTATTGAGCGGTGAGCTTGTGCCATAACTTGTCGTCAAGCCGTACTCAACCTGAGAGTCCGAGGCTTCATTGGTTGTCCAGTTGATACTGGCACCGTTTTGGCTGATGTTACTCGCACTGATCGCACTGATGACTGGAGCAGTGGTGTCGACCGAACCTGTCACGCTGACGTTGTCAAAGGTGTCGGTGGCGAGCACGCTGTTGTTGTGGCTCGTGCCCGCGAGACCGGCATAGGCAGTCGTGCCCATTGCGATGGTGGTTTGGGCAATTTGCGTCCAGGTCGTTCCGTTTGATGATTTGTAAGCAGTGAATACATTGCCAGCACGGTTGAGACGTACCCAAGACGGTACCGAGGCAGCGTTGCCGTTGGTATAGCTACTGATCCCACCAGCTGTTGAGCGCCAGGTAAAGGCCGCGCCGTTGCTCGGAGTGACCGCGGCAATCGCATGACGGGAATTGGCCGCCAGACTTTCACGAATCATCACACCCGCAAGCGCCCACGAATCAGTATTTTGCAGAGAGGCGACACGCGCCGTGATCTGTCCATCGCCGTTCAGTGATTGGTATACGTAGTGGAACGAATCACTCGCATCCCAGATATCAACACCACTTCCCTTGACCGTAAAGGTTCCGCCTGCGTAGCTTGAGCTACCGGCAACACCGGTCGACCCGATGTCTGATGCGATCCATGGTGAAGGCAACGTACTCGAAGCCGTCACCGATATGGTCACTGGTGAGCTACTCGTCACTGCGCCTTGGTTGTCAGTGGCAACTGCAGTAATAGCGTAATTACCGGCAGGCACGTTTGACCAGGTATAGGCATACGGTGCGCTCGAGCTTGTCCCGATCAGTGTTGAACCCCGGAAGAAATCAACTTTTGCAATCGTCCCGTCACTATCAGCGGCGTTTGCAGCGAGCTGGACAGTTGCTGGCTCGGCAAATGTAGCGCCACCAGCCGGGCTCGTGAGGGAAACTGTCGGTGCATTGTTGCCCGGGACGCCAGAGGTGATCTGGATCATTGTACCGGTATCGTGACGGACTTTGAGTACGCCTTTGGCGCTGTCATATGTCCAGCCTGGCTGCGTCAGGTCAGAGCGCTGAGACAGTGCTTGGCCGTCGACGGTGACGCCAGCAGGCACATAGGCAAGCTTGAATGTATCCTCAGAGGCAGTATCGCTCGTGGTATAGGAGATGCCCCCAGCACTATAAGCGACTGATTTGACGATTGAGGTGGACTCGACCATGTGTGATTGGTTGGCAGGCGCCCACTCTGGCACCGCACCCATGCTCGTCATGAAATGTCGGACATAATCACCATAGCCATCAGTGAACCACTGGTTGTTGACCTGAGGTCCATCGATCACCACACCGTTTGAGCGTGCCATATAGGTCGCCCAGTTGAGCGATCGGTAGGCTTTTTCTTTGGCAGCGGTGTCGCCAGTTTTTTCATAGAGCAGGGCGTTCACACTGGCATACCGAGAGGTGTGGCTACCCATTGGATACCAGAACGTCCACTGTTCTTTGATCGTCAAAGCACCACTGTCCATCACCCCGAAGTTGGCTTCGACCCATGATATGAGACCGCGGACATGCGATTCCCAGCTCGGATCCATTTCTGGGTGCTCGAGCAAGTAGCGAGCAACCATCATGGCGTTGTACTGAGTGATATTTTCAGCGTAATTAGACTTGATGCCGACGTCTTCGAAATATTGCGTCCAGACGTTGTTTTGCATCGGATACGTCATCATCCAGTTCCACGCTGTGGTGCGAGCCGTCTGATAACTGGCCGTGTTGCCGAGACCGAGACGATTCAGCTCATCGAAAAGTTCAATTGGCGCAATGATGTTGGCGCAATATTCTTCCTTGATAGCACCAGTCGCTGCTACCACGCGAAACGGCCACGGTGAATGTGAGGCATCACCGGTACGGACGTGGCTCGCCAGCGCATTTGCCGCGTTGATCGCGGCATCACGGTAGGCAGTGTTGCCACTGTATTGGTAGAGCTCGAGGAATCCCATCCCCATTTCAGCGACTTTGTCAGGCTGCATGATCCCCACCCCGTCACCGACACCCGTATCGTTACCGTAGGCGGCTCCACGATAGGTCAGTGATCCAGAATCACCACTAGAATAAGGCACGTTAGCCCAGTTATCGGTGGGTGCGGTCATACCGCTCTGGAGCTGACGATTCGCAACATTTTGCGCGAGGGTCATCACAGCCGCGTTACCACTGTATTTGTAATATTTTTGTGCTGACTCGATCAACATTGAGTACAAACCAGCTGGGTTGTGTGGCCATCCCACCGGTTGCTGGGTATTTGGATCCATATAGCTATGGCTCATGTAGGCTGGCTGGCCATTGATACTGTCATTCGGGACAGAATTGAGCAGGTAATTCCACGAGAGGTTGACGGCAGTGTCATACCCATCGGTCGGATTGGCCGTCCATGGGATGATCTTACCCGAACCATCGAGCACCACTGTGTGCGTGTTGAGCGTCGCGGCAAATGCCAAATCCGCAGGCAACACTCCTCCAACTGTTAGTGCCGACGCGACAACCACCAAGAACAGACGCTTTAGTTTATGTATCATACACACTCCTTCTAGATATGAATATACATATGACTTGCAAAAAATACTATAGTTGTTGTTACTACACTTAATCCGAACTCACCATAAAGGCCGTGTTCTGAAGGGGCGAGCCTACCCACATCTAAAGGCTTCGTCGTCGCTCGCTGGTAGTTTCTTGGTCGGGGAGACAGGGTTCGAATCATCTTGCTCACTCACCAGCTAAAGCTGGCCGCCGCTTTGCGGCTTCCGTTCGGCCAGGCGTTGCTACCATAAACTGCCGCTGGCAGTTTATGCCTATCGGTTCGAACCCCTGGTATCCAAACAAAAGAAAATCTCTAGAACCGTAAACGGCTCTAGAGATTTTCTATGGTCGGGGAGACAGGGTTCGAACCTGCGACCCCGCGGTCCCAAACCGCGTGCGCTACCAGCTGCGCTACTCCCCGGAGGTAATGGGACACCCTTTCAGGGTTTCCCATCGCGCGGGGCAGTGAAGTAAATTCACATGCTCCGGCTGCTCTTCCCGAATCACACTAGTCGCAAATGCGAAGAACAGAGATGATTGTAACAGATAGATTAATGAAATCCTAGGGGTAGAATTGGTCTGGATCCACTACCTTCAGGTCATCAGCTGACTCAATACCTATTCCCCTGCGAGCATACTGACTATCTCCTCGAGTAAATAACGTAGTATGTACATACGGCGCAAGTGAGACGCCCGTTATCCGGCCGATCTCTCCGAAGATATTATCCAATTTCGCTGAGTGTGCCGGTATTATAAGAGACTCCCGTGGGTAGCTCACGCCTTCAACCATCTTTGGCTTGGTAATCGATAAAACTACATCTCCATACGCTACATCATCTATATCTGTTTCTTCGAATAGCTTCAAACAGAGAGCAAGCGCTTGTTGCCCGAGTTGTTCACCATACGCTTGCGGCATTGCGGTGATGTGGAATTCCGATTTTTCTTCAAACCCACGCTGCAATGCCCGTGTCTCAATCAGATCTACGATAGGCGGACGTTCAATCGGAAGAAGCGCCGAAGTTGATTCAGGAAAATACTGGATATGGGGCATTATTTCGCAAATTCGATCGCGCGGGTTTCGCGGATGACGGAGACTTTGATCGTGCCTGGGTACTGCATGGTTGACTCGATTTTCGTGGCGATATCGCGGGCGAGTTTGATAGCTGAGAGGTCGTCGATCGACTTCGGACTGACGATGACGCGGATCTCACGGCCGGCGCTGATCGCGTAGGCTTTGTCGATACCGTCGAATGATGTGGCGACATTTTCGAGGTCGCGCATACGCTCAGCAAAGTTCTCGGCACTAATATTGCGCGCACCCGGACGGGCAGCCGAGAGAGCGTCGCACACGCGGACAACCAGCGCCTCTGGTGTCGTCGCCTCGATGTCGTCATGATGTGCCTCGATCGCATGTGCGATATCTTCGCTCATACCGTACTTGCGCGCCAGCTCTGCACCGATATGGTGGTGCTTGCCTTCCATGCGGTGCGTGACGGCCTTGCCGACGTCATGCAAGAGCGTTGCAGTTTTGGTCACACGGACATTGGCGCCGATTTCTTCGGCGATGATACCGGCAATCTGTGCCATTTCGGTTGAGTGCTTGAGGACGTTTTGGCCATAGCTGGTGCGAAATTTGAGCTCACCGAGCATGCGCAACATTTCCTTTGGTATGCCGACGACGCCGACTTCACGGGCGGCATCTTCGCCGGCGCGGTCAATTTCCTTGTCGATTTGCTTGGTGGCTTTTTCGACAACTTCTTCGATCCTAGCCGGGTGTATGCGGCCGTCTTTCATGAGCATCTCGAGAGCCGCACGGGCAACTTGGCGGCGAATCGGATCAAATGAACTGAGGATAATCATACCCGGCGTGTCGTCGACCAATATGTCGACCCCCGTTGCACGCTGCAGTGCCTGGATATTGCGACCTTCTTTGCCGATGATCCGGCCTTTCATCTCCTCGTCGGTCAGCTTGACGGCTGTGACCGTTCGCTCGGCCGTCACTTCTGAGCTCATCCGCTCCATGGCCGTGACAAGTACCATTTGGGCTTTTTCCTCGGCGTCTTCTTGAGCGTCCTTCTGCAATTTTGCGATCAGACCGGTGAGGTCTTGTTTGATATCGCGCTCGGTCATCTGCAGCAGCTTGTCGGCGGCGTCTGCCTTGCTGAGTTTGGCGATCTTTTCGAGTTTTTCCTGCTGTTTGGTGCGAATTTCGCGGATCTCGCCCTTGAGGTTCTCGACATCGTCCTCGTGAGCACGGAGTTTTTCACCCCGTCGATCGAGCTCTTCCAGTTTGCGATCAAGGTTACGCTCTCTGTCGGCGACGCGGTCTTCGGACTTCTGGAGCTCTTTGCGCCTAGCTTGTTCTTCTTTTTTGGCTTCTTCGATGAACTTGAGCGATTCGTCCTTGGCTTTCAGGACGATGTCACTGGCTTTGTGTTTGGCGTCGGCGATGGTTTTTTCGGCTTTGACGCCAGCACTAGCTCCGCGGCGTTGAGCGACGACAGTAGCGCCCCCCACCCCAAGAGCAGCACCTATCACGGCAAATAATATTTCGAACATGGGCTATCCTTTCTGGCACACTTGTCCATCAAGGCAAATCACAGGAGTCATATCTGATCAAATCATCAGGAGTGAAGTAGCATCGACTGGAAAAGGCGCACGTAGTGACATGAAATAAAGAGTGTATATAAACTGACCGAATGGTCTAGATAATATTGTAGGACGTTTAGTATGAATTTGGAAAGGAAATTATTTCCTGGGTCTAGTAATTCGGGCTGGTGCGCCGTATTCCGGCATGACAATATGGTCGTTTTCGCTGGCGCGTAGCCGCTCGATCCCCCGCCCGTACCAGTCATCACCGGTCTGACCGACGATCGGGATGCTGCTACTGTAAGCAATCGTGTTCATCACCGTGATCCCGATCCGCAACCCCGTGAAGCTCCCTGGCCCCATGTAGACGATCAGCCCGGTGAGATCTTCCCAGGTGGCCTGATGTCGCTTCAACAGCGCTTCCAGTCTCCCGAGGAGCTCGAGCGCCAAGCGGCGCTCAGCGAGCCATGTCTCATGCTCAAGCACCTCCCCGCTGCCATCGATGAGCACGAGCTCGGCGGTCGGATTATCTGTCTTGATAGCCAGTATCATCCCATCACTCCTGCCAAGTAGGCATAGTGCTCAGGGACGGTCGACTCGCATTGTCGCGCTTCCCCCTCCTTGACATACTTCAGCCGGATCACTATGCGATCCTCAGGCAGTACGTCATGCGCCGTTTCACCCCATTCGACGACCGTGACCACGTGCGGATTTGCGACCGACTCAGCTAGCTCATACTTCACTACCCCTGGATCGGCCAATCGATAAAAGTCGTAATGATGTAGCTGCAAGCCATCACGAGCCTGATACTCGCGTTCGATAGTGAAGGTCGGGCTCTGGACATCATCATCGACTCCCATTCCCTCGCCTAGGCCTTTGGTAAACGTCGTTTTGCCCGCCCCCACGTCACCGATCAGCTCAATCATTTCCCCACCACGAACCAGCGCGCCGATTCGCGCACCAAATGCTTTCATCTCTTCCTCGGTTGCAATTTGCATCGTTAGTTACTATTTTAACGTAGTTTTGCCAACGAGCGATAGCGAAGTCTTGAGGAGTAGGGACGTTCGAGCGAACTTATTTCGAAAATAGAACGAGGAGGCGAGCCCTCCTCTCATAAATTCTACCTAAAAAGCACGAGCAATTTGCTATACTGACGGCAGAGAAATATATGAGGATTGCAGACGAAACTGTCAGACAGCTGCTCGTAGAGCACAACCAGCTGCCGGCTGAAAAATTAGAAGAACTGCTGCTTGAGCAAAAGAAAGATGGGCAGCCCCTGCAGGCTATGGCGATAGAACGGGGAGTTGTCACCGACAAAGAGCTCACTCAGTACTACGCAAAATTCGCCGACATCCCATATGTTGACCTTGACCCCAAGCAAGTCCCCAAAGAAGTCATGGAGGTGCTGCCCGAGCGCATCGCCCGACAATACAACGCGATCGTCTACAAAATCGAGGGCGACAAGAAATTCCTAGCGATGGATGATACCGACGACGTCCAGGGGCTGGACTTCATCCAAAAGGAAATCGGCTCAAACTACGACCTCGCGATCACGACCAGAGAAAATATACTGGAAGTACTCGAGAACTACCGCGAAGGCGTCGCCGAGGAGCTGAGCGAAGTTATCTCTGTCCAAGAAGAGGACTCGTCGACAACCCGACAAGAAGTGAACCAAGAAGACATCGCCGAAGACTCCCCAGTTGCTCAGACCGTCAACATCTTGCTCGACTACGCTATCCGATCAGGAGCCAGCGATATCCACATCGAGCCTCGCGAAGACGCCTTGCAAGTCCGCTATCGAATTGATGGCGTTCTCAAAGAAGCCAACCGATTACCCCGAACTGTCATGTCTGCCCTGATCTCAAGGATCAAGATCCTCGCCAATCTCAAGATCGACGAACGCCGCGTGCCGCAAGACGGACGCTTCAAGGTGACAGTGGCTGGCAAAAAATACGCGCTGCGTGTCAGCACCCTGCCGATCAGCGAAGGCGAAAAAGTCGTCATGCGTATCCTCGACGAGAGCAACAAAGCCCTGACGCTCGAGCAGCTTGGCTACTGGGGCTATTCGCTGCAGGCGATCAACGCCGCGCTCACCCAGCCCCACGGTATGATCCTGGTGACTGGTCCGACCGGATCGGGCAAATCCACCAGCCTCTATAGCGCCCTCACCCTCCTCAACAAACCAGACGTCAATATCAGCACGGTCGAAGACCCGGTCGAGTACAAGATCCAAGGAGCCAACCAAACCCAGGTCAACCCGGTCGCTGGTATGACCTTTGTCGCCGGGCTGCGTGCCCTGCTCCGTCAAGATCCAAACATCATCATGGTCGGTGAGATTCGTGACGGCGAAACGGCTAACCTCGGTGTGCAGGCTGCGCTGACCGGTCACCTTGTATTCTCAACCCTCCACACCAACAACGCCGCAACCTGCCTGCCGCGCCTGCTCGACATGGGGATTGAGCCATTCCTGATCGCCAGCACGGTGCGCGTCGTCATCGGTCAGCGTCTCGTGCGCCGTCTCTGTCCAGACTGCAAGGTCGCCTATGTCCCAAGCCGGGAAGAAACCGTCAGCATCATCACGATGTTTGGACTCAAATCGGCCGAAGATATGAAACAAGCCCATCAGCTCGAGGCTCAGGCTCAGAGCGAGGGTATCGGCAAAGATATCGGCACACAGCTCTCCAGCACCGAGACCGGTATCCAGCGCCTCTACAAACCATCCGCCGAGGGCTGCGATAATTGTAATCACGCTGGCTACAAGGGTCGCATGGGTATCTATGAAGTACTAAGTAACACCAACGAGATCCAAAAACTGATCGTCAGCAATGCCACCAGCAATATCCTACAGGCGCTTGCGATCCAAGAAGGCATGATTACCATGCAGACCGACGGGTTCGTGAAAGCACTGCGCGGTCTCACGGCAATCGAGGAAATTCTGAGGGTCACGAGAGAATAACATGGCGATATTTGATTACCAAGCACTCAACAGCAAAGGGCAGATGGTCAAGGGATCTATCGAGGGTACCGACCGTACGTCTATCATTGGTGCGTTGACAAAACAAGGCATGCGCCCGCTCAGCGTCAAAATCAACACCGGCAAAGAGAATTCTTTTGGGCTTTCATTTTTCAAACCAAAGATCAAATCAAACGATATCGTGCTCTTCACGCGGCAGCTCTCAACCATGGTATCGGCCGGCGTGCCCCTCCTGCGAGCGCTCAACACACTGCAAACCCAGGCCAGCAATCCGACGATGAAGGCCGTGCTGGGCGATATCATCAGCGACGTTCAGGCTGGGTCACAGCTCGCCGATGCGCTCGGCAAACACCCCAAGGCGTTTAGCGATATATTTGTGAACATGGTGCGTGCTGGTGAGGCCGCTGGTATTGTCGACGATATCCTCAAGCGCCTGGCAACGCAAGTCGAGAAAAATGCCAGCATGAAAAAGAAGATCAAAAGCGCCTCGACCTACCCGATGGTGCTACTCACCCTGACGGTCGTCGCGTTCTTTGGTCTGATGATTTTCGTCATCCCAACCATCGGAAAAATCCTCAAAGACCTCGGTGGGCCCGACGCTCAGTTGCCCGCCACGACGCAGGCCATGCTCAGCCTCAGTGATTTCATGGTGTCGTACTGGTACATAATGCTGGCTATTATCGCTATTCTTTTCGTAAGTATTCGCAAATATGTCCGCACCGACGCCGGTCATCTGATGATGCACCGGCTCGTACTGAAGATCCCGATCCTCAAGACGCTTATCACCAAGATTTCTGTGGCTCGCTTCACCCGCACCTTTGCGTCGCTTGTCGGCGCCGGTGTCAGTGTCGTCGAGGCGCTCCACGTCACCGCCCGGGCAATCGGCAACAAAGTCTACGAAAACAAAGTCAACGAGGCTGCCAATCTCGTCGTCAATGGCAAACAACTTTCCCAGGCAATCGAAGGCAGCAAACTTTTCCCTGGTATCGTGCCGCAGATGCTCGCAGTGGGTGAGGAAACCGGTCAGACCGACGTCGTGCTCGTCAAGGTGGCCGACTTTTACGAAGAAGAAGTCGACGCGACCATCGACAGCCTCAGCTCTATCCTCGAGCCAGTCATGATCGTCATCATGGGCGGCGCGGTCGGCTTCATCGCCGTCAATGTCATGGGCCCGATCGCCAGCCTGTCACAGAATATACAGTAGGGAAGGGTTCACCCTTCCCAATTCATATCGAAGTGAATTCGATATGAATCTCCCATCCCCTGAAGCTCGGCCTATCGGCCTCGTCAGCAAGCGAAAGCGAAGCCTTTAGGGGATGGGGGCTATTCGGTCGGATTTACTCCGACCGAATAGCGGGAAGGGCGTGCCCTTCCCTTATGAAAATCCCCTATTGACGCAAAAACGGTTGTGGTTATAATAACTGATAGATACATCCCCCTGCAGCAGTGCACGAGGATTGTCCCATAACAACTAAACAGCATCAATTAAATAAGGAGGGTGGGCAATATGCTCTCACTTAAACAAAAACAATCAGGCTTCACGATCGTCGAGCTCTTGATCGTCATCGTGATCATCGGTATTTTGGCCGGTCTGGTTATTACTACGTTCGTCGGCATCCAGGCGCGTGCACGCGACTCTGAGCGACAAACAGACATCAACGCGATTCAAAAGCAGCTCGAGGCATACTATGCAAACGTTGGCGCGTACCCAACATTGGCTGATATGAACGCATCAAACTTCAGAAGTGCAAACACTATCAAGCTCGACGCAAAAGCCTTGGCTGATCCTTCAAACTCTGGCACACAGACACTAGGAAGCACTGCCGTCGCATCACTTTCGGCCAGCACCAAGGCGTATTCATACCTGCCTACACCAAGCGGCTGTGGATCATCGACAAACGATGGTACAACTAGCGCATCGTTCCCAGGCGCATCGGGAACCGCAGGCACGCCACCAGCTGGTACCGGCAGTCCTGCAACACCATGCACAGGTTATACAGTGGCTGGTTGGCTAGAAGCCAAGGGTGCGGTGTACTCTCAGACGAACCAATAATCACTGTGATTTAGACAATAAAATACCGGCAACCCGCCGGTATTTTATTGTGCTCATGCTATACTTGGATCAAGTACTGTAGTGGGCAAAACATGAGTAAATTTTTCTACAAAGACAAACCGATCGTAGGTCTAGATATTTCTTTGACCAGCTTAAAACTCATGTCCGTCGATACCAAGAAATGGAATGTTCTCGGCTACGCCTCGATCGACGTTGATCCAAACGAGCTGCAAAAAAGCATCTCAGGTGACGGTGCCTACCTCACTAGTATGCTAAGAGAGCTGCAAAAAAGCATCTCAGGGCATCTCCTCAGCAACCACGTCGTCATGAGTATTCCTACTATCAAGACGTATACCCGCAGCATCGAACTTCCTCGCAATATCCAAGGCGCCCTGAGGGATGCTGTCGAGCTCGAGGCCGAACAATACATCCCCGTCCCACTCTCGCAGCTCTATATCGATTATGAAGTCACCGGGAAAACCGCCGACACTATCAGCGTCATGATGTGTGCGGTTCCTCAAAAGCTCATCGATACTTGCGTCGCTGCTGCCACCGAGGCAGGATTTCGTGTTGTCATGGTTGAGCCAGGCATGAATGCCGCGGCTCGACTCCTGAAAGCCACCGAGAGCGGTGATCTGCCGACCGTTATTGTCGATATCGGTGCCGCCACGACCGATGTTGCGATCCTCGATGGGGCGATCAAGGTAACCGGAGGTATCCCGGTCGGGGGTAATACCTTTACGCTTGATATCTCCAAGACGCTCAAAGTCCCTCTCGAGACCGCCCATCAACTCAAGGTTCTCAACGGTCTCAATATCGGCCCCCGGCAGGCCAAGATCCGGGCAGCGCTCGACCCAAACCTCAAGCGTATCAGCAGTGAGATCAAAAAAATCATTCGCTATTACAACGAACGCTTGACCGACGAAAAGAAAATCGAGCAAGTACTTGTCGTCGGAGGTGGCTCAAACGTCCCAGGCATCGGAGATTACTTCACCGATAGTATCGTCATCGCTGCCCGCGTCGCCAGCCCCTGGCAAGCGCTTCACTTCGGTAGTTTGCAGCAACCGGCCAGACAGTTCCTCGCACGCTACATCACCGTTGCCGGGCTCGCAAGTGTCAACGCTAAGGAGATCTGGAAATGATCAACCTCCTTGGTGAACAGCAGAAAAACGAGATACGATCGGCTCGGCTCAATGTCCAGCTCCGGATGTTTGCGCTGTTGAGCTTTTTTGTGGCCGTCGGTATCCTAGCGATATATGGCGTAGGGTTCTACCTAGTGATGAACGAAAAAGATATAGCCCAGCGCCAGTTGAACCAAGACAAAGACGCCGTCTCCGCCTACCAGTCAGTAAAAAAGGAAGCGATAGCCTACAAAGCCAACCTCACTATCGCCAAAAAAGTACTCTCAAGCTCCATGAGCTACAGCACATTTTTGACCGAGACTGCTCGCACGCTTCCTGCCGGAAGTGTATTGACCGCGCTCACACTCACCGACATAGGCAGCACAACAGCAAACCAGGTTTCTCTTCGTGCCCGTACGATCAGCTACGGCGGCGCCCTCCAGATCAAAGAAAGCCTTGAAGCGTCCGCTGTCTTCGAAAAAGTGAGCCTGACTGACATCAACAAGCTAGAAGTGTCGAGCGAATCATCTGAAACCGATAAAAAATACCCGTTTACCGTCAACGTCAGCGTCACTATTAGCAAACAGAGCGCAGGAACCTAAACGATGCAAAAGTTAAAAAGCTTTCAACTCACCTCCAAAATCGTCAGCCAGCTACTAATCGCTTGTATTGTGCTACTGGTGATTGGTGCCGCAACCGGGAGCTGGCTGATGCAGTCCGCCCTCAGCTCGCAGGTAACCGCCGCAGATCACGCCAAGATCGATGCCGATCTCAGTCAAACCGAGCTACAACGCTCAAAAACACTTGCAGCCTACCTCGAGACCAACAAAGCAGCCGTCGAAAAAGCAAAGTCGATCGTCGCCGACACCAAAACGTATCAATATCAAAATCAAATCGTCAACGATATTGAATCATTTGCCAGCAAAGCCGGTGTCACCGTACTCGGTTATAGCTTCCCTATTTCTACTGCTGCCGCAAAACCCGATACCACAGGCATGAAGTCGGTTTCTGCTATCATCACCTTCAAGAGCCCTATGCAGTACAACAACTATCTTCGATTCATAAAGTATATCGAGCAAAACATCACCAAGATGCAAATCACTGATTTGGCGCTCGCTCCCGATCCAAATAATGGCAACAACATAGAAGGCACCTCGCTAACGCTAAAGGTATATCTAGAATAATGGCTAAAGACATCAAAGCATCAGACATCACCGCCGGTCTTCAGAAAATGGGAATGGCCTTGAAACGGCACGCCGGCATCATATTTGTCGTCATTGTGCTCGCTGCTCTCGTCTATAGCATCAGCGCCGTCAACATCGTCCTCAATACTCCCTCGGATCAAGCCTATCGTGACGAAAAAGAGTCAGAGGTAACAAACACCCAGTTTGATCGTGCGACGATCCAAAAGATCGAGGCGCTGGGAGACAGGCAAAGCATCGCCCCGCCGACATTGCCAACTGGCCGAATCAATCCATTTGTTGAATAAAAAGATATACTAATAGTATGCTACTCCCTATCAAAAACCTCATCGACACTCCAATCATGAGCCTGCAGACTGGCGCAGAGCTTGCGCGTACCACAGACCCGATCATCGATCCTCGTAAAATGACCATCGTTGCCTTTTACGTCGAGGGTAGCCTCCTCGAGTCAAATCCGAGCGTTCTCCATGTCAGCGACATCCGTGAGCTCAGCGATATCGGGCTTATCATCGATGATAGCGACAAATTGATGGGAACAGACGGTTTGGTACGCCTGCAGGAGATCATCGACTTTGAATTTGAGCTCGATGGCGTCCCGGTCGTTGACGAACAAGACCACAAACTCGGCAAAGTGGCCGACTACGCCATCGACCCTGACACCTACATGGTACAACAAATCTACACCGAGCAATCCCTCATACGGAGCCTGTCTCACGTCTCCAACATCATTCACCGCTCACAGATCGTCTCTGTCACAAATGATAAGATCATCGTGAAAAGCCCTACGGTTCCGACAACAGAAGCGAGCGAGAGCATGCTGGCGGCAAAGAATTTCGTCAATCCATTTCGTGCTAAACCCCAGCAGGAGACGATCGGGAAGTAGTTCTTAGTTCTTAGTTCTTAGTTCTAACGCGGCTTTGATGTCATCATAACTAAATCCTTGCCGGGCGAGATACTGCATCAATTTCTGATCGTCCGGATAGCGGGCCCGTTTCTTGGTGATGATTTTAGCGAGCTCGTCCTCGTCAGTTCGTTCAGTCACCGCAAGTGCGGCATCTATAATCGAGCTCTCTACGCCCTTTGCCTGCAATTCACTACGAAGTTTTCGTACGCTACTTCCCTTGCGCTGATTGCGGTTCTCGACCCAAAAACGGGCAAATTTCTCGTCGTCAATATAGCCCTTGTTGCTTAGTCGTTCAAACACTCTGTCCGCAACGTATTGACTCACGCCTTCGCGTTCTTTGATCTCCCCACTGCGGCTTTTATACTTTGTCGTACGCGTCTTGCGCCACAAATAGTCCCTGACCTCCCGGGCGCTATGTGGCCGCATCAGGCAATATTCGAGCGCCCGACCATACAACTTGCCGAATTGGCTTTCTATTTCTAGCTCAGTCAGCTCTTTGTCGGTGTATTCCCGACCAACCCGGATACCAAGATCAGCTACCTGAAAGAGATCCAGCGAAAACCGGTACACGCCATCGACTATGATGTTGACGCGATTCGGTTGTTTCTGTTGCGCGGTAATTGCCGTAATTTTCATAGCCTACACTCCCACGCTTCTCACCTATCGTCTTATGTCTGTCTACACGTCTTGTTCGGCGACTTTGGTACGGACGGCTTTTTCGATTTCCTGCAAAACTTTCGGATTTTCTTTGAGGTAGACTTTGGTCGCTTCGCGGCCTTGGCCGATCTTGCCTTCTTTGTAGTCGAACCATGCACCGGCTTTGCCGACGATGCCATGGATCACGGCCAGGTCGAGCACGTCACCTGTCAGCGAGATACCTTCGTTGTACATGATGTCAAATTCAGCGGTGCGAAATGGCGGGGCGATCTTGTTTTTGACCACTTTGACCTTGGTGCGGTTACCGACGATTTCCTCGCCCGACTTGATCTGGCCGATACGGCGGATGTCGATACGAACTGAAGCGTAGAATTTGAGGGCATTGCCACCCGTGGTAGTCTCAGGGTTACCAAACATGACGCCGATCTTCATACGGATCTGGTTGATGAAGATAACGGTGGTCTTTGATTTGTTGATCACACCGGTCAGCTTACGCAGCGCTTGGCTCATGAGCCGAGCCTGGAGTCCCATATGGCTATCACCCATGTCACCATCTATTTCAGCCTGTGGGACGAGGGCGGCAACCGAGTCAACCACTACGAGATCGACAGCGTTTGAGCGGACGAGGGTCTCAGCGATTTCGAGTGCTTGCTCGCCGTTGTCCGGCTGCGAGATCAGCAAGTTTGCCGTATCGACCCCGAGTCGTTTGGCATACGACGGATCGAGCGCGTGCTCGGCATCGATAAATGCCGCAGTGCCGCCCTGTCGCTGGATCTCAGCGATTGCATGGAGCGTCAGCGTCGTCTTGCCCGAGCTCTCCGGTCCATAAATTTCGATAATTCGGCCTTTTGGATAGCCACCACCGAGCGCGATGTCCAAACTCAACGCGCCAGACGGGATAAGCTCTACGTCGGCACGGTGTGATTCACCCAGTTTCATGATCGAACCATCACCAAACTGTTTGGTGATTTGATCCATTGCCAGCCCCAGCGCCTTTAATTTACCTTCGTCGGTCGTCGCACGCTCAGGCATTTCAGCTTTTTCAGTCTTTTTGGCCACTCGTATTCTCCCCTCAACTTATGTCAATACTAGCTATTATACTCCGAACTCGACGTAAACGCCGAGTTCTTGAGGGGCGGGTCTACCCGCCCCCCCTATAGTCACTCGAATAAATCGAGTGACTATAGCTCCCCACCCCTGAAGGCTTCGCTATCGCTCGCTGGCATTGCCTTAATTTGTACGTATACGGAGTGAGTTAGGCTAAACTGGGGTTATAATGGGGGTTATGAGCAAACGAACACGAGGCTTCACGGTAGTCGAGCTAATTATCGCGATTATTTTCCTGGCCGGCGCCGGCACCCTGTTTTTGATTCAAAAACAAAACGTCGAAGCCATCAACCGCGACACCGCTCGCAAAACCGCCATCAACGCCATGTATTACAACCTCAAAGAGGTCTACTACACCACGAACAAGTCCTATCCACGCACCGTCAGCAGCGCCAATCTCCCAGCTATGGATCCAGCACTGTTCAAGGATCCTAACGGTAAAGCAATCGGCGATCAAACCTCAAGCTATCGCTACCTGCCAAGTGGCTGCAATGGCGACGCCTGCACTGGGTTTATGCTGCGCACGACGCTCGAGCGCGAATCAGACTACATCAAAGAGAACAGCTAACGAAGAGTTCTAGCTCTCTTCGTTGGGATCAACTGGGCGACCGTTTTTAAACGCCTCAACCGCGTTGTTGAGCAGGTCGACTTGATGTTTTGGATCGGCCACAAAGCTAAACCGGTAGGTTGTCTCGTCGCCTTCGGTAGACAGGCGCAACGAACCATAGTTAAAAATTGTTTGGATGAGACCGTTTTGGCGGTAGCTCGCGTCTTCGATATTGGTCAGGCTGATCGTCTGCTCCTTTTGCGATAGCAGGTTGTGCTGGATATTTTGGACAACGCTTTCGTTGGTGAGAAAGAATTTGTTGCCGCGATAGATAACCGTTGCGACCACCCCACCGAGGAGATACAACGCCGCGAGGCCAACCAGAAACAGCATGCCGTCCGCTGCTGCGTCACTATCTATCGAACGTGAAATCTCAGGGAAAAGTTGCTGCAACAAGACAGGCAATGCCACAAATGTCACCAAAAACACTGCCACCACGACCGCCCAAATTGAAAACAACCCGATCGGGTGACGGCGCACCGCGCTGATCACGTACTCGCCGTCTGACAAGTTAAGCCCCGGGAAATTCTTTCTCGACTCTTCTGAGCGTTTGCGCGCGGTTTCTGAGATATGTTGCGCCAGTGGTTCTGCAGGGCGCGTCATATAGACCACCTGTGGATGCTCCGATGGTGCGGTAGTCGGTGGATGTGCATAGAGCGGACGGCCTTGCTGGTCGTAGGCAACCGGCTGCGGTGAGTTACTGGGTTGAGTCTGAGGATTTGGGTTATGTGCCATGATGGTTTTATTATACCCTTATCCCAACATAAAAATCAGTACCAACGAGGCCAGGTGGCCGAGCTTTAGGGGTGGGGGCTATGTGTTTGGATTTATTCCAAATACGTAGCCGGGAGGGTGAGCCCTCCCTAAGTCTGATCATCAGGCGAGATACGGCCCAGGTGTTCGTAGGCCTTCGGCGTAACTTTTCGGCCGCGAGGGGTTCGCTCGAGCAAGCCTATTTGCATCAGGTACGGCTCGATGAAGTCTTCGATTGTGGCTCGCTCGTCACCGGTCAGCGCCGCCAATGTCTCCACACCGACCGGACCGCCGCGGTAGCTATCGATGATCGCCATGAGCAGCTGCCGATCAGCCGGATCCAGCCCCAGTACATCAATCTCGAGCAGCTCGAGAGCCGAGCGTGTCATAGCGGTATCAATAATCCCGTCGCCGTTGACATCGGCATAGTCCCGCACCCGCTTGAGTAGACGATTGGCAATACGCGGGGTGAGTCGTGCCCGTTCGGCCAGCTGGCCAGCTGCTGTCGGGTCGATACCAACCTCGAGGATACCCGCCGCACGGGTGATAATATCCTGAATTTCACCAGGTTTGTAGAATTCCAAACGATAGATATGGCCGAACCGGTCGCGCAGCGGCGCCGCGAGATTGCCGGTACGGGTCGTCGCACCGATCAGGGTAAATTTCGGTATGTCGAGCCGGAGACTCCGCGCACTCGGACCTTTGCCGAGCATGATGTCGATCTTGAAATCTTCCATCGCACTATAGAGCACTTCCTCGACACTCCGGTGCAAGCGGTGGATCTCGTCGATAAACAATATATCGCCGTCCTGCAGATTGGTGAGCAAACTCGCCAAGTCCCCCGCCCGCTCGATCGCTGGCCCAGACGTGACGCGTATCTGCGCTCCCATCTCGTTGGCGATCACCGTCGCCATGGTCGTTTTGCCGAGTCCCGGCGGACCGTACAAGAGCACATGGTCAATCGGCTCGCCGCGTTTCTTGGCTGCCTCGATCGCCAATTTCATATTTGTTTTGAGACGCTCTTGCCCGATATACTCATCGAAACTCTGCGGCCGCAGCGTCACTTCGATTTGCTGTTCTTCGGCGTCCACCTCATCTAAGCCGGTATCAACGATTCGTTCAATTGCCATGGCTATCCTTTCAGCGCCCGACGGACACGCTCGGCAGTTGAGAGATCGGCGGGCACTTGGTCGAGCGCGGTGATCGCATCGTTCAACGTATAGCCGAGTGACATCAGTGCTTCCATGGCTTCGTCGGCATTGGCAATTTCCCGCGCCGTCACACCGCCAGCAACAGGTAGAGCAGTTGGCAGACCGACTTTGTCCGACAGGTCGACGACGACACGCTCGGCAGTCTTCTTGCCGACGCCGCTCGCCCGGGTGATATAGGCCGCATCGCTTACCGCTATCGCTGAACGCACCTGCTCAGCCGCACCGAGGCTCAAGATCGCAAGGGCTGCTTTGGGCCCGACACCCTGGACGGTGATCAGCATCTCAAACAGCCGCTTGGCGGTCAGAGAGCTAAACCCAAATAACTCTTCGGCCTGCTCACGCACATGATGATACGTATAAAATTTCACCGTCTCGTTGAGGAGCGCTGATTCGTAGTCACTTGCAGCAACCTGTATCTCGTAGCCGAGTCCATGCACGTCAATGACGACGGACGTATTGAATTTTTCGGCCACTATTCCTGATACATGGGCAATCATACCCCTATTATGACATACCCTGTCGGTGATATCTGGCCTCTCAGTCTGATTTCAGGTATGCTGGAGGTATCATTTAACTTCTGAAAAGGAGATCTCTACATGGAACCAGCAAACACAACGCCACCGGCGGCAGCGGCGCAATCAAACGGACTTGCTATCACGGCACTTGTTGTCGGTATCGTCGCATTCTGCCTCGGCTGGACTGGCCCGGTCGGTCTTGTCATCGCCATCGTAGCAATCGTCTTCGGTATCCTCGCACTCGTCAAAAAACAGAGCAAAGGCATGGGAATTACTGGGCTTGTCCTCGGTGGCCTTGCGCTCATCACCGCGCTCATCATCACCTCGCTCGGCGCCGCCATACTCGGTGGGATCGCACAGACTGCAAACACCGTGTCGAACGAGCAAAAAGCGATCGATAGTGCCCAAAAAGATTTCGCCAAGGGTAAAACCGCCACCTTCGACAAACTCGAAGTAAAAGCAACTACCGTTACCCAACCATGGCAATCCACCGACGGCTTCAGCAAGCCCGACGATGGCAAGGAATTTGTCATGGTCAGTCTCGACATCAAAAACACCAGCGACGCAACCGTTTCCGTCAATCCATTTGATTTCAAACTCGATGACGCCGGAGTTGCCGCAAGCTATGAACTCGCCAATACCTCAACACCGTTGAACGCTGTTGAGCTTAAACCCGGCTCGTCGGTAACCGGTGATCTCGTCTTCCAAGCCAAGCAAGGTGCAACTGGCCTCAAGCTTCAGTACAAGACCTACAGCGCTACCGCCCTCAAAGAAGTCACCTACTCTCTCGCGCTTTAATTAATCCGAACTCGACATAACGCTAAGGGCGGGTCTACCCGCCCCGCTTCTAAAGGCTTCGCTGTCGCTCGCTGGTAGTTATATTGCCGTTGCGCAGGTCATCGCCGTCGCTAGCGCGTCAGCGGCATCATCGGGTTTCGGGACTTCTTTGAGACCGAGCAGTACTCGCACCATTTCTTGTATTTGCTTTTTGTCCGCCTTGCCGTAGCCCGTGATCGCCTGTTTTATCTGCATCGGCGTATATTCATAGATCGGTAATTTTGCTTTGCGCCCGGCAAGCATCGCGACGCCGCGGGCGTGCGACACGCTGATAGCCGTCGTCACGTTGCGTGAAAAAAACAGTTTTTCGATCGACATCACCGCGGGTTTTGTTTCAGCGATAATACCTTTCAGTCCGTCATAGATTTCTTCGAGCCGCTCATCGAGCGGCGTATGTGCAGGCGTGGTGATCACGCCCGCGGTAACAAGCGTGTACTTACCATTTTCAGCATCAACGACACCGAAGCCCAATATCCCCGTCCCTGGATCGATCCCGATAATTCGCATACCCCCAGTATACCTACTTTTTGAACCGAGCTATGAGCCTCGAAAATCCGCCCGCGAGCTCACTGCGCCATTCGTAAACACCATAGCCGACGACGCCGAGACTCGCCACGAGCAGCACCCATGGCAGGGAAGTGTTGTTTTCGGAATTTGGCTGCAAAGCGCTCGCAATAGATGCGGGGGTCGTGAGCGGCTGCAGTTTGCGACAACGATTGGTTGCCGGATTGCGTTCATAGCCTTCGTCACACGGCATGAGTTCAGCCACAGCGCTCGCGATACTTCGGCAGCGATTGGTGGCGAGATTGCGCTCTTGGCCTTCTTTGCACGGCGTCAATGACGCGCCGGCAATTGCAGCAATCGACCGGCAGCGATTGGTATCTGGGTTACGCGTCTGCCCTTCGGGACAGGTTGCCAGCGCATTGACGGCTTCCTCAATCGTGCGACAGCGATTGGTCTCTGGATTGCGATATTTTCCCGCTGGACACTCGGCCAATACATCGACTTGCGGCGCCGAAACGATAGGGAAAATATTGGCACCCGTTGGTTGTGGCGAGGTCGTCCACGCCCAGCTGCCGTCAGACTTCTCAGCCCATGCCTGCCCTTGCTGGCTGGTACCGGCACTCTCGTAGCGAGTCACTGGTTCGTACGTTGCCAGTCCCCATGCATCCTCGAGCCAGACATAGCCCCCCGAATTCGTCAGGCTGATCCGCGCCCCGCCGTCGGTCAGCCAGACGCTATGATAGCCGCCCGCCGCGATAGTCACTCCGTCGAGCGAAAATGTATTGGAACTGGTGCGGTTTGACGAGCTACTATCCGTCCTCAGTACATAGTCATCGAGGGAGATAGCCTGTCCAGACGAGTTATACAATTTCACATAATCACCGCACAACACACTAGTATCTTGCGGCGTGCAGTCGCTCGCGTAGGGATAGATCTCTACTACGTCGACAGTCGGCTCTCCAGGTACGACATACCAGCCGTCATCGAACAGTGCCTGTTCCGTATAGGCGGTGAAAGACGTCGTCGAACTACTATAGCCCGTGGTGGTCGTGGTACGTCGCCAGACAGTTGTACCGACAGCCTTTAGCTCATACTCAACCTGTTTGTACCCGCTGCCAGCAGGGGGCACAACGCTCAGTTTCGCGCTCGCTCCAAAGGTGAGCGGTGACATGGTTGCACTGGCGCCCGTGACGACACCAGGGAGGCTTGCGATGACGTGCGTCTTGGGCGCCAGCCAGCCGGGAGTGTGGCTAATCGCTAGCGGTTGTGCCGACTCATTAGTTATTTTCCACTCGTTGATATCGAGCGGGACATCGCCATCGTTATAGAGTTGGACAAACTGAAGACCACTGGTCGTTCGGGCGTAGGCGGTGATAAAAAGAGGGGAGTCGTCTAGCACAACGGTCGGCGTGACGCTCAGTGCCTGAGCAAACGGTGCGAACACACCCGCAAAGAAAACTAGTAGCCCCACCCCTAGAGCTATCCCTCGCTTTTGGTTCATTACTCAAAATATACGGGCGTAAGCTTTTTGAAGTCAAGTACAATTTTTAAAACTTCAGGCGAGGAAGATAAGAGATCTCCTGAGCAGTGCAGCCTGAGATGAATAACGAGCACCGCAATGAACGGTATTTGACATACCGTGAATGAGGAGCGCAGATATTCACTCAGGATGTGCGCTCAGGAGATCTCGATAGAATCATCAATAGCAAAGTTAGTGTGGGTCGCTACCACATCGTCGAGATCATCCAAAGCATCCATCAGCTTGAAGACTTTGTTGGCGGTGTCTTTTTCGGTGATAGTGACGACGACATTTGGCACGTATTGTAGCTCGGCATCGGTCACTTCCATGCCTGCTTCTGCCAAATTTTTTCGCACTGTATGGAGGTCTTTCATCTCGGTATAGACCGTCAGCTGCCCATCTTCTTGATCATCGTTTTGGGCGTCCTCGGCTCCTGCCTCAAGTGCAGCCAGGAGTGCTTCGTCGCCGTCGCCAGAAAACTTCACGCGGATGACGCCTTTGCGGGCGAATTGGAACGCGACGCTGCCTGGCTCCGCGATGTTGCCACCGTTTTTGGCGAGCACGTTGCGGACATCTGGATAGGTACGGTTCTTGTTGTCAGTTGCCGCCTCGATGATGATCGCGATCCCACCCGATCCATACGCTTCGTAGGTGACTTCTTCGAGTTGGGCGGCGTTTTTGTCACTCACCCGGTCAATCGCGCGCTGGATGTTGTTCATCGGCATATTTGCCGCCTTGGCTTTGTCGATCACCATCGCAAGCGTTGAGTTGATAGTAGGGTCAGCACCGCCACGGGCAGCAATCGCAATCTGATTGCCTATTTTCGTGAAGACCGCGCCACGTTTTGCGTCTTTGGCGCCCTTCTCTCTCTTAATCGTGCTCCATTTGCTGTGACCGGACATTTGTTCTATTTTATCATATCTCACCCCGTTATTCGACTATGGACCGCGCGAGGAACCGATGATTTGTTCGCCTCCACCAGACGAACAGCACCGCACAGATCACTGCGTATGACGCAATCATAGCGCCGACGGGAATCGCCATATCGATCTGCGCCCACTCGATACTACTCAAGAATTCCACCACTGCGACGACGTACCCGATCATGATAGTTGCCGGCAACCCCAACCACGCCAACATAGCTGGCGCAATCATCCCGGCAACACCGGCAATTGTCGTCGCGAGCATTGCGAATGGGATGAACGGCGCAACGAGCACATTGGCAAGCAGCGAAAGAACTGGTAATCGTTCAAAGGTAAACAAGATGAGTGGCAGCGTCATGAGCGACGCCGCTATCGTTTCCATGAGCAGCTGCATAATTGCGGCCGGTTTTTTACTTCCATATAGCCGTGCGACCATGAGTGGCGATACGATCAGCACGCCGATGAATGCCAGAAATGATAGGTACCAGCCGATATCACTCCACAAATAGATCGGATCGATATAGGCCGTCCCGGCGGCGACAAAGGCAATGAGTAGCAGTGGGTGAAAGCGCCGACCATAATACCATGCCAGCAAACTCAACACCGTCACCGCTCCGGCACGCGTCATGCTCGGCGTGAGTCCAGAGAAAGCGATGAACCCACCGACCAATCCCAGCGAAGCCGCCAGTGCCGCATACCGTGAGTATTTTGCGAGTATGCGCCGGGCAAATCTCACTAGGATCGTGAGATTGTAGCCACTGGCAACGACAATATGCGTTAGCCCCACCATCTTGAGTTGCTCATCGAGCTCCGGCGGCAGGCTTGAACGCTGCCCGACGACAAAGCCTATCCCCAGACTCGCCTCTGGCTCCTGCACTACCTCGCGGACACCGGCAGAGAAGTGTTCACGCACATCACGGATTGGCGTCGCACCGCTATTGGTGGCCGTGACGGCCGCATAGCGCATCGTCGCCTGATAGCTCCCGAAGCCTTCCTGTAACTTCCCGTTGAGCACCACACGATCACCCCGCTTGAGCTCCTTTTTTCCAGCTACCGACACATAGGCTCGGCCCTTGATAGGACTATTCTTGATCGTGATTGAGGCCAAGCTAAACACGGTCTGTGAGCGCTCGCTCGCCTGGGGATCGTCGGAGATAGTCCCCGCGATAGTAACGACGCTTCCGACATATCGCTGATATCCACTCAGTGCAATTGTCTCGCTGCTCCCGCGTTGCCAGCCGATCAGCATACCCGCAACGATCGCCATTCCGACTGACCACCATCGGCGCTGCCGGATGACCATCGGCAACAACGACAGACCCGCCGCTCCCCACAGCCACGAGCTCAGTAGTGGCACACTTTTACCGAGCGCAATCCCAACCAAAATACCAAACGCAAGCCAGCCCAAGATAAACGAGATATGGATGCGACGGTAGCGGAGAGAGGACAAACGCATGCCTTGCATTATAGATCGTCGTCAGGAATTTCAGCGAGAATTGATACTACTTCCCTTTATACATTTTTGCTCACGTGTGCATGATTGCACAAGGGTAAATGTTTGATCTATAGCTATGCGTGCCGCACCACATGACGCTGCGTCGTCACGGTATGGCGATGGCCAAATCGGTACTGGCCAATGAGATTTGAACAAAATATCGCTACCTCCACAAACATGACTGGATACGACCCCGAAAAAGCTGCGTACACAAACCACAATGGCGACACGAACAATATGAGTCGGCGAATCAGCCATGGATCTTGCTGCCACAATGCCACGCAACTGATGCCAGTTGCACTCATAGCCAGTAGGCTGATCCAGCCTTGCCAAGTCAGCATTGTCATACTAACCGCAAGCGTGAGAAAAACATACATGACCCAGGTATGCTTCTTTGTCTTGAGTTTGGAATACACAAAGTTTCTCGTCGCTCCAACCATATTCATCGCCGCTCCCGTATAAGCGCCGGTCAACGCGAAATGTATTGCAAATAGTACAGCAGCAAACGTTGCAGTCTTGAGCATGGCGTCTCGCCTTTTCATCTGGTAAATGCTCAGAGCAAAGATGACGGCAAGAATACCGACGACTTGAGAGATCGCGTAGATATACATTAGTACTATCATATCAAATTTACATGGGTTGCAATAATTATAGTTAAGTTATATAATTAACTAACTTTACTACTTCCTGAATTCACCCCCGAATCAGGACACTCCCTC
>OFQZ01000007.1_pt1 | contig 59431 bp, 76 predicted proteins | sample 1543011 | NCBI WGS metagenome assembly OFQZ01 (sample SAMN07774216, study PRJEB24372) | wastewater metagenome | isolation source: Exp Tend NO 0WW | collected 2016-02 | reverse complement strand
CGTTCGCTTCGCTCGACCCGCTGCCGTTGCCCACGTCCGCCGGCGCGGCGTAGATCGTCGGCGTGTAGCCGAGGTAGATTGACCCCCCGCCGCCACCACCCCCGCTGCCGAGGATGGCGCGACTGAGCGTCGGGCGGCAGTGAATGGCTACGGGCACTACCTTACGGCCCCCACGGTGTCGCGCTGCCGTCGCCGAGAACGGTGACGTCGTTGATGCGCTGGACATTGGCGTCGACGTGCCCGGCCTGCGTGAAGGTCAGGCTGTCGGTCTTCGCCTTGATCGCGTCCGCCACGGTGTCGATCGTGTCGATTTTGCCGTCGAGCGTCGTGCCGGTGTCGACCAGGATGGCCGCCGTGTCGACCTTGACCGCCGCCACGTCCGCGCTGACGCTCGCGCCCGCGGGGGCTCCGAGTCGCGCGAAGGCGTCGCCGGTCTGCGCCGTGTGCCCGGTCAGCGTCGTGACCGTGCCCACCGTCGTCACCGTCGGAATGACGTTGTTGGTGCCCGCGTAGCCCGTGCCGTCGAAGAACGCTTCTGCGTTGTCCGCTGCCGTGGCGTCGCCGCTCAGTCGCGTGGCATCCGCCAGCACGTACTCGCCGAAGCTGCCGGCGGCAACGTGGCCCGCGCGCGCCTCGTCCCATATGGCGTCTGCGATCGAGGCCACCGTCGCCGCGTCGAGGCCGCCCGGGTGCACGACGTACTCGGAGGCGCTGGTCGGCTGCGTGGTCCACGCAAGGTTGACGGTGGCGACCTTGGTCGTGCCGTTGTAGTCGGTGATCTGCCGCGTCTGCCCGGCACCCGTGCCCGAGCGGATCGTGACCATCTGGTAGTTGTAGAGGTCGTCCGTGGCGCTCGACCCGGTCGCATCCAGCGTGATGCTCGACGCACCGCCGGCCTGCGCCGTGCCGACGTGCAGGTTCATCGACTGCATCAACGCGCCGTAGCTGGCCTCGGTCGTGTGCCCGGCGAGGAGCTCGTCCCACACCGCGTCGGCCACTTCGGCCGCCGTCGGCGCCGTGGCGCCGGGGATGGAACCGAACGGCAGGATGACGAACACGCTGTCGCTCGACGGATTGGTCGCCCAGGTGCTGACGGTGGCAACCTTGGTGGCGCCAACGTAGCCGCTGATAATGCGGCCCTGGCCAACGCCTGTGCCGCTGACGATGAAGATGCGCTGGTTGTTGTAGAAGTCGTTCACGGCCGACGCGCTCGCGTCGAGCGTGATCGTGGTCGCAGCGCCCGCCTGTGCGGTCGCCGAGCGAACGAGGTAGTTGGCCGCGCCGAAGCTGCCCGCGGCGACGTGCCCGGACTGCGCCTCGTCCCAGACCTGATCGGCCACGGCGTTGACGCCGGAGGTGCTGAGAACGACGCCACCGCTCGAGAGGCTGACTTCGCCCGTGCCCGCGCCGGACTTGATCGTGGCGTACTTGTAGCCTGCGGTCGCTTCGGCGGCCACCAGTCGGAAAGCGGCGGCGATGAAGTTGACCGTCTGCGAGTCGACCGTCACGGCCGAGACGACGACGTGGTACAGGGTCCCCGCGGCGTAGAAGCTGGCGTCGGTGTTGTCGCCCGTGTCGATGGTGAAACCGTGAATGCCGGTGACGCCGTCGATGTCGATGCCGTCCGTGTCGATGAGCGAGTAGCCCGCGTCGCTGGACCGCTGCGTGATGCCCGCACCGAGTTTGTAAACCTCGACGTCAGTGACGGCGAGCCCCGTGAGCGTGACGCTCGCGCCGGCTGTGTTGTACGTGTGGAACGGGATCGGAAGCACCGTGCCAATCGGGATTTCGCCAAGGTACGGATACATCAGATTTTTCCTCTAAGTTTGCCGCCGAACTTGCCGACGAGTTTGGGAGCACTGCCAGCGATTACGCCGAGCTGCGCCCACGGGTCGCCGCTGTTGTAGATGGCGGATATGTCGGCGTCACTCTTACTGCCGTGCCACCACATCGCGGCGCATATCGGGTCATCGTAAAAATTCGCCGGAGAGCTGGTTCGCTTGCCGCCGATGCCGAAGCGGTTCATCGCGGCAATCAAGCCGGTACGGGCGACGACGTTGGTCGCGAAGGCCGAGCCGTTGAGCGACCAGTCGAGCGTCGTGTCGCTGAAACGCAGCACCCAGAAATCCCACCCGCCGGTAGCCGAGCCGGTAGTGGCGCTATTCGACTGCGTGTCGTCAAAGCGACTGGCAACCGAGTATGTTTCGTCGGCTTTCCAGTCGAGGATGCCGTAGCGATCAAGCTGCGTGTTGTCGAACAACCCGGCTGCGATGCGAGAGACCGTCCCCGCGGTCGGCTTAGTGATCAGCCCGATCGTCTGCACTCCGCTCAGACCGGAGACCGTTGCCTCGGCGTAGTCCTCATTCGCCAGGATGAAATCAAGGACCACCGTGTGCGTGCCGTCGGCGATCCAGTCCGGGCCCGCGCCCGTGGTCGCCCCGAAGGTCAGGTCGTACCCCGCCGTCTTGCCCTTGTTAACGAGCGTGGTTCCGCTCCCCTCGTCCATCATGTAGAGACGATCTGGGTTGTGCGTCGCGGACGTATTTACGGAGTAAACAGCGGGCTTGGCAGTGGCGGCCATTTATGGGTACTCGTAACAGCCGGCGTCGGCCGTTGCCAGTGAACGCGTATCGCCATCGAGATCGACTGAAGCCACCGCAGTGCCGGAGACCGGGCGAGCAAGCGTCAGGTGGTAGTCGCCAGCGGCGTCGAACACCCGCGACGAGCTCACGAACGGGGTGCCCGAGGTGTAGTTTCCGACGTTGGTTGTGGAAACGCCAAGGCTTAGAGCCTGCCCGTTTCCGATCAGGACGTTGTTGCTTGCCGTGCCGCCTGCAGCGCAGCCGCTGCCTATGTTGATGCCGGCGTTGTCGCAATCGGCGACGGTGTTGTTGTAGAAATTCGGAAGGGGTGGAACGCAGTTCTCTGTCCCGGCCACCGGATCGCGCCCCGCGATGATTCCGTTCCCCGCATTCGCGTTGGACCCCATCGTCTTGCCGACCTCCCCTGCCCGGACGACGAGGCAGTTGTATGCTTCGACCGGGAAATTCGTGTACGGCCCGTGACCGTAAAACACGGCTCCGATGTTGGGGCCGTTCTGCGTGTAGAACTGGATGCCGGACTCACCTGAGTCATAGACTTCGCAGTTGCTGACGCGAGCCGTTCCGCAGGCAATCGAGATACCGAACAGCTGCCCGGGGTCGCGGTCGGAATTGTTTCGCCCCGTGCGCCGGCAGACGACGTTGTCAACGACGTTCGTGCCTTCGTACACTGCTTTCAATTGCACGCCATCACGGCCGGTGTCTTCGACCAGGAGATTCCTGATCGTGATATTGCTCATCGGCACCGCTTGGGTTTCCCAATTCGGGCCGCCGTACACGCCCTCCCCTGCGACGTTGTGGACGTATCCGTTCTCGACAATCAAGTTGTCCTGGAACGTGCCCTCTGGATTACCCGACATCAACTCGGCGTTGTCGTGCAAGCCGACACCGACAGGAATCGCGATGGCCGGGGAACCGGACCAGCTCGTGCGCTTGCCGTCCACTTCAAAGTTGCGCAGCGTGACGTGGTGGTTGACGCCCTTGTACTTGACGATGTGCCCCGCCCCGCTGTTCGCAGCGGGCTGCGTGAACAGGAACCCGTAGTTGGCGCCGATCTCGCCGCCGTCAATCGTGAGATACCTGCAATCCCGAACCGTCACGACGAAATCAGTTACTGCGGAAAAAATGGATCGAGCTGTCTGACTGGCGCGGACCGTTATCCGGCTCGTGCTTGACCCAACGATAGTCAGCGTGACCTTGCCGTGCGTGCCAGAAGCGAACTCGATGACGTCGCCGCTGGTGGGGCGCGTCTTGCCGCCCGTGGCGAGGCTGGCCCACGAGACGCCCGTGTACGCGGTATTGGTTGCGTTACTGATCGTGCGCGCTGCGGTTGACAGCGGGACGATGAAATCGGCAGGGCCGCTGGAGACATTCTGCGTCGTGCCGCTGGCAGGCGTGCTGTACGCGGACTCGCTGGCTCCGTTCTTCGCGAGAACCTTGTAGTAACGCGTCGTCAGGGCCGACAAACCCGTGTCGCTGAAACTCGTTGCAGCCCCTTCGTAGACCGTTGCATACGTCCCGGCAAGCGCGGTCGCGCGCTGTAATCGGTAGCCCGTGGGGGCTGGGCCGTTGGGGCCCGCCGCCCAGCTCACGTCCAGCTGCGAAGACGACGTGGAGGCCACTGCCAGGTTGGTAGGCACGTCGGGCGTGGGCGCTGCGACCTGCACCGTAACGGTCGAGCCGGTCGAAGAAGCCGAGGTGTTCAGGTTCGCCGAATTGTCGACAGCCCGAATCTGGTAGACGTACGTCCCGTCGGGCACGCCCGTCTCTATGTACTGCAGGACGTCGCCTGCGACCGAGCCGCGAAACACGTCGTCGCGGCGCACACGGTACGCACTGATCCCGCTCGGGTCCGTGCTTGCGCTCCACGTCACAGTGACCGTAGACCCGTTGGCAACCGCCAGCACGCCCGTCGGAACGCTGGGTGCCGTGTTGTCGGTGTCCACTACGGTGAACGTCACCGTGACCTGCGCGTGGTCGTACCCGTCGAAGGCGTCTAGCGTGAGGCTCGGTGCTCCCGCTGTGGTGGGCGTGCCCGTCAGCGCCTGGCCCACAATCGACAGGCCGGGGACGGTGCCCGCGGCAATCGAGAACGAAAGAGTCTGTTCGTCGGCGTCAGAGCACACCGTACTCAGGTCAAGGGTGTACGCGGCTCCGAGCGTAAGAGTCTGGTCTGTCAGCGTCCACACAGGAAGCGTGTTGGCCGGGGTCGTCACAGCGAGAACAGCCGACAACTCCGAGCCGCCTCCATCGTTGAACGCCTGCACCTGATAGTCGAAAGCGGTCGACGGCGTAACCGTGCTGTCCGTGTACGTGGGCAGCGCAACAGGGTCTCCGATCGCTACTCCGTCGCGGTACACTTGCCACGAAGTCGGAGTGCCTGTGGACCCCGAAGTAGCCCATCCCCACGTCAGCGAAACCAGCCCTGCCGTCATCCTTTCAACGCGCAGCAGCTCCGGCGCTGCGGGCGCGGGCTCAGAAGAACCGGGCAGCGTGCCGAAGACCTTGCTCACGCTACCGTCCTGCTCGACAAATTCAAGTGTGAAACGTCTGAGCACATCAGGCCAACAGGTTCACGCTCTCGAGCTGCACGAAGGCATCGCTGCCGCTCGCGCGAATCACGCGGAAGTGCGTGGCGACGACGTCAGCGGCCATAGGGAGACTGACCGGGGCTTCACCCGCCGGAAACAGCATGCTGTTCGCGTCGACCGCTGCGGCGCCCACGCCCGTTGCACCAAACCGGATCGCGACCGGGCCCGTGGCCCGCACGACCAGGAGACGCGCGCCCGCGGGGACGGCGGCCTCGGCCGTGCTTGCGACCGCGGCTGTGGCGTTCACGCGCACGCCGGAGAGCGGCAGCATCTGCACCGCCTCGCCGTTCGGGAACTTGTAGCCGCCGCCAATCTTGTTCGTCACTGCCACTAGATGTCTCCTGGCTCAAACTTGTTGTGCTTCCGGCTATTCTCGGCACCCGGAATAACCTGTAAGTTGTAATGAACGTGAAAGCCGCTCACCAGTTTTCCCTGCAGCGGCACGACGTGATCGACGTGCCACGACTCGCCCGTTGCCGCAGACTTGGCTTTTGCCTCGGCGTATACCCGCTGAATCTTTTCTTCATCAGCCCATGCCGGAGTTCGCTGTAATTTCACAGCGCGACGTTTTGCAGTGGCGGCAACGTATACTTCCGGAACTACGCGCTGCCGCCGCTTTGAATACTCCCGGCCGTACTCTCGATGCTGCTCACGGTATCGCCGTGTGCGGCTGTTATGTTCGGTAGGATCGGACGCGAATCGCGCAGCCCACGCAGCACGAGCTCTCTCCAGCGTGGCTGCGCGAAGTTCCGGATCGGCCTTTACGCGAGTCCACCGTTCCTGTTCGTACTGCCTGCGTGCAGCCTGGTCTTTTCGAGGCATCAACTTTCTCCTAGCCGAGAAAGAACGGGGTACTCGGCGGGCTAGCGCCTTTCCCCCGAGCATTAGCTTTCGCTAATTTTAGTCACTGTCTATGGCGCCGAAGGCGACATGGTTCGTGACATCTACGACTCCTTCGACCGGGGGCGAAGCCGCCAGGTCGCGCGTGTTGCCGGTGACGATCGCGATGCCGTAGGTTGACGAGCTGGACGTGAAGACCCAATCGCCGACCTGCAGCTTGTCGGACGCCGCGTTGAAGTAGCCGGACGCGTCGACAGCCGTCAGCGCGTCGGCCGTGGCATACGACCAGTGAGTCGGAGCGTTGCTGTTCTGCGGACCGATCCGCTGCAGCGTGCTTGCTGAAAAAGCCATGATGAAATACCTCGAAAAGAAAAGGGGGTGAAGATCGGGCGGCTCACAACCGCCCGGTCAGGATCAGGCTTCGTAGCTCTGGACTTCGACCACGCCGAGGCTGTCGATGACGCAGGCGCCGGCCTTCAACATGCCCTGCGACAGCCACGAGGCTCGCTCCGGGATGAAGTCGACACGGGTCTGCGGCTCGATCGCCGTCGCCAGGCCGACCGCCGAGCGGTCGAAGGCGAAGCACAGCCGGATGTTCGCGGAGCCGAGCGGCAGGCCGCCCTCGGCGCGATCCTCGATCACCAGGAAGCTGAAGCCGAACGCCTTCTTGTTGTTCAGGTCGGCGTCGACCAGCGCACGCATCGTCTGGTAGTCGGCGCTCGTGATCTCGGTCTCGGCCAGCGCGCCTTCGAGGCCCACGGCGTTGATGATCAGCGAGTGGTCGCCGCCGGCCGCCTTCGCGACCAGATACCGCTTCGCACGACGCAGCTTGTCCGCGTTGATCGGCGTGTTGGTGCCGCCGATGTCCTCGTCGACCGTGCCGGCGAGCGAGGTCGCTGCGTCGAGCGCGTCGATGATGAGCTGGTCTTCCGCGCGGCCGAGGGCCATCGCGTTCGACTTGGCGAGGTCGGCGCGTTCGTCGACCGTGGTCTCGGCCTGGTCGAACAGGTCGGTGTAGTCACCGATGCGCCAGTTCGACATGGTCGCCGCCACCTTCGTGTGGGCGTAGTCGGCCGGCGTGATGAGCTCGTGCGAGGTGTGCTGCGAAGCCACGCCCGCGCCAAGCTTGTGGAAGGAGTGGCTGTTGCCAACGACGCCCGTCTTCACGCGAACGCGCGGACGGAGCACCGAGGCGCCCTGGTAGGCGAGCTTGACTTCGGTATCGTACGAAGCGATAGCCGCATTGGTCGTGCTGGGAGTTCCAGCGAGTGACAGAGACATGAGTTACGTCCTCAAAAAATGGGGTTGGATTTCTGCGTGCCGTCTTCCGCGGCGTGGGCGCTGCTCGAGGTCCCGCTTGCGCGGCTCTGCTGCACCTTGCGACGTCTCGTGTCGCTGCCGCCGTGTCGGTTTCCCGCGGCTCTTTCGAGGTCCCGCGTCCGACAGGGGGGTTGTTCATTTTCCGAAAGCCTCGCGCGCGGGGCTTTCGGAAAACCCCCGGAGGCCGTCCTCCGGGGATTCGACTCAGGCGGCTTGCTGCGCCTGGAAGTACGCGTTGCGCTTCCGCTCGACGTTGGCGCGGTAGTTGGCATCTTCCTCGTAGAACCGCTTGCCGCTGACCGGGTTGACCTTCGCCTGCAGGGCGTTGATCTCGGCCAACGGGCTCACGGGTTCATCGCCTACGATCTCGCCGGGCTTCGCTCGCGCCGGCTGCCGCGCCTTCGCGGTGATCGCCTCGATCGTCTTGAAGACCGCGGCTGCATTCGTGCCACCGAGTGCTGCGACGTAGCCCTTGTAGCCTTCGGCGTCCAGGTTCGCCTTCGCCCACAGCGAGACGGCTTCGATGCGCTTGTCGGCCTCGTCGCCGATTTCCTTTTTCGCGACTTCGAAGTCCGGGGCCTGCGAGGCTTCGTACACGGCCAGCATGCCGAGCACGTCGTTGTAGCCTTTCTGCGAGACCTGATTCTCGAGCGCCCACTTCGTGAACGACTCGAAGACCGGGTGATCGGTGAGGAACTCGCCTTCGACGCCCTCGGGCAGCGGCGGGGCTTCGTACTTGCCTTCCTTCGGTGCGCCCGTGAACGCGCCGAAGCGCTTCTGCAACTCGGGATAGGCTTTCGCCTGCTCTGCCACCGTTTTATACTTGTCTGCGAGGTACCACGCGGGCATCTCGCCCTGTCCCTTCACGTCCCCGTACAGCATCCAGACGGGCTTGTTTGGGTCGGGTTCGACCGGCGCCGCCGCAGGCGGTGCCGCGTTTTCGGGGAGCTCGCCCGGCACCAACGAGGTAGGCTTGGCAGCAGGAGCGGCAGGCGTCACAGGTGCGGCAGGTGCCGCGGGGTCCGGTGCAACCGCCGCAGGTGCCGACGGATCGGCTGCGGGTGTGGTTTCAGTCATCGAGTCACCTAGTGGTGGTGGAAAAATCTCAAGCGGTCGGCGTCACTTTTTCGACGGTGAAATAGTGCAGCCGCAGTGTCTGTGTTGCCGTCGCGTTGGCGCTCTTGACCTTCAGCGAAACCGTCACGGTCCCGGTCGCGTCACTGGTCGACGTCGCCCAACTGATCGTGTCCAGCGAGGTCGCCAGCATGGCGGGGTCCGCGCCGGACGCGATGCCTGCGGCCGTGTAACCCTTCGCCTCGACCATGCCGTAGCACAGGTTCGACGCTCGAACGTCCAGCACCGCACGCATGCGAATCGGGTGGATCAGCGTGGCACTGGTTGCCAGCGCTCCCGTCGTTATCAAGTTCGCGAACAGCCCGTCGAAGTCGAGCGTCAGCGTCACGACGCGCGTCGCCGTCGAGTTGTTCAGCACCGTGAACCACGCTTCGACCAGCAACTTGTCGCCGGCTGCAACGCCCGTCACGTCCCGCGTCGCAATCGTCACGTCCGTGACGCTGTTGATCGCCGTGTCCGCGCCGCCTGCCGTGTACACGACAGTCGAAGGACCCGTCGGGCCGGGCACAGTGCTGTCTGCACCAGCTGGTCCTGTCGGCCCCGCAGGCCCTGTTGCCCCTGGAAGTCCCTGCAAGCCGGGCTCCCCCTTGCGGACCAGTCGGCCCTGTCGCCCCTGGCGCGTCGACCGTTTCACTGTGCCGGGTGGCGCTACAAGCCGACCGAAACTCCGCCATCTGCAGCGTGGCCCGCTGCCGCTCGGCCGCCGACGGTCGCCGCTTCATCGCCCCTCAGTGGACGCGAGTTGAATCTGCTGCTTGATGCCGAGAACGAACTGGCGCACCGCCTCGTTCGCGGCGTACTCCGTGTGCGGCGCGTTCACGGGTGTCGGCTTGCGCAGCACCCGCTCTTCCCACTCGGCGAGCAGCTTCGCGCCCGATGGGTTGTGCACAAACGCCGCGAGGTACAGCTTCGCGTAGTCGACCGCGGTCTCGCGCTGCGTCTCACGAACCTCGTCACTCAGGTCTAGGAAATCGCTCATTTGAACAGCCGCCGAAGGAAGGCCAGGAACCTAGCCCACCACGAGAGCGGAGGGGGCGTTGGGGGTTGAGAGATACTGAAAGGTGATTGGCGTAGTCCAAGCGGATGCCTGGCCATTGGCCGCAACAGTGCGAAGGGTGGCTTCGTTGTTGCCCTGTGTGATGAAGGGGAGAGGGGCGAGCGGGAGGGTGTATCGGTTCTGCGCGTTCCACGCCATCGGAACTGCCACTGCAGACTGCCCGTTGATCGCGATTTCGTAGCCGCCGTGGTCTGCTGCACCGTACGGACGTCCGTCAGTGTAGGTAGTGGGGCCGGTCCATGAAAGCTGTGTAGCCATTGTCAGTTCCTGCCTTGGTTGCGGGCGTTACTGCATCATCCCTGCGGCGGCCGTAGCCGCCTCCGGGTTTTGCGCGGCGGCCTGCATGGCCTGCGCCTGCTGGTCCGCGATCACCTTCCGCTCGTCCGCCGTGCGAACCAGGGTCAGGTCGAGTCCGGACTTTTTCGCGGTCCACGACGGCACGTCTTCTACCTTCAGCCCCATGTTCACGACCTGCGGGCCGAGCGGTGCACACGTCGCGAGCACGGTCTGCAGCGCCATCACGTCCTCGGCGTTCTGCGACTTCGCGAACGGCGAGACGTAGCGAATGGTGACTTCGCGGCCGTCCACCTTGAATCGCGGGATCACCCCCTTCGACTGCAGGATCGCGACACCGCGCATGAGAATCTTGGCGAGCAGCTCGTATTGAATGCGGCCGTACTCGCCGTTCATCGCCCACAGGCGGTTGCGATCGGAGACCTGAATCTCGGTGGCCGTCTTGATCGGCCCTTCGCTCATCTCGGGCCCGAGCATCGTGCGCTTCACGCGCTCGCGCAGGCTCGACATCATCACCTCGGTGATGCCGAAGTCGCCGCCCACCTCCAGCGGTCGCAGCGACGGCGCTCCGGTGTCGTTCGACGCCACCGGGATCACCGTGTTCGGCACGATGCGCGCGGTGTATGGGTTCAGCACGCCGTCACTCACGCCGGTCATCGGCGGGGCAATCTGCAGCGCCGCCTGGCGCAACACGAACTCGACCATCTTGTCGAGCGTGCGCGCGTCCGGCAGGGCCAGCATCGCGCGGCCGCGGCCGTACACTTCGCCGGCCGTCTTCGTCGCGCGGGCCACGATGGTCGGGCAGGTCGCGCCGTAGCCGTAGCGCCAGACGATCGTCTTCTCGGCGCGCAGCAGCACCAGCCCGTAGTAGCTCTTCGTCCCGGGGTGGTAGGTCTCGATCTCGACGACCTCGACCTCTTTCTCGGGCTGCGCGACGATCGCGTCGGCGATCGAGGCCGGCAGGTCGATGCGCTCGAGTCCCGGGTACATGCGCTCGAGGTCGCGCACGCGGGGCTTGCGGCAGAAGAAGGTGGTCTCGATCGTGCCGAACGGGCCTTCCTCAAGCCCAAGGGCCGAGGTCGGCAACGCGCGGAACACGAACGGCTGCACGTCGTCGCCTTCGTCGAAGGCCAGCGCCGCGGTGCCGATCATCAGGTCCAGCGCCGTCTCGTTGATGACGGTGCTGAAGTTCGACTGGTTCAGGAACGCGAACAGCGTCTCGGTGGCTTTCTGCAGCCCGGCCAGCACGTTCTTCGGGATGTCCGCGCCCGCAAGCGCGCCGCCAGGGATCAGCTCGGCCCACCGCATCCACGGCGGGAACAGCACCGCGCAGAGCGTGTTCGCCGCCTCGTACGTGTTCTCCTGCAGCGTCGAATCGAACAGCAGGCTGTTCCTGTCCTGGCCCTCGACCGTCCACGAGAAGGTCTCGCGCTGGGGCATCGCGTACTTGTAGCACTGCTGGTAGACACTGCGCCAAAGCTCGCGCCGCTGCGTCGCCGCGGCGTCACGCTTCAGCCAGTTTTCGACGTTCTCGATGTCGGCCGGCAGTTCGGAGAGAAAAGGCATCAGACCTTCGCGCCGCCAGAACGACCGCCGCCGCCCACGCTGCTTGCGCCGCGGGTGGCCGAGATGGCCGGCACGTTGAAGCCGGTCGAGGATGCGAGCGAGCCGCGGGTGTTCGAGCCGGCGCGGGTGGACGACGGCGCGCGGAACGCGCGGCCGGTCGAGCGGGCATTCATCAGTGCCTTGATGCGCCGGTTCTCCTCTTCGTCGAGGTCGGCCAAGTCGGAGATCTGCCGTGCGCGCAGCATTTTCGCAGACTTCGGCTCTTTGCCGCCTCCGCCGCCCATGCTCATACGATTCCGCCTCGCTTGTCCACGTAGTTGTAAAGTTGCTGCGGCGTCAGGATGAACGCGTTGCGTATCCCAACCACCGCTTTCGCCACGGTCACGCAGGTCTTCAACCCCGCGGGAAACATCGGCGTACGGTAGCGTCGCATCGCCGTCACTCTCTGCACCTCGCCGTCGGGCTCGCCGTGCACGACGTCGGCCACGAGGTAGTGGTGGTACGGGCGAATGGCCACGTAGTAGCCCTCGCCGATCGTCCACCATATCTCGACGTGCGAGAAGTCGTTGGTGATCCAGCGCGCCCACCAGGCCGTCGTCGCCTCGCTGCGCCGGAAGTAGACGAGCAGGTACTCGGCGACCTGCCCCTCCAGCACTACATCTCCAGCGGGTTCCACGCCGATCCCGTCGAAATGGGCCGCTGCAACCGGGGTGCCGACGCCGCTGCGGCGTTGATCACTGCGTTCTCGCCTGCGTCCATGAGACTGTATTCTCCAGCCTCGCAGATGTGTGAGAACATATTCTTGTTCGGCTCGTCGCGGAACTTCCCCTCTTGCCCGGAGACCGCGACGCGCTTGTAGTGAAACCCGCCGGCCAGGCCCTTGCGCGCCCAGCGGCAGGTCGGCGAAATCTGGAACCCCGGCTTGCCCTTGACCGTGCGCGTCAGCACCCGATCCAAAGCGGCCCGGCGGATCACCGGGTCGTTCGACGACGCCGGGTAGGCCAGCACGCCGTTGGCACGCATGACCTTGAACGGCGTGCTCGAGTCCGACTGCGCGCGGTTGTCCCCCGAAGGGTCGCCGCGGAAGACGAAGGCGAGGGGCGGCTGGCCGTCGCGGTTGGCGCCGAGCCGCGCCTGCCACTCCGCGCACTTGGCGCGAATCGTGTCGGCCAGCGTGATCGCGTCACCGTCCTCGATCACGACCTCATCGAACCACCACCACACGCCGCTCGCCTGCCGTTGCAGGAACGCGGCCGCGGGCGTCAGTCCGAAGTCGAGCCCCACCTGAACGACACCGGGCGAGGGGATGAGCTCGCGAGGGGCGGCATGCAGGGAGTCAGAATATTCAGGATGGACAGCGCGGCCATCAACGTAGTAACCGACCTGGTTCGCCAGGTTGACCTTGATCCAGTCTTCACGTTTGCCCTCGATCTGCCGCCGGTAATACTCTTCGTTCAGGAACAGCCGGTTCTCGCGCTCGGGGTTGACGACCCACTCGCCGTCGACCTTCAGCACGGCGCCCGGCTGGATGAAGACGTCGTAGTCGGCGAACTGCCCGTGCCGTTTGCCCTCTGCGACGACCTCGAGCCAGTGATCGGAGTCCCACGCGTTCGTGTCGCCGAAGATGCCGGCCCAGGTCGAGGTGCCCTGCGTCGGGTAGCGATCGACGCGGCCCATGAGCATGTCGATGATCGACTTCGGGATTTCCTTCAGCTCGTTGACCCAGGCGCCCGTGATGTTCAAACCGCGGAGTTTCCGGACGTCGTCGTCCTTGTCCAACGCGATGAAGATGATCTCGGCCTGCACCCGTGTGCGATCCGGCAGATCGAAGTCCATCCGCATCTCGGGCGGGTGGCCCATCGTGAAGGTGCCGAGGCGCAACGGGTCGATGATCGAGCGGAAGTCGCGGATCGTCGTGTTGGTCAGGTCGGGGTAGGTGTTGCGGATCACCACCCACCGCGATCGCCGCTCACCCTGCTTGTTCGGTTTCTGCTCGCAGATGGACTCGAGCAGCTTGAAGATCGAGGTGGTCGTCTTCGCGGACCCCAGCGGGCCCATGATGATCTGCACGAACTTGCGCGAACGGTGATACGCCTCGAGCACCGGCCCCTGGTCGGCGTACTGCAGCGTCGAGAGGGTCACTGTTCCGAGACCACGGTCTGCTGAATATCCGGCGTCTCACGGTTGGCGATGTTGACGATGTTCAGCGTCACCCGCGTGGTGCTGTCCTCGCCGCCGATCATCCGGTTGACCTTGCCGGCGAACTCCAACGCGCGCATGGCGACGTTGCCGTTGATTTCCTCGGTGTAGGTCACGACGTCCTGGCCACCTTCCGAGTTGTCGCGGAAGACCGGCTTCGGCTCGAGCGCGTCGTCGAGCACCCGGCCGACCTTGATCAGCACCGAGTCGCGGTCCAGACCGGCGAGCCCGGCGTAGTGCGAGCGCAGCAGCGACAGCGCGGTCAGGTACTTCTCGTTCCGCTGCCAGTTGCTGATCTGCTGATAGCCCGGGATCATGTGCAGCTTGTTCCAGTCCCGCAGCACGCGCTGTGCGCCGCCGCGGGTGGCCCCGCCTTCGAGGAACGCGCGGATATACACCCGCTGTGCCGGCGAGAGCTTCCGCAGCGCCGCGACCAGATTGCCCTGCTTCGGCGGCAAATCCAAAGGCGCAACCGCTTTTTTCTGCGGTGACGAGACCTCGTCGAACAGGGCCTCGATCACGGCCTCGTCGGGGTTGGTCGCCGGGAGCGTGAGCCAGTCGTCGGTCACGCCATGCTCGCCGGCAGGACCAGCAACCGAGAGACGTTGTCCCCGCGCCGCTGGCGCATCGCGCGAACTTCGCGGTCGACCTCCTGCTGCGACGGGCCGCCGCGCATGTTGATCGCGAGGAACACCGCCTGCAGGTTTTCCTGGTAGACGGTTTTCGCGAAGGCGTCGTGGTAGCGCGACTTGATCCGGGTCGACAGCTCGGTCAGCCCGTCGATGAACGTCCCCCAATCGCGCCGGCAGGCGGCCATCACCGTTTCCCGGCGCAGGTTGTAGACGTCGATCTCGGTCAGGTCGCGCTGCGGCCGCTTGAACGGGGAGGCCGGGGTCAGCTTGTAAATCTCCACGTCGTCCTGGGTCTCGACGTGGACGTAGTGGTCGCGGCGAACGAAGTCCTCGTGCCGCTTGAGCGACTCGGGGTTGGACTTTTTCCGGCGGAAATACACGAACTCGCCGTCGCAGGCCCAGATTCGCTTCTTGCCGAGGGGGGTGGCTGACATCGACGGCGCACGTTTCCGTTCGCCGGTCAGCTTCGTGCCGGGGGTGACGGTGGGCAGTTCGAGCCAGTCGTTGTCGGGCAATCCAGTCTCCGCTGGTTTCGGGAAAATGCCCCTACGGGTGCCGGGGAATACCCCGCCCCGTAGGGGCGCCCGACCGGAAATGCCGAGTCGGTGCGCGCAAAAGAGCCGCCTGGTCGTCCGCAGAGTCCGAAGCCGGCGAGTTCAAGTCGGTGGCTGCGCGGTGGTACTCGGGGGCGGGGCGGCAGGAGCAGACGGGAGCAGCGGGTGGCGGATGTGGCCGCTGTGCGGTGCTCCCGGGTCCTGCACACACTATTGCGAAAATTGTGAAATTAGTCTCAAAATTTTAAAATTTTCCTTATTTTTCAAAGTAATGCGTAACCCGTATGCCGGGGGCGAAAGCGCAGCCGCGGCCAGGTTTGGGGGTACCCCCGGGCATGACGCGGCGCAGCATTCGCAACCCACCCCCAGGGGTACCGGGCCATTTTGCTGCAGGGCAACACGATTTAACATGCTATACATTATGCGTACTGCTGCGCGTAAGCCATTGATTTGCTTATGGTTATCCGTGCGCCAGGGTGCGCCGATCCGCCGTTATGACGCATTCGGTCGCATACGGAACAGGGAATGGGGTATCTCGAGCCTGTCAGGATGCCAGGGCGGCCCGTTAGCAGGGAGCTCGCGAGCCGTGGGCCAGGGAAACGAGAATCAGTCTTTACTCTAACCGTTCGGCTAATTGTTCGGCATTATCCTGCATTCACTAATCTCCCTTCTAGGGAAGGGGAGATTAGTGTGCCAATTAATGCAGGGTAATTATGCAAACGAGCACTTAATTGCACTTTATTGCAGTTTAGTGCAATTAATGCAGGTTAATTCGGCCCCTTTTACTCAGTCTAACCCGTTTTATGGTCCAATCGGACCAAATGACTCAGAATGACGCGTTTCCAGGCCACTGACTTGCACTATTAGACTAGCAAATTAGTGCAATTAATGCAGCTGCATTTATTCTGGGCCCCAATTAATGCAAATTAATGCTAATTCGGCCTATTTATCCGGCATTAATTCGGCCGGTAATTCTTCCGCATTAATCCCCGGACACTGAGCCGCACGGATCAGCGCGGCAGCACTGACAGGAATTGTCACAATGTGACACTTTTGTCACTCGGGCCTAAGTCACTGATTCTACAGCGCAAACCAGGCATTGCTGCGCCGCAATGTGACAATTTTTGTCAGTCGCGCCCTGAACGGCAAGGGGCAACCGCTAACAAAATCAAAGGGTTAGCTATTGGCATGCGTTTTGCTTTGTTCTGATTGCCTAGAATCGAATCACCAAAGCCAAAGGACGCAAGACAATGAGCTATCAAGTAGAGCACACGGACACATTCGGCGGCGAAGCCAACTATTGTTGGGTGAACCGTTACGAGATACCCGCGCAGCCTGAACCGTCACGGCATGCGCTTGTGCGTCGCGCAAAAGCGCTAACCGGGCTGACGGGCATTCGGTGCGAGGTGGACGACTTCGGCGGCGATTTGACCATTCGTCCGCGCGGACTGTGCCAAGTTGTTTTTGTGACGTGGCAGGATGACAACGTGGACGTGCAGTCATGAGCACCTTAACGCACAGAGAGCTATACCCGGAGCAATACTCGCACCCGATGGTCGGCAAGCGTGTCGCCTATGTCGGCGAGACCGCCGAAAAGGTGGCGACGGTTGAACGCGTAGTTTGCTCGCGCTTCGGCATGCTCGCACAATTGTCCGGTACGGACGTCTATTACCCGCTGAACGCCTTAAAGGTGCAGTCATGAGCGACACTCGCAAACCGGATACGCGGCGCGCCTATGCCGCACTGCGCAAGCTCAAGCGGCTCGCGGGTATCGCGATTCTCGCAACGCTGGCGGCCTGCAGCACGATGAGGCATAGCCCGGACGGCTCGAGCCACAACGCGGCCGGCGGATACATTGACGCATGCGGCCCGGAGCTCCCGGGATTGATTGGTGACGACTGCTAGCGTTTGCGCCTTGCATCCTGGCAACAGGGTGCAAGCCGGAAACATAGCCCAACGGATAGGAGTTAAGACCATGCAGGCCATTCTGGATTGTGGACACGAGCCAAGCCCCCACGAATCATTTACCACGGGCTATGGCGTTACTGCGGACGGCAAGAAAGCCTGTTACGCGTGTTGCGCGGAGAGTGACAAGGCGGCGATGATTGCCGACGGTCGCGCGTGCCTGTATCTCGTGAGCCGCGAAACGGCGCCCGCAGTCGGTGCGCTGGGCGCGCGGCGGGAATACTTTGTCACAAACTGGCCCGGCTCGCTCGAGTTTCGCGTTGGCGGCGCCGTGCGGCATAGCCGGAACGGCGGCGGGTTTGGCTGCCAGCGCACCGACGCATGGTTTACCGGCCCGGACGGCAAGCCCTGGCATGCGGTAAACCGCGGCGATAGTCAGATAGCGCGCTGCCGTCGGGTTAAAGGTTGACCGTTGAACCATAGCCCGGGCCGTCCCGGGCCATGCTTGAACGATCGACACTGACACATGGAGAATGAGCAAATGAGCGGCAATATCAAAACGCGGATTCACGCGTATTCATTCAACACGAGCGACGCGGCCGAAGCTTCAGAATATCGCGCACTGTGCGAACGGCTGAAAAAGGAAGGGCTGCACAAGTTCCACACGCACGGCGGCGCGCGGCATGTGGATACTGCGCGACCGATTGACGGCTGCACGATCGAGCTGGAAACAGCATGGCTCTATGGTAACCAGTGGAACACTGCGCCAATTGCCGGAGTCACGGACAAAGGTTTGCGCGTTTTCGACTGGGCGGAGGATTACCGGCCGGCCGCGCTAGGCGAAGCGAGTAGGAAGGGCGCGCACAGCGTTATCCGTACCGGACACTACCTGGAGCAAACCGATGAGATGCGCGCCGCGCGTGCTGGCCGCGTCGCGTGCGGGTACTGCGGCAAGCAATACTCCGTGGCGCACGTCCACGACATTCCCGGTTTTTGTGGCGCGTGTTGCGATTCTCCCTATCTGACAGAAAAAGATCTTTTCCTTACGCGGCTGTTTCCCGTGACTGTCGGCATTGGCTGCAAGCTCGAGCCATTGACGGACGCAGAGAGTGCCGCACTATTGCCGCGGTTCACGTCCGCGCAGCTGCGTGGACGCGGGGCCAGGAACGCAGCGGCCGAAGCGAAACAGCGCGCACGCGTCGCCGCGATAGTCACGGAAGCAAAACAGAAAGCGGCGCGCAAGGTAGCGGCAGCACAGCGCGAGCAAGCTGGATTCCAATGGCTGTTGGACCGTGGATTCTGGGGACTCCTGGACAACGTTATTTATTACGATCACACGGATACTTTCCACTTCGGGTGGCGTAGCAAGGAAGGGCTAGCCGATTCGGTCGTCGGGCAATTGCTGGACGTAATCAGCGAATTCCCGGCGCCGTATGAGATCAGTACGGCAACGCGCGGCAAGTTGTCCGGCGGGCAAGGGTAACAGGCTCAGTCCATGCCGCCAGCTAACCCTGGCGGCATTGGCGGATTCTGTGACGCAACACAAGTGAGGGGACTATTTATGGCCACATCGAAACATAGCCCGGCGGACCGGGAACACGATGACTTGAACGCGGCCCGGGGCATCATTACCTGGTGCACGGTATCCGCTGCACTGTGGGCTGTCGGGTTCTGGGCCGGCGGGCAGCTGCACGCGGTCATCAAGGCCCGGGACGCGCGAACCTGTGCGCTCGAGTCCTACGGGGACAATCGAAGCATAGCCCGCTGCTACCGGGCCGCCGGGCTGGCCGTGCCTCACAATTTTGACGCAACGGGAGAATGACCATGGCCCGCAAACATTGGTTTTCTACAAGCTCCGGGCGCATTGAACTGCAGATGACCGCCGCGCAGGCACGGGGCACCAGTCATCAAGGGCAATGCGACGCTGACGTTGCAGCCCTGGCGCTCGAGCCGTCGATCGCGAAGCAACTGAGCAAACTGGACCCGGTGTTGCTGGCCGCGGAGCTCCGGGAATACGGAGCCTGGGAGCCGCGCGAACTGGCGGACCACCAGCAGAACCTGCAGCGCATCCTTTGGATCGCAGCCGGCGACATTCGGGAAGAATTGGCACAAGCAAGGGGCTGAACGCTGCACCCTGGCCGCTCCCGGAGCGGCCAGGCTACAGGGTTTACGGTTGAAACACAGCCCGAGGAGGGGTTAATCATGGAACAGCAAGTCGAATTCATTTTGCAGACATTCAACGGCCGAGAATACGAGGATGAGGAACGCGGCCCGCGCAAGGTCGTGGAAGCCTTGTTCGAGCGGCTGCGCGGATCGAAGCGGATCGTGCGAGCCGACAAGGCGCGGCCCGCGCGACCGAGTTACCGGAAGCCCACGGGCCCACGGGGGAGCGGGCACGATGCGGACACGATCGTGGCTGTCTACCTGACGTGGGCGAAGCTGAAAGGCTTGCCGGGCGTGACGTGCTACCGAGAAAACGGCTTTGCGGTCTACTCCGCGGAAAAGAATGGGTTTGGCGTGCGCCTGGTGAGCAAGGCTGACTTCCTGGGCGACGCGCCCGAGCCGGAGCTCGAGTCATGAGCGACTTGGAATACTTGCCGCGGCGCCTGTTGTGCGCCGACGGACGGCTGCGCATGGTGCGGCTCCGCGGCCACTGGAAACAGGGGCGCTGGAGTGAGGAAACACAGCCCGATGGCACGGTGCCCGCGCATCTGCTGGTGAATGGGCGCTACATCAAGGGCGCCGTGATTCGCGGCGTTTTTCAGCCTGAGGAGGTGACGGCATGACCGCAAAACGGCAACGGCCCGGCTATTACGTCGGGGAGCAGTATTTTGGATTCAACATAGCTCAGGCTCAGGCTCGAGCGGCGCACCTGTCGCGCGAGTACGGACGGGAAGTGGGGCTCGAGTACGTCGCAAGCGACGGCATCAAGCGGCCCGTGGAGTCGAGGAAGCAAGCATGACACACAGCCCGAGCACATCGTTCGAGTGGGAACTGCGGGCGATCCTGGCCTGCGAGAAGGCGGCCGATTGCCTGGGGGAAGGGGACCCCGATCGGGCCGCGGAGTGGTCGCGCCTGGCGCTGACTGCGGGCGAAGCGGCACGCCTGGCACGGTGGAAGGAGAAGCACAGCCCGGAGGGCAAAGCATGACCTACGTTTATGTGAAATCGGAACCGGGACTCTGGACCGTCGGCTTCTACAAGCCGTGCGGCGAATGGGAGCCGGAGTCGGATCACTCGAGCACCGAGGATGCCGCACAGCGCGTGGCGTACCTGAACGGCAACGCTCCGCGGGGCGCCACGGAGCGGTGGCCTGACTATGTGAAGCGAATCGCGTACGTGATGGACCCGGAGTGTTGGGTTAGCTACACCGGCAAGCCAAGGGAATTCAAGCAGCGCATGGAGCTGCGCCGCCAGGCGTCCCTGACGCGCGCTGCGCGAATGTGCGACACCGGAGAAGCATAGCCCGGAGGGCCAGTCTAGCAGCACCCCTTGCCACTCTCCGTTCGCCAGCGTACACTCGGCACGTCCGAACAAGAACAACAAAAAGGACCTGCCGAACGTGACGCGGTTGACCGATGCGGAGCTCGAGGGGGCGCATGGCCGAAGAGATTGGACCGCCTTGTGGGAGCAAGGGCTGGCGCTCGTGCGGCCGGCGATCGCTGTGCTGAACAGCGAAGGCCACGGGTTCACCTACGATCCGGATACCCTGCAGCAAGCAAGCCTGTTCGTCGGGGAAGCCGTGCGCCGCTGGCAGCCGAGCGAGGGTACGTTCCGCGCATGGGTCATCCGCGCGGTGGGCTGGCGCCTGCGGGTCTGGCAGCGTCAGCAGCTGCAGGGTCTGTCGCTCGAGGCCGAGGATGAAGCACAGCCCGGTCACGGTGCCGTCGAGCACGCGGTCTATGAGGACGCGCCGCTCGGCTACGGCGACCCGCTGGACGAGGCGATCCGGCTCGAGGAACGGGCCGCGGTGCTCGCCGCGCTGGCGCAGCTGCCGCCGGCCGAACGGGCCGCCGCACTCGCGGTCTACGGATTGGACGGGCTCGGCGGTCTCACGGCCGACGAGTACGCATTGTCCGCGGGCGTGTCCCGCGCAACCGCCTTTCGAACGCTTGACCAGGCCCGGCGGCGCCTGGCGTTGAAGCTACGGGCCGCATGAGAGGTGAAGCACATGACGCACAGTCTCTGGCTCGACTTGCTTCGCGACTGGTGGAGCGAGGAAACACAGCCCGATCCCGGCGAGGCGATCGAGTACGCACAGCACCGACAGGCGGTCATGCCGGTGATCGTGGCCGCTATCGTCGCCGTGCTGATGGTGGTCGCGTTGATGTGGCTGCCGGGCGTACCCTGAGAGCATCGAACTACTGATCGGGTGCTACAAATTTACTAGGAGAATGAAATGAAACTGATTCAAGCGATGAAACAACTGAAAGACCTCGCCATCAAGGCTGAAGATTTACGTGACACGGTCAGCCAGTTTTGCGCGGACCTGAACATCGAAACGCCCACCTACGCCGACCAGAAACGGCAGGTGTCCGAGTGGATTCAGTCGCACAGCGACATCCTCAAGGAAGTGCTGCGGCTGCGCGTGGCGATCCAGCGGACGAACATCACCACGCCCGTCACAATCGAATTGGACGGCAAGCAGGTTACGAAGTCGATTGCCGAGTGGATTCACCGTCGCCGCGACCTTGCGAAGCTGGACATGGACATGTGGAGCAAACTCGGGGATCGCAACTTGAAGGAACAGAACGTCCAGACGGCCCCTGGTGGGTCGGTGACAGAGATTCGGATTCGTCGGTACTACGATCCGGCGACAAAGGACCAGAAGGTTGCGCTGTACCGCAGCGAGCCTTCTGTGATTGATTCCACGTTGGAAGTGGTGAATGCCACGACCGACTTAATCGAGGCTTAACGAAACGGCCCAACGCACAGAGTAATCAGCGAATCGAATGGATCGTGAACGCTACCGCACGTTACCGGTAGCACCCGCCATCTAAGCGGACATGTATATGGCACATGCAAGTCAACCCTCAAGGTTCAAGACTCAAGGTGACAGGATGCAAGGTTCAAACTTAGCAAGGTGGCACGGGGTAAGAGAGCAAGGATGTAGCGCTGGCAACGGCGAAATCCGGGTTCCGAGTTTGGTTTGTCCATTCACCATCGCACTCGTCCGGCTTCCTGTTGTGGGTGGGTTTTTCTTCGATAGAGCTACTGAGTAGGGAACAGATTCACGGAGCAAGAAATGACCAAGGGCGAAATGATCGCTGCAATGCAGGGGCTAACCGACGAGTGCCCCATTATTGCCCGTGTCGGATTTCAGTGGATGGAAGTGGCGGACCTGAGATACGGCATCGCGCAGGACAACTCCGGGCTGCTCGTTGCCTTCACTGGCGACAGGGTGCAAGCCCCCAAGCGAGTCACCGTTCGGGAGTCAGTGACGCCATGAGCGAATGTAATCATCGAAGTTTTGATGCGGTCATGCTGCGAACACAGGAGGCCCTTCGAGGCCACCCGCCGCTTTGCCCTTGGTGCGAGCGGGACGCCCTCGCGGCGCGGCTGGCTGAGGCTGAGCAGGAATACCAGGACGCCCGCATTGTGCGAAAACTGCTAGAGGCGCGGCTGGCCGAGGTCACTGAGGACCGGGACTTGACCGCCATGCGCGCTGACGGAAACGAGGAAATGCTCCGTGACACAGACGAGCGGCTTGCTGAGGCCGAAAGTGAAATCAAACGCGCCAACTTGGTCTACCAGCGCGGAGCCTTTGTGCTTGCGGAGCTTTTGCAAGCGGACGGCGGCGCTATCTTTGATTTACGAGCCTTGATTGTCGTCTCACTATATGGCATTATTGTCTCATGAAGACCGACATTCGATTCATGAGCGAGCTGATTCGTATCGTAAACGGCGCACTTCGTCTCGATATAGACAAGGTTCGTAACTATACGGCTTTCCTCGCCGAGAAGCTCGAAAAGGACGGCGATACGTCTTCGGCCGACCGGCTGCGGAAGATGCTCGAAGAAAGCGATCACCAGCTTCGGCCGGCTGGCGCTGCCTTCGCTAAAGCGCTGCCCGTGGATGCGGACAGTCGCTTCCCTCTCATCGAGCGCGTGAACCTCAAGACGATGGCCGAGCCGCCCGTGGTGCTCGCGCAGGATCAATGGGACACGGTCAACGAGTTCCTGAGCATCGCGAAAAGCTACGCGCAGGCCGACGTGCCGGGTGCGACTTCTCTGAGCCTGCTGATGTACGGCCCGCCCGGCACGGGCAAGAGCCGCCTTGCGCGGTACGTTGCGAAAGAGCTTGGCCTTGAGCTTTATGTGGCGCGGCTCGACGGCCTGATCTCGTCGTTCCTCGGCAGCACGTCGAAAAACATCCGCGCGCTGTTTGATTTCGCGGCGGCGACGCCGTGCGTCTTGTTCCTCGATGAATTCGACGCGATCGCCAAGCTGCGCGGCGACAGCCAAGAGCTCGGCGAGCTCAAGCGCGTCGTCAACAGCTTCATCCAGAACCTCGACACGCTGGGCAGTCAGTCGATCGTGCTCGCGGCGACCAACCATCAGGAATTGCTCGACTCCGCGATCTGGCGGCGCTTCGGCTATCGCCTCGCGCTGGATTTCCCGGGCGCGGACTTGCGCCGGACGATGTGGGAGAACTTCGCGAAGGAGCTGCACTTCTCGCTGCGCGATACCGAGCTGCTGGTCGATCTGTCGGAGGGCTTCACCGGCTCCGACATCAACGAAGTTTGCGTCCGGCTGCAGCGGCGGCGGATTACGAAGCAGCAAGTCCCGCTGTTGAAGGACGCCTGGGAGGTCTTACGCAATATGAGCATTGGCGAGGGCGAGAGCAGGCGTTTCCTGTCGGCCCTCAAAGGCAAGGACGAACACGAGATTTCGACGGTGTTGCGCGAGCGGAACAAAAAGCTCTACAGCCACGCCGCGATCGCCCATTTGTTTGGCGTATCGAAGGCGACGGCGCACCGCCGCGCCAAGGAAGGGAAGAGCTAATGGCCGAGAATACGCGACCGCCGCGACGGGAACGCCTGCTCATCAAAGTCATCATGCCCAAGCAGGGCACGGAGCGAAGGGTTCCGGGCGGCGGCTCGCCGCCGAAGCCGTTCCGCACGGTAGACAAAAAATACCGCGCGTCCCTCTCCAGCCAGGTGTCGGCGATCCGCACGGCGATCGTGCCGCAGCTCAAGACGGCCGGCGCGGCCCCCGTGCGCGTGAAGCTCGTCTCCAAGGCGGCCGCGAAAAGCCATCGGCCGGAAAACCTCTTCTCGGCGCAATCCTGCCCGATCGTGGGCGGCGGCGGACTCGGCGAATTGTTCATCAAGGCGACACCGGAGGGGCTCGATCGGCTGACGCAGACGATCGAGCACAATGACACCGACCGCATGACGAAAGAGCTGTCCTGCGTGGAGACGATCGAGCCGGTGACGCCGGACTTCCGGCGCGCCGTTGTCACGGGTGCTGATGTTTCGTGTATAGCGAACGACACGGACCCGGCTGACCTGGTACTCGCCGCCGACGAGATCGAGCGGCTGCGCGGGGTCGCGGATCGACTGATACAGATAATCCGCAACGTGCATGGCCGGTTGCTGGACGACCGCATCGACGCCGCCCTCGCGGGTACAACTGTTCAACCGGACAGCGCTCGCCCGTCCGACGCTGAGATTCGGCACTTCATTACCTGCGCAGCCGTGGAACTGGCCCACGCCCGCACGTTTGTGGCGTCCCGCGAGAAGATGCACCAAGACGGGATCGAGCAGTACGACATGGTGCTGCAAAGCGCGAGAGCCATCAGGGATGCGCTGCGAGCTACTGACCCCACGGACGTAACTCCATGAGGGTCCTGGTCGCCTGTGAGTACAGCGGGGCCGTGCGGCGGGCGTTCAGCGCCCTGGGGCATAGCGCGTGGTCCTGCGACCTGTTGCCGTCCGAGGATGGCTCGCCCTACCACTGCCAGCAGGACGTTCGGCAACTCCTTAGCGGCCCATGGGACTTGATGATCGCTCACCCGCCCTGCACGCACCTGAGCGTGTCAGGCGCACGCTGGTTCAAGGACAAGCTGCCAGAGCAGGCTGCGGCCCTGGAGTTCGTGCGCGAGCTTATGGCGGCTCCTATCGAGCGTATTGCGATAGAGAACCCCATCAGCATCATTTCCAGCCGGATCAGGAAGCCCGACCAGATTATCCAGCCGTGGCAGTTCGGCCACGGGGAAACGAAGGCGACCTGTCTGTGGCTTAAAAACCTGCCGAAGTTGGTCCCCACGAACATCGTGGAAGGCCGGGAGGCGCGGGTCCACAAGATGGCCCCCGGTCCCGACAGGTGGAAAGATCGCAGCCGGACCTATGAAGGGATCGCGGAAGCGATGGCGGCGCAGTGGGGCGATGTAACAACTGACCAGCAGAAGTGAAGTCCTGACCCGTCTAGGCGATACCGCCTAGACAGGAGAACAAGCCTCGTGTAGACTCGCCCACGCCCCGCTTTCCACGTAAGAAAAACGAGAACGAGTGGAACAGACCCTGACCGTATCCTACGGTGCCCCTGGCACCGACGCCGCGATGGCGCGGATCACGACGACGCGCCAGCAGACGTGGCCGGAGTACGTGGCCGTGCTGACGAAGCCGCACGTTGGCCCGGACAAGGCGCAGCGCGGCTGGTCGGTGCCGGCGAAGTTTTCACCGGCCTACCGGCACGGCGACAACTTTGTTGCGCGCTATGCGCTGACGTTCGATTACGACCACGTCACGGCGGCTGATCTCGAGGGCATCTTCGACGCGTACGCCGAAATCGAGCACCTGGCGTACACGACGCACTCGCACACGGCCGAGAAGCCACGCTGGCGGTTCGTGTTCCCGCTGTCACGCCCGGTCAGCTCCGACGAATTCCAGGCCGTCAGTCGTGCGGTCGCCGACTACGCCGGGATCGAGCTCACGGCCGGCGAGTCGCACAAGCCGGCGCAGATGATGTTCCTGCCGGTGGTCAAGGCGGCCGACCAGTTCGAGTCTTTCCACAACAAGGGCGACCGGGTCGACGTCGACGCGGTGCTCGCCAGTTACAAGGATTGGACCGACCGCTCGTCGTGGCCCCGCCGCCGAGAGGGGGATACGGTCGCCGAGGGCGACGAGTCGGTCGATCCAACCAAGAAGCCAGGCATCGTCGGCGACTTCTGTCGCGCGTACACCTGTGAAGAAGCGATCGTTGCGTTCGAGTTGCCGTACGAGAAGGTGCGATGAGCGAAACGGCACGGTACACCTACACGTTGGGCTCACGGCCGGAGGGGGTCGTGGTCTACGATGACGGGAACAAGCTCCACAGCCACCACGACACCGACCCGGCTCGGGGACAAAATAATTCATTCGACCTGGTCCGCCTGCACAAGTTCGGGCACTTCGATAGCGCCGAGGATGCCCTCCGGCCCGTGACAGAGCGCCCCTCGTTCCGGGAGATGGCCCGGCTCGCGGCCGCCGACCCCAAGGTGCAGCGTCAGGCGGCGCTGGCGGCCTTCGACGACCTCGGGGATGCGCCCGTGCCGGTCGAGGCTGAGAAGCCCACCGTGACCCTGGCGAAGCCACTGAGCGTCATCCTGGGCAGTCCCACGCACCCGCGCTGGCTGATCCGGGACGAGCTCGAGCGCGGCGTGATGGCGCTCATGGCGGGGCCGCGCGGTAGCTACAAGTCGTTCAAGGCGATTCATTGGGCGATGACGGTGGCTCATGCGGGGTTCCCCGTTTACGTGGTCTCGGCCGAGGGCGGCGACTTCGAACGCCGGGCCGCGGCCTGGATGCTGCACCATGACGTATCCAAAGCGCCCTGTATGTACGTTGCCGAACGTAGGATGGATTTAAATACCCGGGACGGGGTCGAGTCAGTCAGACAAGACTGTCAGAGGCTCGGTATCCGCCCGGCCCTGTTCGTGCTCGACACGTTTTCGAAACTGTCGGGCGGACTGGACGAAAACGACAACTCGCAGGTCAAGGCGTTCATCGGGCGGCTGGACAACGGGCTGAAACGCCCCGACGCCTTCGACGCCACGGTGCTGCTGGTCGCCCACACCGGGCATTCGGACGCCACCCGAGCCCGGGGTGCCTCGGCGCTCGAGGCCGACACCGACGCCGCTTACATCGTCACCCGCGACAACGGCATGGGGACGGTGCGAATTTCACGCGAGCGGTTCAAGTCCTCGAGCGAGCTGCCACCGATGGTCTACAAGCCCACGATCATCGACCTGAACCGGCTCGACGATGAAGGCAAGCCGGTCACGTCGATCGTTCTCGAGCGCACCGACGGCTCGCTGACGAGCGGCAGCAAGCGCCCCCGCGGCAAGAACCAGAAGCACCTGTGGGCCGTGCTCACCGAGCTGGCGCCGGATGGCGCGGGCGTGGCGGTCGACGACCTGCTGACCGAGGCGTGCGAGCGGCTGCCGACCGACCCGAAGGGGCGGGATACGCGAAGGCAGAACATGCGTCAGGCGCTTGAGGGAATGATCGTCGACGGCTCGGTGTTCAAGCACGGCGCGACGGTGTCGACAACGTCGGTGGTGGTCTCAGAGGGGTGGCTTGATGTCTAACGATTCCCTGCGCGCCGATGACGGGGGTCGCCTCATGTTCGAGGCGACGATGAAGCGCAACGTCGCGCGGCTCTCCGACATGGCGGCGCGGTGGACGCGCGGCATGGCGCCCGACGACAAGGATGCCTTCCTTCTCTCGGCGCTCGACATCGCCTTTCGACGCAAGGACCAGTACGACCCGGCCAAGGGGTGCATCGGTCTCTGGTTCGCCGATTGCCTTGGCCAAGCAGCACGCCGTCGACGGACCTGGCGCGTGTTCCGCTGCGGGGAGTGGGTCCGAGTCAAGCCACAACACTTGGAGGTGAAGCCATGAAAGAAAAATTAAAAGTGGTCAGGTACTCGGCTGTGAAGGAGCTGCGCGTCGGGCACACGGCGCTGGTCTTCCCGGTCGACCACCCGGGACCCGGGGTCAGCAACACACAGTGGGCGCAGACTTCCGAGGTGCAGGACATTCGTACGCGACCGGACGGGGGTGTCGAGTTCGACACGTTCTACACCCGCTACGTGCCGGCATGAGTATCTGGCTCCGAGGCTTCCTGATCGTGTCGGTGCTCGGCTTCGCGCTCGCACTGTTTATCGGGGTGCTGTACGAAGTGGGCTGCGACGTGCGGCGCTGGTGGCGGGAGCGATGAACGCCCCCGTTTGCCCGAAGTGCGGCAAGACAATGGTGTCGAACGGCCTGACGCCCGGCGGCAAACGCCGCTGGCGCTGTCAGACCGCCGACGTCTTCTGCTACAGCACGACGTCCTGCGAAGGGGCCAAGCGATCGAAGCGGTCGCAGACCACGCCGGTCTTCACCCGCACCCTCGGCAAGTCGACGGCCCGGTTCCTCGTGACCGCGGCGCAGAACGCCACGCCCGTGCACGCGGGCTTCTGGCAGGCGCTGACGCGCGCCGCGGAGGACCTGTCGGCCGAGCTGCTGGTGGTGCCGATCCGGTACAAGAACCCCACGAGCCGCTGGTCGAAGAGCCAGGCCAACGAGGAAGTGTGGGCCTCGGAGGTCACGCCGCACCTGTACAACCAGCGCGTGCGCCTGCACAAGAACCTCGTGCTGATCGGTGACGTGAAGACGCAGCCGACCGCGAGCTCGCCGCTCACCGGCTTCGACGCCATCACGCACGGCGAGTCGGCCATCCTCGCGCACACCAAGCTGCAGCTGAAGACCATTCCGACGCCGCAGCACAGTCTGCCGAAGATATTGACGACCACGGGCGCCTGCACCAAGCCGAACTACACCGACAGCAAGGCCGGGGCGCTCGGCAGCTTCCATCACACCGTCGGCGCCGCGCTGGTCGAGATGCGCGGCAAGCGGTTCCACTTGCGGCAGTTGAACGCGGACCGCCCCGGCACGTTCCAGGACCTGTCGACGATTTACTCGCCAGAGGGGATCACGCAGGGGATGAACATCGCCGGCCTCGTGCTTGGCGACACGCACGTCGATTCGCTGGACCCGCGCGTGCACATGGCGACCTTTGGCGCGGGCGGCATGGCCGAAGTGCTCGACCCGTTGCAGGTCGTCTTCCACGATCTGCTCGACGCCTATGCGGTGAACCCGCACCACGACGGCAACCCGTTCAATGTCTACGCCAAGCATATCGCGGGACGGCAGGACGCGCGTGCGGAGATGGTGCGCGCGCTTGACTATGCGTGGACGAACGCGGGCGAGCGTGCGGTGGTAGTGCCGTCAAACCACGACGACATGCTGCGGCGATGGATCGTGTCGAGGGACTGGAAGACCGCAGACCCATCGAACATGGACTTCTACCTGACGACGGCGAAAATGATGCTCGCCCGCACGCGGCTTACGGCCTCAGGAATGTCGTGCCCGAGCCCGCTGGCGTTGTGGGCCGAGCTGCTGACTCCTCGCTTGCGCGTGCTGTCGGGAGACAAGAGCTTCCAGATTGCCGGGATCGAGTGCGGTATGCACGGCGACCGCGGTCCGAACGGGGCGCGCGGCAGCCGCATGAACCTGCGTCGCATCGGCGTGCGCTCGGTTATAGGCCACGGTCACGCGCCGGGCATCGACGAGGGCTGCACGCAAGCGGGAACGTCGACACGTCTGCGGCTTGAGTACAACGCCGGCCCGAGCGGATGGATGAACTCGCACGTTGCGATCTACCCGAACGGCAAGCGAACGCTGTTGAACATCATTGACGGAGAGTGGCGGATATGAAAATCACGCGCCGAAGGTTGTTCGGGCTGATCGGGGCGGGCGCTGTGGCGGCCGTGTTGCCAGAGGTCGCAAAGCAGACGACCGTGAAACTCGATCCAAAGTGGTTGAGGCATCCGGGACCAGAGGACACGTTCATCGTCAAAGCATGGGACTCGCAGAGGGAGGCGTACCTCACAGACGTAGGCGCAGTGTACTCGAAACATTCTGACGCGGAAGTCTGCCGCGCCGTGTGGGGTGAGATATGAAGGCTTCAGACGTGGAAGGCGCCCGCGAACACATCCTCGTGGCGCTGCAGAAGTACGAGGTACTCGCGGTCCTGACGGCCGGTCTGTCAGTCATGGGCTACTTAGCGCGTGAGATAATGCACTTAGGTGTTGCATCTTCGAAATTAATCGTGGTAATGTTCGCCACCGCACTTACAGCAGCTTTCGAACCTGTTGGAGTGGGCGGTTTGAATAAAAATATCGACCTTCGGGGGGCACTGCATTGAAGTCGACCAAACCGTTACGGTTCCTGCACGTCAGTACCCGCTACGCGCTGCGTGTCGTGTCGGTGTCGCCGTACATCACCGAGTTCGTGAAGAAGGAACCGGGTGTCACGTACCGCCGGGCAGAGCCGAAGCCGAAGCGCCCCGGTCGCATGCGCCGACTGCGGCTGAAGCATGAGCGAGCACGGCAGGCGCTGTGGGATGCCCGGCAAGCTGCGATGTCGGTGATTGCGCCGTGAAAGGCGTCGCCACTGACGGCAAAATCTGCAAAGGACGCAAACGTCACGCGAGCGTACAGCGATTGCGCGACGACGGGCTCTACTGCTGCAGGACCTGCGGCGTTGATAAGTCGAGGACGCTTGAGTTCTTCGGAAGTGACCCGCGCGTGCAAGACAAGCTGCGCGCCATGTGTCGAGTTTGTGCGGTGAAAGCGTCTGTGCGTTCGCACATGAACGGTCGATATGGCACTACGCCCGAGGCAGTTGCTGCGACGCTATCGCAGCAAGGCCACTGCTGCGCGCTTTGTGGCGTGCCGCTTGATTCGTCGACCAAAGTGCGCAAGCCGCACGTCGACCACGACCACGTTACAGGCCGGATGCGTGCGGTTCTCTGTCATCACTGCAATGTGTTTCTTGGCCATGCGGCGAGTGACGCGGCCTTGCTGCGAAAAGCAGCGGATTACCTCGACCAGCATTGCGCGGAGCCCGTATGCAGACGCGCATAGGGTCGCTGCTTGAAGTGCTGACCAATATCGCTGTTGGGTTTAGCCTGAATTTTATCGCGAACATGCTGATCCTGCCGCTGTACGGATTCCACGTCACCGGGCACCAGGCGTTCAGCATGGGCCTGATCTTCACCGTCATCGCGATCGTGCGCAGTTACCTGCTGCGCCGCGTATTCAACTCAATTCGGAGCCTGCACCATGAGTGATGTTTTCCACTGCGCGGAATGCAACATGGACGTGATCGCCAAGCCACGCGCCAACTCGGACTTCTTCGATTGTCCGAAGTGCCTGAACGCCGTGGGCTACCGGGTGACGAAGCCGGACGTCACGTTTAATCAGGGCAATGTCCGCAGATACGGCGCTATTGGCGACGACGAAATGGCGGCGTGGACTCACAAGATGGATGCGCTCGTGCTGCGCTCGCTAGAGACGGCCCGCGTTAACAGCAAGAATGCGAGTTCGCCTGATCTCTGGCCGACAGAACTCGACGCGCCCGTAATACGAACCGACGCACTCATCCCCAACCCGAAGACGTTGATGGGCCGGCAGAAGCTGTCCGTGCTGTCGGTGGTGCCGCCCGCGTCGATCCTGCGCGAAGCCGAGGCCATGCACTACGGCGCCTACGAGGCCCCGCGCAAGGACGGCACGAAAGGCTACGGGCCCTACAACTGGCGCGACGACCCGGTCGAGTTGATGATCTACGTCGACGCCTGCATGCGTCACTTGTTGGCCTACGTCGACGGCGAGGGCACGGACCCCGAGTCCGGGGTCACGCACCTGGGCCACGCCAAAGCCTGTCTCGGCATCATTGCGGATGCCGATGCGAACGGCACCCTGATCGACAACCGACCCGCGGTGCGCAAGTCCGCGGCGTCGTCGTTGCTGAACCGTTGGAAATTGCATCACAAAGGAGATCAAGCATGACGATCGAAGCCCTTCTCGAACGAATCGCCGTGGCCCTCGAACGGCAAGCCGAGGCCCCGCCGGCCGCAGAACCGCCGAAGCGCGGCCGCCCCGTCGGCTCAACCAAGGCGGTCGAGCCGCCACCCCCGTCGGTGCCGACCGCCGTGGTCCCGGCCCCTGCGCCAGCCCCGGCTGAACTGCCGGAGCCGGACAGCAGCTTCCTCGACGACGAGCCCGCACCGGCTGCGGTCGTGCTGACCGCCGACGACGTCCGCAAGGCGCTGATCGACTTCGGCAAGAAGCCCGGCTGCTCGCAGGAGAAGGCCCGTGCGCTGCTGAAGCAGTACGGCCATGTGGACACGCTCAAGGCCCTGAAGCCCGAGCACTTCAAGGCCGTGATCGACGCGGCGGGAGCCTGACGTGGACGACACGATCTTCTACGTGGTGGTGCTGCTGGACGACCGGAAACGGGTAAGCCACAGGCCGGACGATGGCACCGAGTTCGAGATCGTCGTCGATGCCAGCACGTTGATCATCGTCCAGCGCGACATCGAGACCGGGGAAGCGGAGGTTGTCTCGATGTACGCGCCTGGCCGGTGGGGTGAAGTGGACTTGACCGCGAACTTGCCGGACGACATAGAGTGAGGTACTTCCACCACCCGGAGTCGTCGGCGGTGTTCGAGCAGGACCTTGCGCCTGGCGAACCGTTCAACACCGACGGGATGGTGGAAGAGCTTGACCGAGAAGAATACCTGCGATTGAAGCAGGACTACGAGGGGAAGGGCAACGTGACCGAGAAACTCCTGATCATCGCCGACAGCGCCCACGCGACGCTCGGCCCCTCGTCCGCCTCTCGTTGGATCAACTGCCCCGCGAGCGTCCAGGCCACGGCTCACTTGCCGAGTGAGTCGTCGGTGTACGCGATGGAGGGTACAGCGGCACACGGGGTAGCCGAGGAATGCGAGAAGATCGGCGTCAAAGCCGACCACTTCCTCGGCTACACCGTGCGGGTCGACCGCACCGACGGCAAGCAGGACTTCATCTGCGATCAGGAAATGGTCGACGGGGTCAATGCTTTCCTCGACTACGTCGACGACCTGCCCGGCATCTCGTTGTGCGAGCAGCAGGTCAAGTACGGCACCTGGGTGGACGATGGCTTCGGCACGCTCGACCGCGCCAAGGTCGACGGCAAGACCGTCCACATCATCGACTTCAAGTACGGCAAGGGCGTGGAGGTCGCGGCACACGACAACACGCAGCTGAAGATTTACGCGGCCGGCTTCTGGGAAGAATGGGGTTGGGCCTTCGAAGGGATCGAGGACGTGGTCCTGCACATCGTGCAACCGCGCATCGGCCACTTCGATTCCTACCCAACCACGCTGGCCGCGATCCGGGCGTGGATGCTGGAGACCGTGGCGCCTGCCGCGAAGCGCACGAAGATGTCGCGACCGCCGTTCAAGGCGGGCGAGTGGTGCCGGTTCTGCAAGCTGCGCGCGACCTGCATGGTCAAGGCGTCCTATGTGCTCGATGCCGTGACCGGCGAGATCGGGGAGCTCGAAGACCTAGACGCGGCGATCGACGCCGAGCCGCTGGTCGTCGGCGTCCTGTCGAACGATCAGATTGCCCGGATACTCCCGAAGCTCGGCAGCATCGAGTCGTGGTGCAAGGCGCTGAAGGCGCACGCGACCGCCGAGATCGCGCACGGGCGACCGGTCGGTGAGTACAAGTTGGTGGAGGGGAGAAGCAACCGGGCATGGGGCGCAGACCCCGCTGCCGTGCGCGCCGCGGTGGTGGCGGCCGGCATCGACCCGGATATTTTGTACGCGCCGGCCGAGCTGCTGTCGCCGACGCAGGCCGAGACGAAGCTCGGCAAGAAGAACAAGGCGGTCCTGAAACCGCTGATCGTGAAGCCGAAGGGCAAGGCGACGCTGGCGCCGCCGGAGGACAAGCGAGACCCAATGGTGATTGACCTCAGTGTGGAATTCGACAACTTGGAACAAGGAGAATAAGAGATGGCGAAATCGCCGAAGGTTGAGAAGGTCGTAGTCAAGCTGCCGGGTGGCCGCCTGAGTTACGCGTACCTGGAGTCCCCGAAGCCGAAGCCGGCGAAGAGCGGCAAGGAAACGGCGGGGCGCTACGAGACGGTGGTGCTGCTCGACCCGAGCAACGTCGAACAGAAGGCGGCGATCGACGCCATCAAGGCGGACGCGGTGCGCGTGGCCAAGGCGGCGTTCGGCGCGAACGTGGACCTGAAGAGTCTGGTGCTCGCCTTCGGCAACGGCGACAAGAAGGCGTTTGACACGATCGTCGACGATGACACCGGGCAGGTCCTTCGCACCGAGAACCCGACGTACGCCGCGTACAAGGGGATGTACTACGTCAACACCAGCACACCGGACAAGCCGCTGATCGCCAATCGTCGCGGCGAGCTGGTCGACAAGACGAACGCGCAGTTCCCCTACAGTGGGTGCTACGCGAACGTCAAGGTGACGCTGTACCCGTGGACGTTCACCGAAGAGGGTGTCGGCACGCGTCGCGGCATCTCGGTTGACCTGCGCAGCGTGCAGTTCGTGGCGGACGGCGAGGCGTTCGGCGGACGGGCGGCGATCAACCCCGAGGAAGAGTTCGAGGCGTTGGGGGATGCGCCCGGCTCGGCACCCGATCCGTTCGATCTCGACTGATTGACCCTGGCCGTTCTCGTAACGAGAACAATAACAGCGTGAACGGTGAGGCCCGGTGTGACCCGGGCCTCTTTTTCCCGGAGAGTGCGATGGATGAGCCGAAGAAGTTCGTGGTCCGGTATTACGAGCTGCACACGGTCATGTTGACCGCGCCGACGATTGCCGAGGTGGCGACGCAGGCCGAGGCGATCGTGAAGAAGTTGCCGCCCGGTTCCAGGATGCTGGACATTCACGTCGTACCCGAGGACCTGGTGGCGTGAACAATTTTAACCAACAACGCGTCGAGCAAATTCTCGGTATGGCTCGTGACGGGCAGTTTCCAGAGAACAACCTCACGCTCCTGTTGTGCCGCGAGATAGAGATGGCGCGCACGACCGCCGCCGCGTGGAAGAAAGAGGCGTTCATTCGCGGCGGCGAAGCGGCTGCTAACCGGCAGATGTATGAGCGGTCGCTCTGCTACCGCATCCACAGGTTCTTCTGTGGCTGACGTCATCTGCCACCTCGATTTCGAGACGTACAGTGCCGCCGATTTGAAGCGTGTCGGGGCTTACCGATACGCAGAAGATGAAAGTACCGAGATACTGATTGCCTGTTACGCCTTCGATGACGGGCCGGTGCAAGTCTGGATACCGCGCAATAATCTTGACGTGATCCCGTCGACGGCGTTGGCGTTTCGAGGAATTGTGCCGAAGGTTAGTCTGTCCGTGCCGCCCGAGTTGCGCGAGCACATCGAATCCGGCGGCCAGGTCCGCGCCCACAACAGTCAATTCGAGAGAGTGATCGCCAACGGCACGGCAGGTAAGAAGCTGAACTTCCCCACCCTGCGTATCGCGCAGATGGTTTGCACTGCGGCGAAGTGCCGGGCACACGGGCTGCCGGGCGACCTGGGTGACGCGGCCCGTGCACTCGGCACGCACCCGAAGAGCGAGGTGGGCCGGATCGGGATGTTGCAGCTGGCCAAGCCGCGCAAGGGCAAGAAATCCCGCTATACGTGGGAGAATGCGCCCGAGAAGTTCGTCGACCTGTGCTGCTACTGCGCCGATGACGTTCGTGCCGAGCGGGGCGTCGACCACGCGCTCCCTGATCTCTCGCGCCGTGAGCAGCGGGTGTTCGAGCTGGATCAGGCGATCAACGATCGCGGCGTCGCGGTCGACCTCGTGGCGGTCGAGAGCGCACGCACCCTGATCGACGAGTACAAGCGCCGGCTCGCGTTCCAGTGCGAACTGTATACCGGATACTCGCCGACGCAGCGCGACAAGATCGCCGAGTGGGTCCGGATCAACGGCTACCCGCACCTGATCGACCTGCAGGTCGAAACCATCAAGCACGCGGTGAAAGACCCGCGCTGCCCGCAGGACGTCGCCACGATCCTGCGCCTCTACAGCACGTACAACGCGAAGGCGGTCAGCAAGTACGACACGATCGCCGACGCGGTCTGCGCCGACGGGCGACTGCGCGGCATGTTCATGTACTTCGGCGCCGGCCCCGGCCGATGGGCCTCGCGCATCGTGCAGCTGCAGAACCTGTTCCGTCCCGTGATCGACGACTGCGACACGGCCATCGAGTCGTTTAGCTACCGCGACCTCGATTGGCTCATTGACCTGTACCCCGACCACGATCCGCTGAAGGTGCTGGCGTCGTGCATCCGCGGCATGATCGTGGCCGAGGACGGCAAGGTGCTGCAGTCGATCGACTACGCCGCGATCGAGTCGCGCGTCAACGCCTGGCTGTGGGGCGAAGAGTGGAAGCTGCGCGCGTTCCGCGAGTTCGACGCCGGCACCGGGTCTGACCTGTACAAGCTGGCCTATGCTCGAGCGTTCCGCGTGCCGGTCGAGGACGTGGACAAGGGCGAACGGCAAATCGGCAAGGTGATGGAGCTCGCCCTCGGGTACGAAGGAGGTGTTGGGGCCTTTGTCACGATGGCCGCCACCTACGGCATCGACCTTGACGAGATGGCGTCCGCCGTACGGCAAGTGTTGCCGGTCGACGTGGTCGAGTCGGCCACCTGGATGTGGGAGAAGTTCGGCAACCGCTCCGAACTCAGCCGCGAGACGTTCATCGCCTGTGACGGCATCAAGACCCTGTGGCGCCGGTCGCACCCGAAGATCACGGCCGGATGGAAAGCGTTGAAAGAGGCGGCCGTGCTGGCCGTGCAGAACCCCGGCACCGTCTACAACGTGGCGCAGAACAAGCTGGCGTTCAAGGTCGAGGGCCGCTTCCTGAAGATGCGGCTGCCGAGTGGCCGTTGCCTGCACTACCTCGACCCGGAGACCGACGGCGAGAGCTTCAGCTACATGGGCGTGGACACCGAGACGCGGCAGTGGAAGCGGACGAAGTCGTACGGTGGACGGAGCGACGAAAACGCGGTGCAAGCGATCGCCCGTGACCTGCTGGTCAACGGCATGTTCGAGCTGGAGGCTGCCGGCTACCGGACGGTGATGACCGTGCACGACGAGTGCGTCAGCGAGATCACCCCTGACCGTTCGCTTGATGAAGCGCAGGCACTGTTTTGCCGGGCGCCTGCCTGGGCGGCCGGGTTGCCGCTGGTGTCGGAAGGATTTCACGCGAAGAGGTATCGGAAATGAGTCTGTCTGATTGGATCAAGTGTGACACGCCGCGATGGCGATTTTGGGCTGCCCGGTTGCTCGGGCGCAAGGTCGTGAGCGTAGCAAGAGGCACTCGGCTTGTTGCGTATCACTGGCGCGGAGGTATCTACATCAGCAAATTTGAGAAAGTAAAATGAACGACTGGCTCATGGGTGACGTGCTACCGGTCACGACCGATCTCTCCGAAATTCCCGAGGCGGACGTGCAGGAGAAGTGCGTCGAGCACGCCCGCAGTCACGGGGCGTGGGCGCGCAAATTCTCGTCGCCCGCGAACCGCTCGGTGCCCGACTACATCTTCTGCCGGGTAGGGCTGATCTGGTTCGTCGAGTTCAAGCGGCACGGCAAACGGCCGACGAAGGCGCAGTACGACGAGCACAAGAAGATCCGGGCTGCCGGCGGCAAGGTGTGGGTCATCGACGAGGTGGCCGTGTTCAAGCGACGCTTCTGGCTTGTGCTGAACCGAGACGACACGGCTGAAGTGCTTTTCGACAGGCCGGAGTACGACGAGAAGTGACGCTCGCCCGTAGCGACCTCCGACCGTATCAGGATCGCATCGGCCAGTTCATCCCGCAGCACGAAGCCTGCGCGGTGTACGCTGACCCTGGGCTTGGCAAGACTTCGGCCGCACTCACCGCGTTCCTCGACCTGCTGAACTCGTTCGACGCCCGCCGGATGCTGGTCTTTGCACCACTGCGGGTGGCGCGCAAGGTCTGGTCTGACGAGATCGCCAAGTGGGATCACCTTCAAGGGCTGTCCATCTCGAAGGCGATCGGCTCTGCGGAGCAGCGATGGACGGCGCTCAAGAAACCGGCCGACATCCACACGATCAACACCGAGAACACTAAATGGCTTGCGGCGCAGTTCATTCAAGGCCGCAAACAGGTCCGCCGCTTTCCGTGGGACATGATCGTGCTCGACGAGTCCACCCGGTACAAAAGTCAATCGTCGAACTGCTGGAAGGCGATGCGGATGCTGCGTCGACTCGCCCCCCGGATGGTGCAGTTGACCGGCACCCCGGCGCCGAACGGGCTTGGCGATCTCTACGGCCAGTTCTACCTGCTCGATCAGGGCCGTCGGCTCGGCACCAGCGAGACCGCCTTCCGCGACCGATGGTTTAACGGTGATCGGTCCACCGAGGGCTACGTCAAGTGGACGATGAAGGAAGGGGCTGATCAGCAGATATACGCCGCGGTCTCCGACATCACGCTGTCGCTGCGCGCCGAGGATTACCTCGACCTGCCCCCGGTCCTGTACAACCCGATCCGTGTGGAGCTCGCACCGTCGGTACTCAAGACGTACCGTCGCCTCGCCCGCGAGTACATCGTCGAGCACGGCGGCAACACGATCAACGCGGTCAACGCCGCCGCGTGCGCCGGCAAGCTCGCGCAGCTGGCCAACGGTGCGGTGTATCACGACAAGCAAGGAAACTGGACGCACGTCCACGACGCCAAGCTTGAGGCCCTGAAAGAGCTGCTCGAGGACACGGGCCCGGCGATCATCGTCTACGGGTTCAAGCATGACAAGCAACGGCTCATCAAGGCGCTGACCGAGGAAGGTCTGCGCTGGCGGGTGCTCGACACCGAGCAGGACGAGAACGATTGGAATGCCGGGAAGATCGACCGGCTGTTGTTGCACCCGGCGAGTGCGGGGCACGGGCTGAACCTGCAGGGGGCAGGCTCGGAGACCCTCATCTGGTTCGGGCTCACGAATAACCGGGAGCACTACGACCAGGCAAACGCCCGCCTGATTGGCGGGCACCGACGTGCGGGGCGCAACGTCGTCGTTCACCACATCATCGCCGACCAGACGATCGACGACGACTTGATGGCTCTACTTCACACGAAGGGCATGATCGAGCACGGTCTGAAGACCGCGATCTCGCGATTGCGGGCGACCCTGTGAAATACTGGACCCGCACACAGAAGTTCGATCCGCTGGCGGCAGCACTGGCGGATCGGCACTACTCTCGACGGAAGGTGGGGTCGCCGCAGTTCATGCCGCCCGGGCAAACGATCATCCTGCTGACCGAGTATGCCGACGCGGTCTTCGGGTGGTGGCGCCCGCACCCCGACAGCGGGATCAAGGCGATGAATGGTCTCGACGGATGGACCTGCACGATCTTCCGTAACGAGGGCTTCGTGCTGTCGAGCGATCTGATCCTTGACGCGGAGCTCGCGATTGCCGAAGCCGGTCACGGCTGCGGACCGTCCGGGTTCATCACCTACGTGTGGGACAAGAAGGTGTCGTCGATCAACCCTGGCGCGTGCTTCAAGCGAGCCGGATGGCAGCGCGCAGGGAAGTCGGCGGACAAGAAGAAAACGCTGCTGCAGAAACCGTTCGGCAATGCCGGGCTGCCGAGGTGGCTGACACTTTAGCCGTTGTGCAGGCGGATGACCCGCGTCAGGCACAAGTCTGACAGCTGCACGCGCTGAATCTCGATGCCGTAGCGCCAGCCCTGTCCGCGGCACGCCTTGGTCAGCTTGACGCTGAAGTCTTCCTGCTGCAGCACGTCCCATGTGGCCGAGGCCACCGCGAAGCCGATGGCCCCGTAGCAGGAGTCCTCGACCGCCGTGTCCACGTTCTCGACCTCGAGCGTGGCCTTGCTGATGTCCGAGATGCGGGCCGTCACCACGCCGGCCACCGTCACCACCTTGCCGTCCTGCGTCGTGAGCGTCTGCGCGCCGAGGTTAATCGTGCGCGGCACCACGTTGTCGGCGATGACCCGGTCGACCTGGAAGGGGATGATCCAGTGCAGCCCGGGGTCCAGCTCCCGCTGCTTCACACCGAACCGCAGCACCACCCCGCGCTCGAACGCGTCGATGACCACGAACGGCACGAAGAACCCGATCCACTGCAGCAGCAGGTCGATCAGGCGGTCAAACATCGAGGTGCGCTCCCGGGTCGTACTCTGCGTCGAATTCGCACTGCTCGGTAGCCGCATCGGCCCCGCGGGTATAGCAGTGCTCGCTCCACAGGACGAAGGTCGCGCCCATCACGAGCCACGCGGCCACCGTCTTCAAGTGCTTCATGGCGTGTCGTACTGCGTGTTGCGCCACATCCGAATGCCGACCGTGGCGTAGAACATGGTCTGCACCATGATCTGATACCAGAGCGGCGTGGTGCTGAAGGCGTCGAAACCTGCCTTGACGTAAACGTCGAGGCCGGGGATGAAGGCCATCACGAGCGGGATGCTGGTGACGATCAGCGTGTACTCGTCTTTCCACGATCCGGCCGCCTGGTTGGCGAAGGCCATCTCCCAGTTCACGTCCGCGGCGAGGCCCTGCTCGGTCAGCTTCATTTTGCGCTGGTGAACGGCCTCGGCAAACTCTTGCGTACGCCGTCTGTCTTCGGCCTTGATCGTCGCTTTCGTCTTCAGATAATCAAGGGTCGGGGCGACGATGGCTCCGGCCCCCTTGAAGATGATGTCAAGGATATTCATATTTAGCCCGCCACGTCCCAATAGATCGTTTGCGAGGTGCCCGCGCTGTTGTCGTGTTTCTTGATGGCCACGGTGATCGTGGTCGCGCCGATCGCCGTGACGGCCGCGAACTCGCCCGTGACCGAGGTCTGGACTCGCGCGCTGGTCGGCGTCTTCACATGCCCGTGCGTGATCGTGCCGCCGTCCGCCACTGAAGCCGTGGCGCCGCGCGTCACCTGGTCGATGATCGTGGTCGTGCCGGCGTCGACGATGTTGGTCGGCGTGGCGGGCGCCGAGAGGTTGAACGTGTTGTCTTGCAACCGCACTGACACGCACCCGGAGGCGATGTCGATGCCCCGGGCAGAGATGTTCGTGCCGCCCGACACCCACGTCAGCCGGTTGTTCTTCACGTCGCACGTCTGCGAGTCGAGAAGACCGATCATGATGTGAGTCTCGGCGCTACCCGCGGTATCGGTACTGGATACGACGTTGTCAGCGACTACGCCGTTCTTCTGGTCGCCGAAGGCAATGCCGTAGCACTTGTTCGACAGTGCGATCGTGTTGCCGCGGACGACGTTGTTCTGCCCGAAATACGTCGCCGCCATCTCCAGCTGGATCGCACCAACGAACTCGCCGAAGTACCCGCCGGAGATGATGTTGTCCGCGATGATGTTGTCGGAGCAGGTCTGTGCGCCGTTGCCGAGTCGGATCGCGGAAGTCAGTGCACCGACACCCGTGGTGACGATGGTGTTGTCGGTGATGACGTTCCCCGACATAGCCGTGCCATCGACGCAGTCAACCCCGATGCCGGCGCCCAGGCCGATCAGCGTATTACCCGAGACGACGGCGTTGGTGGCATCGCGGATCGAAATGTGCTGGTGGCCGTTGGTGTTAGTCGGTTCGGTCGAGTACATCGAGTTGCCGACCACCACGGGGCTGACACCCTGCACGACGATCGGAGAGTGGCAGTCCACAAACGAGTTGCCCGTAACTTGCGTGCCCTCGCCGTTCTGCGAGTAGACACCGTGATCCCAACACTTAGCGAACCGATTGCCGCTGACCGTGACGCCAACCTCGTAGGCTGTTGAGCCGAAGTTCCCGATGCCCACGCCCTGCACGCAGGTCTCGATCAGGTTGTCAGAGACCACGAGACCGAGGATGTCGGCGTAGGTCGACGTCGGCGGGTCGTACAGCACGGCCCAATGGCCGGTGTTCGTTCCGCCGTAGCTCGCGTACGGGAAGTTGCCGATGAATCGGTTGTTCACGATGCGCGCGTTGGTGACGTCGTTCAGGAACACGCCGCACTTGTAGATGTTCTCGAGTGTCGAGCCTTCGAGCGTGAAGCCGCTACCCGTCACCCACAGCATCGCCATCGTCGGCTCGCCCGTGTTGGTGCCGAGCCAGGAGGCGGGGCCGACCAGCTTGCCGATGGCGTGGACGGTGCAGTTCGCACCCGAGACCGTGATCAGCTTGTTCGTTGCCGTGGTGTTGGTCAGCGTGGCGCCGGCCTCGATGACCAGCTCCGTGCCCGCCACGGCCATCGTCAGGTCCGTGGCACTGACGGCGAGTCCAGCCGGGATGACCACCCGGCCGCCGCACGCGAGCGCGCGATTGACCGCTGCGGTCTCTGTGCCCGTGCCGGTCACGCCGTAGCGGCGCACGTCGCCGTAGGGGTGGTTCCGCGTCAGGTCCGCAGACACCAGGCCGGTCGCGGTCTCGGTGGTCGAGATCGGGAACAGCGCTGCGCCTATGGACGACTGCGTCAGCGCGGTCGAGGTGACGCCGGTTGCCGGCTCCGGCACGCCGTCGGGGCCGATGTAGACGAACTTGTCGATCCAGTTCGCTATGGGGTTGAACTCGGCCTCGGCGTCCGTGACCTCTGCCGTCATCGGCAGGCGCAGGCTGCGCTTGATCTGCGAGCGCAGGTCCTGCAGCACCAGCGTGATGCGGTCGAGCTCGTCGTTGAACGTGCCGCTCGAGAACTCGCCGTTCTGCGAGAAGTCGGTCGTGCGCTCGATCACCATGCTGCGGTAGATCGTGACGATCTCGCCACCCGCCATCGCGGACAGGAACGTCACCGTGCCGCCCGTGTCGTCGCCTTCCCCGGACACCGTGTAGTCGGTGGTCAGGGCTTGCGTCACGCCGTCGACGTCGACCACGAGGTCGGCGTCGGTGAAGATCGGGAAGGGGTAGTCGAAGGCGACTTGTGCGGCGGACGCAACGTACTGGACGCGCGGCGGCAGGTCGGAGACGGTGTCGATGCTCATAATGTTTCCTTAGCCGGCGAAGCGGTCAGCGAATTCGTCGAGACGGGTGAAGACCCGGTTGAAGCCTGCGTGCATCTCGGCCCGGGTGTCGCGCAGCGCGTCTTCAAGGCGGGCGATGGCGCGTTGGTGATCGTCTCGAGCCTGCGCGGACACGCGCTCGTGGTCTTCCTTCTGCACGCGTGTTTCCTCCAGCTTGTCGACCCGGGCGATAGTTTTCATTGACAGGAATCCGATGATTGTTACGAGCAGGCCCCACACCACCTTGAAGGCGAACCAGCCGTCTTCTATCTCGGTCATGCAGCGACCGCTGCCGGTGCGTGCAGCACCGCCTTGGCCGTGGACCACAGTGCAGCGCGGTCGTCGTAACCGTTGTAGCCGCCGTTGATGCGTCGCGTGATCTCCCGGAACGCCTTCTCCGTGCCGTCATCTGCGAGCTTGTTCAGGCCGTTGGTCTGCCAGAAGAAGGCGGCCGAGCGAACGGCGTGCTCGGCGATTTCCAGCAGCGCCGGGCGCTCGATCAGGTTCAACCCGAGGCCCTTGCCGGTCACTTCGTAGTTCGCCCGGCCCGTGACCTGGATCAGCCCACGGCCGCGGTAGCGCCAGCCGTCGCCGGACTCCATCGGACCGTTGCCGAGGCGATCGCCGTAGACGTAGTTCGCCAGGCGCTCGGGGTTGCGGGCAAAGGTGGCCGTGGACTCGGGCGTCGGGAACCGCTTCGGCCAGGTACTCATCAGCCCGCGCACGCTGTAACTCATGTTCTCGATCACCCGCGTCAGCTGCGCCGACTCGTGCCCGACCTGCGCGATGAAGGCGGCCCGCCGTGCAGGCGTGCTCACGCCGAACACTTCGGCAAGTGTGAGGTGCCTCGACCACGTCAGCGTGTCACGGCACAGCGGGAGAATCTGTTTTAGTTCTTGTGGTGTCATTACGGACTGCAGTTGTAGTGGTGGTTGAACTGGTCGGTCGGCATCTCTGGGACGCCCAGACGGCGGGCTACTTTGTTGGACGCTTCGAAAGCTTCCGACTCGTAGACGCAGACTTCGACGGCGAACTGCATCGGCGGGCCGTTCTCGTCCACCTTCGTCTGCAGGTAGTGCACCATCTCGTGCACCATCGTCACGTAGCGGCGCTCCGGTGTGAGGCTGTCGGCGATCCACACCGTGCGCCCACCGAAGTACACGCCGTAGTTGCCGCTGTAGCGGACGTACACGCTTTCCCGAACCATCGGCGCCTTGATCCCGGAGCAGTCGTAGCGGGACAGGCTGCACGCTTCCCGGAACGCCTCGCGCGCGGACAGCTGCGGCGACGCGGAGGCCGAGACCCCGATGGCCAGTAGTGCCGCCAGCAGGAGACCGAGAAGTACGTTCATCGGGTGGGGGTTTCCTCGGTGATGCGGTCAGTGAAATCCTGCGTGGTCGAACCTTCCGCGCCCAGCGCCTCGCCCACTTCGCCTTCGATGGCGTTGAACAGGCGGCGGATGTAGAACAGGTTCTGCGCCGGCAGCAGCCGGCGGAACCGCTCAACGTCCTTCTGCTCGAGCTTGCCGTCGGCGAAGCCGCCCAACGAGCCGAGCACGGTGTCGATGCCGGTGCCGAAGGTGGGGCCGAGGATCGACTCCATCGGCGAGCGGGACTTGAAGCGGCTGAAGCGCGGCAGGATGTTCTCGCCGTCTTCGTCCTCCGGCGAGTAGGCCGCGATCGGGTCCCACAGGTCCGGGAAGAAGCCCATCAGCCCTGACCAGTTGAACGCCTCGGCCACCAGCCGCTTCGGATCGAGGTCAGGCTCGCGACCGGCGGCCTTCTCCTTGGCGTAGTAGACCAGCATGCCCAGCGTCAGCATTGAGCCCACACCCTGCGCCGTGCGCGCGAGGTCGCCGTTCACGGCACCCTGCGCCAGCGGGATCATGGTGCGGTTCACACTCGCCATCGCGAAGCTGCGGAACTGCAGCATGGTCTTCAGCAACTCGTTGTCCATGAACCGCGGCAGGTCGCCGAGACCCTTGGTGACGATGATCTCGTCGGCCACCTTGGTGATCGAGTCTTCCACTTTCTTAGCGAGCGCCTGATCCGGCCACAACTCTGTACGCAGTCGCGTGATGCCGTCGGTCTGCTCGGCGTGCTCTGCAATCATCTGCCGCAGGATCGGCAGTTCTTCCTCGTCGAAGCCCGCCGTCGCCAGCCGCGCCTTGTCGAAATTGCTCTGCCGAGTCAGCGCCCGGCTGATCTCGTCCTGCTCCAACAGGGTCGCCAGCGACTTCAGCGTCGCGTTCCACGGGGACATCAAGGACACCCGGCTGAACTTGTTGCTGACCCACTGCATGCCCTGATCGAAGCGGGTTTGCGGGAGTTCCTCGCCGATGTCGGCCATCGTCTGCGTACGCGAGTCAAGCACCATCTCCAACGCCGTGCCGAAGCGGTGCGCGCTCTCGCGCGTCAGCTTGTTCAGGTGCCAGTCTCCGAGGAACTTCGCCGTGCCTGCGACCGTGCGTGTCAGGCCGTAGCGAGAGACCAGGCGGCCGGCGTCCGACATGGACGACAGCATTTGCGAGCCGAGCAGACGGACGTAGTTGTAGGTGCGGGCGATGCGCGCAGCCCGGATCAGGTTGACGTGCTTGCCGCCTTTCGTGCCGACATTGCCCATCAGCCGGTCGCGCAGCAGCATCAGGTCGTTCATCGACTGCTCGTACGCGGCGGTCAATTCCTTCGTCTTGACGTTGTCATCGACGTGCTTGGCGAGCAGCCGGTGGTACTCGTCCGTCAGCTCGCCGAGTTCCGTTTCAAGCGCCGGGGATGACATCCCGGCCCGGCGCATCTCGATCTCGGGGGCGACGGCCCGGAAGTACCCGGACATCACGGTCTCGAAGTCGCGCTCGAGGTACGGTGCGAGGATTTCGTCTGGGACGTCGAGGGTGCGCTCCTTCAACGGGGCGCCCTTGCTGCGGAGATTCAGGTCCGCCCGGGACGTGGGCAGGCCGAGAATCTTGTCGACGGTCTTCATCACGGCGTCTTGAATTTCCGCCGGCTCCAGGATGATCGGCTCGACGGTGTCTTCCGCGCCGTCGACGCCCTTCGTCACCTTCATCTTCGGGTTCTGCTGGAACCAGTTGGCCAGCCGCCGGTTGAAGTCGGCCCGGTTATTGATGATCTTCTCGAAATTGTAGACACGCGGGAAGTACGATGGGGCGCCCACGACGTCGTCGCCGAACTCGACTCCGACGCTCTTGAAGAACGCCTTGTCCTCGTTGAAGACCTGCCGCGCCCACGAGACCGCTTTCGCGACCTGCGGGATCGGCGAGGCATCGGCGCGCGTCAACGCGGTAGACACTTCCTGACTGAATTGCCTACGGGTCAACGTGCCGCCCGAGGTCTTGTACTCGAGGAATGACTCATCGAGGTTCTTCAGTGCGTGGTAGCGGCCGAGGTTGACGAGTCGCTTGACGCCCCGCTCGACGCTGGCGGGGGTGGCCTTGCCGCGCAGGTTCTTCGTCAGCATGTACGGCACGTCGACGAGCTTCTGCGCCAGTACGCGCGCCGACTTGAACGGCGACTGTAGCGTGCGGGTGAGCGGGCTGATCTTGCCGAGTGTCTTGGCGAGGAACTGACCGCCGCGCGCGATGCCTTCGTCTTCCAGTGACGTTTCGACCGCTCGCGCCGAGCCGAATGAGTCCGCGCCTTCGGCAGTCTGGTTGACGAGCAGGGCCGCGGGGGCTTCATCGCCCTCGGCCAAAATCTTCAGCTTGTCCGGGTTGATCACCGCGGTTTGCGGCATGCCGAACAAACCGTCGCCGGGGCCCAATTTTGACCTGTCGATGTTGCCAATCTTGACGACGTCAAATTCGCCGCGAAGCCGGGCCATCGCTTCACGGGATAGGTCTTTCCAGAAGGTCGCCGGGCCGTGCATGTCATCGACATGCACAATGCGGTTGAACAGGTCGATAGGCGCTCGATCAACGACTGCATGCCCGAGTTCGGCTTCGTATTTGGCGACAAGGTCTGCGTTCTTCGCAAGGAACTCGCGCGCAAACTTATCGGCGGCTTCGAACGAATCGAGCACCAGCGTTCGCGCCCCGGGGAGCAGCACGGCCTTAACCTGCGTATCGTAGGGGGCCATGCGGTCGCCCCACGTTTTGCCGAGCCAGAGTGACCCGTTGTTTCCTGCTTCCGCGCCCTTCGTGGTGAAATAAACGGTGTCTTCGCCAAGCACGCTGTAGTCGTAATTGCGCTCGCCCGCGTTCGCGTCGAACTTGCCCGCCGCGCGAATCTTCGCGGCGTTCTCTGCGGTCGTGCCGTGGATCAGAATTTCCGGGGGCTCGGGCGCCTTGACGGGCGGCAACTCCACGCCCGAAGCCCGCGCAATCTCTTCCTGCAGCGCCCGGCGCGTCGCTTCGAACTCGCCCTTCGGCACACGGGTTGCGATCGTGCCGAGCACACTGGACAGCAGCGCCCCGGCACCCACGTTGAAGGCGGACTCGCCAACCGTGCGCAGCTCCTGCCCGGAGTGCAGCACGCCCTCGGCGGCCGAGTCGACCGCGGCCTGCGCCGCCACGCCCGTGAGGACGCGGGTCGCGCGCGACGCGCCGGCGATGGCCGGAGCCACCGGCACCGCCATGCTGGCCAGCACGAACGGATCGGTCAGCCCGGCAGCCATCGAGCTCGCCAACCCCCATCCCCCGGCCGAGTCGATCACGCCCCGGTCGCGCTGTTCCTGCCGGATGCGCTCTTTCAGGAACTGCAGTTCCTCCGGCGACTCGGCGCGCATCAGCGCGGCCAACGCCCGCGGATCGTCGGCGAAGTCCTGCACGTCGTCGTACGGGTCGTAGCCGTCCTGCGGGGCGATGTCGAAGTTCGACTGGAACGGCAGTGAGTGCTCGTTCACGCCGCGCTCGTACAGCGTCGACACGCTCGACTGTTGGCGCAGCGACGACGACAAGGTGTTCAGGACGCCGGGGCTGTCCGGCTCGGCAGCCACGTCCGCTGCACCTTGCGGCGCAACCGTCAGCAGGTCTTCGATAGGCGTCAGCAGCGGCATCAGTACGGGCTCGTCGCGAAGCGAGAGACAGCGCGCCGCTCTTCGTCAGCCTTGATCTCAGCGTCCCGCTCGACCTGCGCTCGCGCCAGGTTCTTCTGCCGGGACGCGTCGCGCGCGGCACCGAAGCCGAGGCCCAGCGGTAGCCCGTACGACAGCGGCCGGTTATTCTTGTCGAGCACGATCTCGGGCATGCCGAGATCGTCCGTTTGGGCAAGGTTCCAGTTCGTGCCTTTCGAGCGGTCCGTGGACGCGCTCGGCACCAGACGCACGTTCGCCGGGTCCAGTCCGAGCGGTGCGACGGACGCCGCGATGTCGGCACGCACGACGTCCGGCGCCAGCCCGTACCGCTCTGGCGGGTGCTTGATGAACTCTGGCTCGCCGTTGACACGCGACACACCCCACGACTTCGCGAGGCCCTTGCCGGCCATCTCGCGAGACTTCTTCAAGTCGTTGGTCAGCAGGTAATACTGCCGCACGAGACCTTCGTACTCGGCCTGTGCGGCCATCGGCACCGGCAGCTTCGACTGCCACCCCGGCTGGTCGGTGTACACGTCATTCAGCGTGTTGCTGATCGCGCTGGCGTTCGGGTCTTTCTTCAGGAGTTTCCGGTACTCGTCTTCCCGGACCTTGACCTCTGCATCCTTCATATCCCACGTCGTCTTGCGTGCGAGTTCGTACGCCTGCACCGGGTCGATGCCTGCCTTGATGTTGTCCTGCAGCACGCTCGACAGCGCCTCGAGCTTCGGCTCGTGGTTCCATGCGTACGCGTTCGGCTTGGCTTGCTGGACGCGGTCCATGAAGTCGGCAGCCTGTCCGGCCGCGACCGGATCGCCCGACAGCAGCGCCACGCGCGCCCACGACTCGGCTGACTTCGGCAGGATGTTGGTCTGCGACACCATCGCAAGCGCCGTTGCGCGCCAGCGATCGTCGCCGGGCGTCATGCCCGCGACCTTCACGGTGTCGCCGAAATACTGCTCGGCCGCTTTCTGGTGGTCGGTGTTCGCCGGGTCCAGGCCGAGCCCGTTGTTCAGCACCGCTTGCACGCCGTCGGAGTTCGAGTCCTTCTCGATCTCGGACTGCCGATTGCGCTCGGCCGCCGCCACGTACTGCTCGTACTCGGCCGGTGACAGCGCGCCGCGGCGGTACAGCCGCCCGGCCTCGGCCCGGATGCCGTTGAACTCGCCCGCCGCGAGCCGACGCGACAGTCCGGCCAGGTCCTCCATGTGGGCCCGGGTGCGCTCGAACCGCAGCAGCTCCGACTGCTCCCGGTAGGCCGAGCGGACGGCCGTCTTCTCTTCGAGCGACAGGTCCTCGCGGGCCTCAACCGCCATCAGCATGTCGTCCGCCGTCTCGACGTCGGCACGCGCGGCCGTCACGATGTCCTCGACCACGCTGCCGACGCGATCGGCCGACAGCGCCTTGTCCACTTCCTCGTTGAACGACTGACGCAGTCGCTGCGCCTGCACCGGGTCGATCACGTTGTCTGCCACCATCGCGTCGATCTGTGCCTGGCGCTCGGCCACCACCCGCGACATCTCGGCGTCCCCGGCCTCGCCCGGCAGCTCGCGCACCGTGCGGACGAGCTGCGAGATCACGACCGGCTCGCTGTCGAGGTGCCCTGCCAGGGCCTCCTGCTTGCGCTTGGTGTCGGCTGCGCGGGCCACGCGCAGCGCGCCCGCCTGTATCCGGGGTGCGAGGTGCTGCTCGAGCCGGGTCCGCCACTCGGCGGGTGCGTCGGCCAGCGTGCCCTCCATCATCCCTTTGGTCTTCTCGCCGTAGAGCAGCGGGTTGGTCTCGGACTCGGCTTCGATGCGGTCCAGGTCGGCCGCCGTATCCATCGTGACCTTGTTGGCGTAGGAGACCTCGGCCGCGTTGTTGTAGGCAGCGCCGTAGCGGGTCGTGGCGGCGAGCCCCGACCGGGGAGCGGGCGTGCCCGCGGCACCGGCGGCCTCGCCCTCGGCGAAGCCCTGCTGCTCGCGCAGCGCGCCGCCGAGAGAGCCTGCGACGTTCTCGAACTCGCTGAACGACTGCGCCAGCGACTGTGCCGCGCGCGCCGGGGAGTTGTCGACGAGGCCGGTCTGCAGGGAGACCGGGGAGTGGAGATCGCGGTAGCGGGTTGCCATGATCAGCCGAAGGTCTGGTAGGTCTTGACGCCGGTATTGAGCAGCGAGGTCGCAGCCCCCATGTCACCGGCCGTGCGTGCGCTCTTGCCCTGCAGCCGCAGCATGCGGACACTGCGGCGCGTGTTGACCGTGTCGGTCAGCAAGTCGTTGCGGGCGTCCTTGATGTCGCGCTTTGCGACCGCGGCCTTACCGCCCGTGAAGGCGACGCCCTGGGCGCCCGCGGCCGCGCTCTGTGAGGCGAGCGCGGTAAGCAAGCCCCGACGGCGCTCGATCTCGCGACCACGCGCTGCGTCCTTCTCCTGCTTCGCAGCAAGGCGAGCCGACTGATCGGCCGCCACGCCCGCCTGCTGCGTCTGCACGGCCGAGCCAACCCCGGCCGCTGCCGTCACGGCTCCCATGACCTGCGCAGCCGTGATGCCCGTTGTCGCGATCGTGGGTGCCACCGTGGAGGCGGCGACCGCACCGAGGGTTGCGCCCGTGCCGACCGTGGCCGCGGTGCCGGTTGCCCCGGCACCGAGAGAGACCAGAAAAGGGATCGCCATTGCCATCAGTCGTTTCCTTCCATTGCAACGTCGAGGCCGAGAATCGTCATCGGCAGGGGGTCGACTTGCGTGAACGTGATCGTCTTGTCTTCCGCTTCATCCCAATTCGTCGTTTCCTCGATTGCCTTCACACCGCTGACCGGCGAGGCCGGGGCGTCGAAGTTGTCGATGTCGAAGTTGAAGTCGGGGATGGGTCGCTCATTGACGAGCAGGCCGAGGGTGTCGAGCACCCTGACGCGGACCTTGACCACGCGCTGCTTGCGCATCGCGGTGGACCCGTGCGGCGTCATCAGGTTGAGCGGCATCGGGGTGACGCGCGGGTTGAAGTTCAACCCCGCCTCGACGTAGGCCGAGGACCGGCCGAGCGTGATGACCCCGGCCGCGGGCGTCGCATCGGACAGCACGAAGCCGTCGGCGCGCACGCGAACCTCTTCCCCATTCAAATGCGACAGCCCACTGACCGTCGTGGTCGTGCCGGAGGTCAGCGTGCCGCCGGAGACGTAGGTGCCCGTAGGCACCACGCCCGTGGACTTGACCCGGATGCGGGTCGTGCTCACGACCTCAAGCACCGTGTACTCGCCGTCGAGCAGGTAGGTGCCGGAGCCGACAACGCCCTGGATCGTGGTCACGTCGTTCAGGGCCAGCCCGTGCGCCACGGCCGTGTCGACGTAGCGGTAGTAGATCGTGCCCGTGCCGGACCACGCGGTCGAGATGCTCGATATGTTCTTCGACGAGACCAGCGCCGCGGCCACCGAGCAATCGGTGTAGTGCCCCGGGTCCGTGACCTCGAGGAACAGCGTGCTGACGCCGTCGATGGTGCGCCGCACCGCGAAGTACACGTCTTCAAGCAGGCCCGCGCCCGCGAGGAAATGCCCCTGCGTGGTCCAGCTCACCCACGCCGAGATGCTCGCTTCGCGGCGAGAGTTGTAGACGGCCAGCGTGCCGTCGCCGTTGACCACGAAGACCAGGTTGATCTCGTCCGTGCTCGACCCGCTCCACTTGGCGAGGTCCACCACGTTGTTCACGAGGTGCGGGGCCAGCGCCGAGATGCCGAGCGAATTGAACGCGTCCTCTTCGTAGTCGTAGCGGAAGTCGCGGATCGCCTTGCCCGTGCGCTGCACGAACACCGTCGCGCCGTCGATCGACACCGGGCGAATTTTCTTCGCGCCGTACTGCGTCTGGTTGGCCGGTGCGTCGGACGGGGTGATCGGGGCGCCCTGTGCCTTGGCATAGCGGAACTCGCCGCCCGAGGTGAAGACCTGCAGGTTGCGGCCCGAGAACACGCCCTGCACCGCGTTCAGCTGCTGACCGTTCAGCGTGGTGAAGATCGCGTCGTCGTCGAGTGCCTCGGTGATCTCGTACTCGGTGATCTGGTTCACGCGGCTGCCGAACAACGACTGCGGCAGCGAGCGGCTGCCACCGAAGTACATGCGGCCCTCGAAGAAGGTGACGGTGCGCGGCCAGCCGCGCGTGGTCGACCACACGTTCTCGGTGCGGGCAACGCCGGGCGTCGTCAGCGCCACAGTGACGTCGGTCGTACCGGCCGTAAGCGGCGTGACCGACAGCAGTTCGTAATCCTTCGCGCTCGCGGCGGCGAAGGTGATCGTGTACGTCCTCACGCCCGTGCGTGCACACGTCACACCGGAAGAGCCCGGCACCGTATAGAGCTTCTGCACTTCGCGTGCGATGTTGTCCGCCGTGGCCGACTGCTCGTCCGCGGAGGTGTCGCCGGCATAGGTGATCGTGCCGGAACGGGCGCCTTCCAGTTCGATCTGGAACGTCTCGCCCTGCTTCCACCCGGCCGCGAAGACGATCGTCTGCACGCAGGACGTGGGCGTCGGAGACGAGGAATCGTCGAAGTCGTGCGGCGGCTGGCTCACGAAGACGATCGGGTCGAAATAGATCGTGCTGAGTTCCGGGTACACGAACCGGGGTGCGTAGTCCTCGTGGACCAGCACCAGCGAGTCCTGGTTCTGCGCGCCGTCGACTTCCGCCAAGTCGGCGCTCACGTACGGCGAGGGCAGCCGCACGAACACGTCGTCTTCAAGGTAGACCGTCATGCTGCGGTCCGTCAGCGCGACCAGGTAGCGGACTTCCGTCGTCACCTCGAACGCGAACAGGCGCACCGCCGAGGCCGTCGCGCTGTTCTGCCAGAGGTTGAATTCCTGCAACGAGGTGTCGACGGCGCCCATGTCGGTGCCGCCCACTTTCGCGATCCGCCAGTAGCGGGCCGAGACCGCCGTCAGCGTGCCGCGGCGGTAGCTGCGCTCGGTCGTGTCGACCATCTCGAAGGCCGTGCCGAAGTCGGTCCAGTTCGAGTTGTCGGTGCTGTACTGGATGCGGAACTGCGTGCTCGTGCCGCCGGTCGACTTCAGCGCCGTGACGTCGGCAAAGGTGATCGCAGCCGCAGCACCCAGGTCGTAGTGCACCACCACGAACGGGTTGGTGGTGCCAACGTCCGTGGTGGTCGTGAGCAGCGTGGTCGTGAGCCCGTCGTTGGCGTTGGCCGTGGTGCCGCCGTTGGCTGCCGTGATGGTCTGCCCGGTGACGCGCGTCAGCACATTCGGCAGGGTGTCAACGAAACGCAGGCCGGGGCGGCGCCGCACGCCGCCGAGCGGGCGCGGGACGACGTTGACGCCCTCGAGCAAGCCCTGGTTGTAGGCTTCGGTCTCGACGCGTGCCGAGGCTTCCGGGGACAGGACCCCTGAGAGGAAGCTGGACTGGATGACGTTCTGGCGCATCAGCCGCCCTGACGTGCCGCGACAAACGGGCTGTGTTGGACTGGCGTGGCCGGGCGGCCCTGTGCGTCGGCGTACATCGCCACGTCGCGCTGGCGTGAATACTTCGCGGCCATCGTGCGAACGGCTGCCTCTGACTCGGTCAGCGGCTTGACCATGTCGCGCGCGAGCGCGTAGGCCATCAGCAGCGCGAAGTACGCTGGAATGCTGCTGACCTCTGGCTTGAACTGGTAGTCGAGGTCGACTCCCGAGTTATTCGTGTAGATGCGGTCGCCGTAGATTTCATAGTCGGTGATCGGGTAGACGTGCCGCGGAAGCAAACAATCCACCGGAATCTGGTGGACGTAGGCGAACTGGTTGACCGGGGTGACATTGAGCCGGGAGAGCGCAGCCTTCTTCATGCTGAAGCGCCACGGGTTACTGGTCAATTCATTTTCATACAGTATTTCAAAAAGCCCAGAACCAACAGTTGCCCCATACCTATTATCAGACAGCGACGTGAGCGGCTTCTCACCGCAGAGAATAAGCGCCTTTGAAATCAGACCGATTTTGCTCGAAGTCTCGATGGCCATTGGTGCCTACTTGTAGATGTGTTCAAAGCGGCGCGTGCGCCAGGGTCTCGGGTTGCCGTGCATGCAGATGACCCGCGCGGCAGCGGGGACGCCGTCCCTGCAGTGCTCTTTCCAGCTCACGATCTGCTCGGGGACGAGGTCCTGCCAGCGCGCCCATCGCGTCATCGACCAGTCTTCCAGGAACGCCTGATCGCCCTTGCCCATCATCCGGTAGTGCGCGATCGTGCGAGTCGGGTTGCCTGTCCAGCGTTCCCATATCTCGCCGCGCTCGTTCTCCGGCAGGTACATGAGACCGCTGCCGAGTCCTTCCGGTCGGCGCTTGCCGTTACGGTAGAAGTCCCGCAGGGTCGTGAGTCTGCCGACGCTGGCGATGTCGCCCAGGTCGCCGACCACGACCGTGTCGAGATCGAGGTAGAGCAGGTCGCCCGGGATGCGCGGGTCGAACAGCTCCATCTTCGCCCACCACCCCGGCCACTTCGACTGCAGCGGGATGACCTCGACGCCTTTGATCGGCACGTCCGCGTAGCAGACGACGTCGGTGCAGAGATGCTTCTCGACCTGCTTCGCCAGGACCTGCGCGTGAAGGGGGAGGAACTCGCCGCCCCCGCGGAGGACCAACGCTACCCGAAGCACCAGAGCTCGTTCTTCGCGATACGCGCGCGGCGCGTGTAGCCGGAGTCGGACAGGATCGCCTTCGGGTCAATCCACTCGGCGCCGTAGTTCGCCAACCCCACGCCGTTGTCCTCGAAGAACACGGCTGGGCGGCAGCGGGTCAGCAGACTGCGCGCGCCCGCGAGTACGTGGCCCTCGTAGCCCTCGACGTCGATCTTGATGAAGTCGATGTCTTCGAAGTTGAAGTCGTCGAGCACCATCACGAGGGCGTCGCCGCCTTTAACTGCGAAACCGCAGCCTGAGTTCGCGCCGACGTTCATCACCCGGCAGCGTCCGCGCTGCGAGCCAAGGGCCGCCGCGTGCAACTCGACGTTGGTCAGCTGGCCGACATTCTTTTCGAGGCACTCGAAGTTCGGGGCGTGCGGCTCGAAGGCGTCAACGAACCGGAAGCGGGCCGCGAGCGGTGCGGTCCAGGTGCCGATGTGCGCGCCCGCGTCGATCGCGCCGCGCCGCTCGCCGGGGATCAGCGCCAGCACGGAGCGCATCAACCGCAGCTGCGCGTCGACGCCGTGGACTCCGTTGCGGGCGAAGTCGGGGTCCGTGGCCGGGCACCTCATGGCGCGGGCGGGAACCCTAAAAGGTCTCTGCTCAGTCCACTCATGCTGAAAACTTTCCCCTTGAACGTCGTTTCGGCGAGTTCCGCCATACGCTTCTTGTAGCGGCGGATCGTGGCCGCCTGTTGTTTTGTGGCATCCCCGATCCGCTGACAGGACCGGAGTTGCGGGATGCCTGCCGATTCTCCCACGAAGTACCCGGACCCGTCAAGGGGGCAACCGACCAGTATGACCCGGTCGAAGCCCATCCGCAAGCCGATCAGGGCGGCCTTGCCGGCCGAAGTCGCCCCAGAGGTGCAGTCCGCGGGCCACCAGTCGGTGACGCTTGGGTACTCTTCCGGGCGGATCGGGTTGCTCCCGACTCGCTGCGTCGCGTGTAAACGCCACGGTAAAGCCAGTGGAAAGGCCGTGTCGCGGGCGCGGGCGAATTCCTCTGCCTTGTCCGTGTGCCCCGCCAGAACGTGCTGTGCGGCTTCTACGGCGGCGCAGGCCCCATTGACAAGCATGATTTCCGCGTCCGGGTACAGCGCCTGCGCAGCCGCCAGGTCAGCGTGCAGGCTCGGTGCCGAGCCTACGACCAGCAGTGTCTTACCGGCCGACAAGCCGCAGCAGCCCGCGCCCCATCGGGCGCGCGTGCGCCGCCCGGTCGGCTCCCGTGCCGGTCGAGGCCGTGCCGATGACGAGCGAGCAGGCCAGGGTGTCGGTCCCCTGCGCGTTCGCAGCCTGCACGGTGAAGTTGGTCGTGCCCGTACCGGCCGGCACACCCGTCAGTGCGCCGTTGGTCGCCAGCGACAGGTCTGCGGGAAGGCTGCCCACCGTGACGGTCCAGGTGATCGGCACGTCGCCCGTCGCTTCGAACGTGAACGAGTAGTCCACGCCGACGGCGCCGTTGGCTGGCTCAAGTGTCGTGATGACCGGGACGTCGCCGGCCTGCGTCCAGGCTCCATCGGCCCACGCACCCACCGCCCACACCCCGTCGCGCCACGCCTGCCCGCTGCTTGGCGCGGCGCCGCCAGCCCATATCGGGCCCCAGATGTCGGCCCAGATGTCGGCCCAGATGCTCATTAGACGTTAAATTCGGTGCCAGCGCCGCCGTTGCCGGTGATGGTGACGTCGTTGATGCGCTGGATATTGGCGTCCAGCACGTTAGCCACCGTGAACGTCAGCGAGTCGGTCTTCGCCTTGATCGCGGCGATCTCGGTGTCGAGGAAGTCGTCGATGGTGTTCACGCTCGCCTGCGTGGCGAGACTCGTCAGACCGGCACCCGTTGCACCGATCACCGCCGTGTCGGTCAGGATCGCATCCACGTTCGTCGCCAGCGCCGCCACGTTGGTGGTCGCCCCGGCCACATGGGTCAGGTCCACTTCGGGCACGCCCGCAACCGAGGGCGTAGCGATGGCCGCACCACCCCACTGCGTCACGTTGACCGCAGGCACGGACGAAGCCGAAGCCGGGGGCGCAGCAAACAATTTGTAGGTGATCGTCCCGCTTGGTGTCACCGTCCATGCATCGACTGTCGCAGTGTCCGTGGACAGCACGTAGTCCGTGACGACCCGCGTCTGCCAGTAGCCCTGAGTGGAGCCAAAGACTGCGAGCACCGCGCCAATGGCGGTGTCATCGGCAAACGTAGCCGCCGCACGCAGGACCAGCGTCGTGGCGGTTGCGGACTGTGCCGTCCCCTGGTCGATGATGCCCAAGTGCGGCACCGGGCCGGCGGTGTCGTCGAAGGCCAGCTCGAGGTTGTCGGCAGCGGTCGTGTCGCTGGAAATCGCCACAGCGTCAGCGCGCAGCCCTGTGCCCGTGTTGCCCTTCAGCGAGTCGTACACCGCAGCCGCGACGACGAAGTAGTCCATCCGAATCGGCAGCGCGCCGCTCTCGTCCACGCTCACCGTCAGAATGCCGAGGGTGTTGGTGTCGGTGGTGTCGATCGGGCAGGTGTACAGGCCGTTGCTGCGATGAGTGCAGGACGTGGACTCGGTTTTCTGCGCGAGCGTCGTGCCGCCCTCTTTCCACAGCAGCACGTCGGCTTGCGATATGGTCAGCGCGGTTTCGGCGGTCTGCCCGTCCGTCTCGTCCACGAAAGGGCCGAGCAACAGAGTTGTTGCCGTGGACTGCTTGAGAAGTCGTTCCATCAGTTGCGCTCCATCATTTGATAAAAGGCCGCCCTCGCCGCATTGCCGCTCGCCGCTGCCGCCTGCTTGATCTCGGTCGCCCACAAGAGTGCGTGTTTTGCTGATTCAGTGGTCAGCACCACCGAGTTGTCTTCGGCTGCTATCCATGCGGCCTGGAGCCTTAAAAATCCGGTCTGTGCAGTGCCTACCGTATACCCACCTTCCCACGTAAACGTGGGGGATGAATCGGCTTGAACGCCTACCGCAAACGTCAAATTAGTTGCAGAAGCAAATGCTCCGAGCGCAGCGGTCCACGGCGACAGGTCGTATCCGTATTCCGAGCCGGAGACGCCGAACGCATTGGCGACCGAACCAGAAACGTCTATCCCGCCGACCTCATACAGTGCCGCCATTGACGTATCGGCATAATTGATGTCGATGGCGACTGTCGCCGAGCTTGGTGATGCGCCTGGGAAACAGGCCCACACCTGAAAATCACGGTTTGTAGTGCTGAAGTCAGGAATGCTGACAATTTGCACCCAAGCCGCGCCGCCAGTGTGGCCCGAGAGTCCGTTAACCGTGAGCGAAGCGCCGCCCGCGATGACTGCGACCAACATCGAATTGGCCGCTGGCGTGAACGCGCCGAATGTCAGGTCTGCGGCACTGGAATTTTGTGTATCAAAACCCCGCTCTGTGACGGTAAAAGCCATTAGCAGTTACCCCACAGGGTCAGGTCGTCAGCGTAAAGCGAGGCCAAGTCGTCCTTCCTGTAATCGTTCGTCGGCAGCCGTGAAGCTCGATTGTTGTGCGGTAACAGCCCCGGTCTGAATTCCTCGTAACAGTCCGCGAGGTTTTCAAAGCGTCGATAGATGTTCGGCACGTCCTCCACGATCAAGGATTGAGGACGCCAGTGCATGTTGTCGTGCGTGAGGATGTGATCCACGAACGATTCCCATGAATCGACCGGCGCTCCACACTTGTGCGGATGGCCGTAGTCCTTCTGCCAGTACATGAACGAATAACAGGACCGCAACCGATCAATCGGATGGCGAATGAACGCAACCCGCCTGGATACCTGCCGCGCTTCGTCGTTCGACACCACCTTAAACTCACGACCAAGCCATTCCATGATCGTGGACAATCCAGCCTTCGGAATCTGTGCCACAGCGAGGTCACGGGAGATGCTCATGTAGAACATCAGTACCCCGTCCCGATGGTTTCGAGGCCGGTCACGTAGCAACCAGCATGAATGGATGCGCTCGTACCGCCCCCCTGTAAGTCGAGCAGGTCCACGCCTAGATCGCGGGCCGGAGACCCTGCTTGCAGCGTGTAGATACCCCCTGCCGCATTGGTGAACAGCGGGTCGGAAGTGATCGACGCGGGTGAATCGCCCTCCATCCCGTTGTCGGTCCAATTGGTGTAGGTGTACGTCGGCCCGTCCTGATACCAGAACGCGCCTGAGTTGCTGTGCCAGACGTTGTGCTGCGAATCGAGGGCGGTATCGTCCCAAGCGGTCCCCGAGGCTTCCTTGTAGACACCGTGTTCGCCGACAGAGAAAATATTGTTCCAGTAGCCGAACCCCTGCCCAGCAGACGGGTGCAGGAGCAACGCGAGTGGCGCATCGTGCGACCCGGTGGCGCTGGCAATAGTGTTGTTCTGGAACCTGACCTTTCCCACCAAGTCGCTTGAACTGTTGCCAATGCCCAGGGCCAAGGCGGTCCCCGTAATCAAGTTCTGGTAGACATTGACAGTCCACGTCGTCTCGCCCGTGGAGTGGTTAGAATCGAAACGGATGCCGAACTGGCAATCGATCACCCGATTGAACCGCACGATCCAGTTGCCGTGGTTGTAACTGCCGCCGCCGCTTGCGTCCGCACGCTTGTGGAACACCGCCGCGCCGCAATCCGTGAAGGTGTTGTGCTCGACCAACCCGCCAGCCGTGTGGTCGAGCATGACCCCGCACCCGTTTGCGTTTGTCGCGCCAACCGACCCGGTGTAGTAATTCCTGATATCGTTGTAAGAGACTGTCGGGTTCACGCAGTCTTCGCACGTGACTCCGTGGTAATTGTTCGCGCCCCACTTCGCCCCGTCGCCGCGAATCAAGCAATACTGAACGACGCAGTGATCCGCAGAACTCAGGACGCAGACACTGGTGTCGTCTGCTGACGCCGAATGGCCGCTTTCGTCCGAGGCGTAAACCCCTAACCATTCGATGTAATCGCGGCCTTGCGAGCCGAACGCTGGGCTGCCGTAGCCGCCGCTAATCAAGTCGGCCTGCATCTCCGTCCACAGTGAAGAATTAGACTGGTACGCTACAGCGGCGTACTTCGCCACAAAGCGAATGGGGTTCCCGCTTGACCCGGAATTGGTCGGATTCCACGCAACATTGAACCGACCCATGCCGCCCGGACTCTGCCGGGAGTACACGCCCGGAATCAGCCCGACAATATCCCCCGCCACCGCATTCGTCAGCGCGGTCGCAAGGTCCATCGCGTTCGCTTCGCTCGACCCGCTGCCGTTGCCCACGTCCGCCGGCGCGGCGTAGATCGTCGGCGTGTAGCCGAGGTAG
>OFQZ01000006.1_pt1 | contig 62454 bp, 60 predicted proteins | sample 1543011 | NCBI WGS metagenome assembly OFQZ01 (sample SAMN07774216, study PRJEB24372) | wastewater metagenome | isolation source: Exp Tend NO 0WW | collected 2016-02 | reverse complement strand
GTCACAATACACTGACGAATAGAGTCAATGATCGCATCTGTCCCTTCATCACTTGCCTGATCACCCGAGTAGGGAAAGACCTCTAAGAGTGTTTTGTTTATCACTTGCCTACGCGTCATTCCCACCATCTCACAGAGAGAATTGTTTACCTCAACGATCGTGAAGTTGGGGTCATCACCTAACATGACAAGATAGTGCCCCGGCACTGCGTTAAATAGATACTCATAACTGATCCCCAGGCGTTTTCTCATGCTGCTCCTACTATAGCAAAATGGTCCGTCTTTCTATGACCGGACCATTGCTAGTGACTACCACTTACTAAGCTCGTCGAACAACCTTTAGTAGTGCAAGTAAAATTACCGCACCAAGTATTGCGCTCAGGACGCTCTCGATGTGAAGCTGACCATCTGCAACGTTGACGCCAAAGAAACCGAGTACCCAACCGCCGATAAAGGCACCAAGGATACCGACAACGATGTTTGCCAGTGCTCCCATTTGAGCATCGGTCTTCATAATCATCGAGGCAACCCATCCTGCGACCGCTCCTACGATAATCCATACAATAATACTAAGCATAGTGTTCTCCTTTCATATTATTACTGTGCTTGTATGCCAGTATCATAGCGCATACTCGCAGGTCGAGGATGTAACTATTTTCACTAAAAATTAGAAACGATATGTCAATCGTATAGCTATGCCTTGAGAAGTGTCAGGGTGACATGAAAGGCAGATCCCTTGCCTACTTCACTTGTCACCGATAGCTTGCCACCATGAGCTTGAACTAATTTCTTTGCAATTGATAACCCCAACCCATACCCATGGGTCTGGCCCCGCGACTCATCAGCCCGATAAAATCGTGTAAACAGGTGGCGCTGTGTCTCGGCGCTCATGCCCATCCCCTCATCCCGTACCGTGATTGTAAGATTTCTGCCACGCTGCGTGCTAGTGAGCCATACAGTTGAGGAGTTGGGGCTGTACTTTATGGCATTATCAAGAAAAATAGTCAGTAATTGTACCAGTGCCTGGTGGTTGCCCCGAACTATTACTTGCGGTATCTCATTAATAACAGCGATGTCTTTCTCAAGCGCTTGGTTAACGACAGTCGTTACGGCATCGTCTACCGCCCGAACAAGCTCAACGTGATGTCTGTATTGATCAGCATCTTCTTCCTTCAGTAAGCCAAGCATTGAGTTTGTAAGGTGCTGAAGTCGCACCACGTCCTCGATATTTTCAGCTATCACTTTCTTTGCTTCCTTGAGCGTAAGTTTGGGATTTCTGAGAGCAACTTCATTTGCCGTTGCTAGCGCTGTCAGTGGCGTACGAAGCTCATGACTCGCATCGCTGACAAAGCGTAGCTGCGCCTCCATATTGTCTTCAATTGGTCTGAGAGAACGTTCTGCAAGCAAGTAACTCAGCAGCCCGCCGATAATGAACGTTATCACATTGATGCTCAGTAGCTGCATACTAAGTGATTGGCGAGCGCTCGCAGTCCGCTCGTCAAAAAACGCCTCCATATCTCCATTTCTTTCAGGCAGAGGAGCCGCTGAGCGCGGACGACGATCAAACTCATGAAGTGACGTCGTATAAAAAACGATACTGAACCCGATACTCATTACCATGATGATAGCGAGATACGTCGCAGCAAGACGCACTACATCTTTTTTTAAGTGCTTCATTTCGGGTCCTTAACGATGTATCCAAAGCCCCTTACGGTATGGATGAGGGTAGGTGATGGAAGAAACGGTCTATCAATCTTTGCGCGTAAGTAGTTGATAAATACTTCAACATTATTAGGGAGTATGGTGGAATCAAAGTCCCACACATGTGTCATGATCGATTGTTTACTGACAATTCGGTTTTTGTTTCTCATCAGGTACTCGAGAATTGCGAACTCTTTTGCCGACAGACTAAGTGGTTGTTTTGCCCGAGACACCGTACGATTGACGCTATCGAGAAGGAGATCATCTACCTCGAGAATATTGGCAATTGCCTCCTGTGGACGGCGTAGCAGGGCCCGGATGCGAGCGGTGAGAACATCAAACGAAAACGGCTTGGCAAGATAATCATCGGCACCACTATCGAGACCCTTGACGATATCCCTGCCTTGGTCCTTAGCGGTGAGCATAATAATTGGTGTTTTACAGCCGTCGCTTCGTAACTTTTGCGTCACTTCATAACCATTCATTTCGGGCATCATGACATCGAGGATGATCGCGTCGTAGTCATCAGCGCGCGCGGCATTGTAGCCATCCTCGCCGTCAAAGGCGAGGTCAACCGCGTAACCATCTTGTTCAAGCCCCTGCTTGATAGCTCTGGCGATACGCATTTCGTCGTCGACGACAAGAATCTTCATAGACTCTATTATACCGCCCGTACCATAGACTGCATCTCCGGCCATAGATAATGAACGAGTCGAGTTCCTCTCACGCTTGTCTTTACCCACCAGCTGCCATAGGAGGTCTGGATACTAATGAGTCCTTTTCGTTTGAGATGAGACAGGAGAAGCGCGACCCGTTGACGACTCATGCGAAGGGATTGTGCTAACCCCATTACGTCATCCTCACCGTTTTCGCTGATTTGTTGCAGAATGATTGCTTCGTCGCTTGAGAGAGTTATCGTGCTCTTTTTCATGAGGCTTCTCCTTTTTTATTACTCTGCCATTATAGTGATGAAAAGCTTAGAAAGACCTTAATGCTTTTCATCTATAGCTTGCTTTTTTTGATCACAAGTTATATAATAGTACTACACATGTCCCCTCACGATCGTTCAAAAAAGTTGGCCAAGGAATCGGCTCCACGCACAAGACGTCTCGAGCACAGCGTCATAGATCCATTGACAACAGCGCGTGATATAGGAAGAAGCGCTGCAAACCTTGCCTTTGTGATAGCAAGTTATCCGGTCGAAAAAAGCATCGAGGGTCTGAACAAGACTCAAGAGATTATTTCACAGGTCATTCCCCAGACGGGACCAAAACGTGCAAAATGGCTATCAAAACGCGTCAGACGAGCCGTCTATGGATTCCTCTATCCCGCAGAAGCCGATAACCGCACCCCTTATGAACGTGCTTTGCAGTCGGAGCAGCACCTGACACTTGAAGATGGGAGACGCGTAACGGTGAGAGCTGTTCGAGAGGCAGATCGCGAAACACTGGCCAAACTCTATTCTGAGGGTATAAACCAAGACGATCGCTATATGCGATTTATGGCAATGGTAACCGGCGAGTACGCCGCACGTGAAGTACTGGCTCGCTCATCCCTCGGTGACGATCCTTCACGTTATACAGATATCGTTGGTGTTACTGACGACGGGACCGTCATTGCCCATGCGGGCTACGCGCTCTATGGTGATGCTGACCAAACAGCCGAACCGCATGTTGTGGTTCATAGAGACTGGCGACGAGGAAAAAGAGGGGAAACGGGTGTCGCTGACGGCGTATTTTGTCATACACTGACACTAGCTCAGCTTGATCCTAGAGTGGAGCACTTGGAAATACACACCCATTGCGCCAATTCAAAAGTCCAGAAGTTGATCGATGCCTCTACTCAGTCGATTAACCTACCGACGACGTCAGGATATGACGACAGTGAACGTATCTTTCATGTTGATGTCGCAAATTAAGACGAATGTGCCTTAGTATATGCGATCGACATGGATTGATGTGATGGATTTCCCGTCCGTTACCTTCGTCAAGTGTTCCGAGCCAAAATCACTCTACTGTTTATAGGCCAGTGGGTGGGTACCATCGGGATTCATTGCAACAATCTTTTTGCTATGATGAATGGTCGTCCGTGACTACCACGTCAAGGCATGGTGTTGCTACACTTCCGACCGGCCTTGTATTTATCGAGGCTTCTTTCGCTGATACACCTCTAATTTTTGTTTTCGTACCAATACTTGAGCAAACATCAGGTGCAGTTATGTCAAGCGTCCGAACAATGCCAAACTCAAGAGATGATGACTCAGACAGAGATGCTTTTAGCGACCTGATGCCTGCAGCAGCAGTGTCTACTCTTGCACCCCTTCCGATCATGAGCGTGATTGTATCTACTTGTGTCTCGCTCGACATGACGACATCTCCTTCTATGACATTCACGACAAGAGCATTCGTTGCTGGTAAGTAAACATTTCCCCTTACAACCGTCAATGTGTCGACCGCTGGGCCGTAGATATCCACCGTAGCCAGAGGCACCGTTGAGCAAAAGAGGGGCGTTTTGACGCAGGATGTTGTGGCCGCGCCCACGCGAATTGTGTCACCATCAAGCGTTATGGTTGGAATATTTTTGTAGAGTCCCGGACTATAGGTAATAACGGCTTTGGGTATGCCTGGCGAGACGTGGTACGAGACAACTGGTCCGTCAGCTTCAATCTTTAACTGCTTCTTGCCAGAAAGTGCCGTCATGTCGGTAGTTGGTATGACAGTCTTTTGGTCATATAGACCTCTCTCTTGTCGATAGGTTACATAGCCCATGCCCGCTCCAACACCAAAACAAAGGAGCCCAAGTGTTACTACTGTTACAAGCGTACCGATCAGTCGTTTATTGTGTTTTGCAGTCAAAAGCATATAGGCAATCACCCAACAGAAGAAGACAAACAGTAGTCCAGCCGCAGCGATTAATCCACCATATAGCCAATAGATTCCATCGAGACGAGCATCTGTATCGATGAGAACATGCCAAATAACCATGACGACACTCATTGCTGCTATCACGCCTACGGCCACAGCAGCAATACCCGATATAATACGTAGACCAGCGAGCAGGGAACCGGCCGTCTCACTTCGAGGCGACCTATTGTCACTCTCGTCTTGAATCGATGCGAGAGTGACTGGCCTACCCGCCATCTGAAGGCGATTGGCAGCTGTCCGAGAAACAGGAATTACCACCCAGGCAGCGATGTAGGCAAGAATCATCATGCCAGCACTCATGACGGCTGCCAGGATGAACGCCAGTCGGATCCAGACGACGTCGACACCAAAATAGGCTGCGAGGCCAGCGCAGACCCCCGCTACCATTGCACTTGATGAGTCACGCATCAGCCGCTTCTCGCTTGCTATGGGCGCTACGGGTGCGATGTCGGGAGTATTCTCACTATCAGTGAAATCGTTTGGGTCGCCAAGCTGCGCTTTGACTGCGTCAATGTCTTTAGTGCCAATGACCTTCTCGCCACTGATATCACGATCAGTCAGCAGCTCTACGATGCGAGCCTCAATCTCACGCATTGCATCAGCATCAGCACCAAGAGATTTTTTGATGGCGCCGAGATACACCTCAAGGTCTTTTTTTGCCTCCACCTCAACGTTGTAGGGAAATGAGGCGAGGGAAATACGAGTAATTTCTTTCATATCGTTCCTTATAATTTCTTTAATGTTGTGTGGAGCAGCTCAATATCCGTTTGCATGACGCGAGTGACATCGCGTCCGTAGTTGCTCACTCTGTAATATTTTCGCGGTGGCCCCTGTTCGCTTTCTTGCCACTCGTGAACTAGCAATCCATCTCGCTGAAGTCGGTTGAGAAGCGGATAAATTGTTCCTTCTACTACGACAAGCTCAGCCGCCTGAAGTTCTTTGATAATATCGCTCGTATACTTGGGTCGATGCGAACAAACTACCAGCACACAGTAGGCAAGAAAACCTTTGCGCAATTGGGTTGCGAGTGACTCGGCATATTCTTCGGCAGATTTCATTTTATACCTGTAGTCTGTGTGACTATTATGTTTTATATAGTTCTATGTTATACAAGGTACCTTGACATGTCAAGTCTATTAGACCCCCTTTTGTCATTTGCTATACTAGAGCTATATACGTTAACGTCAGGAAAGCCTTATGGACACGCAACCCCTCCCCTCGCCCTCTATTGATTCACCAGGTGTATCACCGCCTCTTGGTTCCACGATCTCTCTTCTTGACAGTTTCGATATCGATCATTTACCAGATCTTGATACCGTCGTAATGGGTGCACTTGAGTTATTTGAACAACAACCACTCCCCACCCTTAACCTCTCGCACTATCACCACCCATTGGTCGTTGGATCAGGCAATGCTGAAGCAACCGGCCGCATTATCTTCGACAAGAGCCAGGCGGTATTTGCGAGTGAAAGTAACTACCTTGATACGCTTAGGACAATACCCGAGATTGACGGTGTTGTCGTACTGTCAGCATCGGGTAGCAAACACGCACCCGCTATCGTTGAGGCAGCGAGAGCCGCTCATAAACCCGTGACGCTCATTACCAATACCCCTAACTCACCCGCACATGCCAGTCTCGACCTTAGCCAAGCTGAGCACGAGTACGTTTTCCCAAAAAATCGCGAACCCTACACCTACAACACATCAACCTACATGGGTATGATCCTAGGAAGTACGCATGAAGATCCTGCGGTGATCCGCCGATTTATCAACGAGCGTATCGCCACAATCGAATTTCCAGATTTTGGTAGCTATGACAAATACTACTTAATTGTTCCGCCGCAATTCCATGGCATCAAACGGATGCTCGAGATAAAGTTTATCGAGTTATTTGGTCGAAATATTGCTCGAGATATCGAAACGAGCGAGTATGTGATCCATGCGACAACAGTTGCACCAGCCCGAGAACTATTCATTTCCTTTGGTGAAACAAACTCAACGTGGGGAGATCCACAAAATCGACTCACCATTCCCCTGCCTGACGGTGCAGGCTACGGTGCAATGATGGCAGTTGGCTACTACATTGTTGCCCAGATCCAAAAGGCCCACCCTCAATATTTCAAGGATAATATCGTCGAGTATACAAAGAAGGTTTCGGAACTATTTGGCAGAGAGATTACTGCTATTGTCGATAAATAATCGCAAGGCTGCTTTGCACACGCATCACTGCCCGTTGTCCTACAAGCCACTCATCGACTGCCCGCGCAGCACCGGGAAGTGCCTCATTTGCATAATCATCGACGATAATCACTGCGCCGGAAACCAGTCGAGGTGTGATGAGCATGAGCGACTCGCGGATTGACTCATAGTAATCGCCGTCTAAAAAAGCAAATCCAACTGTCTGCGGAATGTGAGATTGTTCCAGATCATGAAACCAACCTTTGTGTATGCGCGGCATCACTAGACCGGCTTTTTTGAATTGTGCGAAAAACTCTTTTTTGTGTGCTAGAAGCTCGCCAGTGATAAAGTGCTCACCGACACTGCTCTGATCCCACCTCCCCTTCGGTGGTAACCCCTCAAACGAATCATAGACATGAAACTCTCGCTTGTCCTCATAACAATCAAGAAGACGGCGAATAAATAATGAGGTGGTACCTCGATAGCAACCAAACTCGACCACGGCACCTGTTTTGCCGCGAGAAATATAGTGTTCAAGCTCGCGTAGTATGACCTGTAACTCACCAGCAGTAATCTGGTCAGAGATGAGTGGATACTTCCGTATAAGCTCCGCTGTTTTCACGCCGCGCGCCACTGATTCATCAACAGAATAATAGCGATCAGAATGATAACGGCAACAATAACGACGAGTGCCTCCAGTATAGTAAAGCCTCCGTGGGCTGACGATCGACGACCTATCATGTTCTCTGGTATTGTAGCACGAAACAGTGGTAAAGCTCATGCTTTTTCGGTATACTTAGGAGTAGAGAGGGAAAAAGTAGCCAGTGACCACCAGTAACGTACCGCGCCTCCGTGTTTTTGGTATGCTCGCCATCCTATTTGGAGTGGTTTTGCTGGCTGTGCCCCAAGTGTTTGCGCTTACCCCTATTTCACAGGGCTATTCAGCGAGTGAGCAAATCCCCATCGGCTCGATTGTTAGTCTCAAGAAAGATACGACCGATGAAGTAATCCCAACGACAACCCAGACTTCTGACACAATGATTGGTGTAGTTATCAACGCCGATAACTCTCTACTCACGCTTAGTAATGGCGCGAAAGCCCAAGTGCAAATCGCAACCAGTGGAGTCGTACCGGTCATCGTATCTGATATCAACGGTGATATCAATCAAGGAGATCAAGTCACCGGCTCACCAATAAAAGGTGTCGGTATGAAGGTCAGCACCAACGCAAAAGTTGTCGGCATTGCGCAGGGCGCTCCTGTCTATGATTCAACGAAACATGAATATACTGACGAGCAAGGCAAAAAACAATCGATGCGTCTCGGCCAAGTCCCGATGCTTGTCAGCGTTGGGTTTTATACCAAATCACCAGACAAGACGATTATTCCCCAGACGTTGCAAAATATCGCTAACTCAATTGCCGGGAGAAGTGTTAATTCCTTACCAATCATCATCAGTGCAATCATCTTCATTGTGACACTTATCATCGTGGTAAGTATTATCTTCTCGATGATTCGGAGTTCGATTATTAGTATCGGACGCAACCCTATGTCGCAGTCAGCTGTCTGGCGGGATGTCATCCAGCTATCGGGCTTGGTGCTTGTTATCCTGGGGGTTGCGGTGGTGGCAATTTACATAATACTGACGAGGATGTAGGGTGGGATTCGATACGATACTTCAGCCATTTCTGATCGCCAACGTCTTTATCATCGGAGTCGTTGTTGCCCTCGCTGTGAGCAATGCGTGGGCGCATTTTCGTCCGCAAAATAGCCGAGAAAAAAAACATGTGAACACTATGCTTCTCCCCGCCGACACGCGCGCTCGTATTCTCAATGAAGCCGAGGAAGCGTACCATCGAATCGTCGCAAAAACCGCTGTCCAGCTCGAGGAAAACTTGGCTTCGACGACGAAATCACTCGGTGAACACTTGGACAAGCTAGGATCAACACTCGTCAACGATGAACTAAAACGCTACCAAACCGAGCTCGACGAGCTGCGTTCACGTACTCAAGGTGCTATCGGAAAAGCCGAAACTGAAATCAACCAGCACCAAATGGATGTAAAGGCAAAACTACTTGAGCGTCAAAATGAGATTGACAGCAAACTTGCCGAAGATGAACAAACGCTACGAGCTGCGCTAGTGGAGCGTCAACACCAGCTCGAAACAGAGTTCATAGAACGTCAAAACGAATACGCCACAAGGCACGCTGAGCTAGAGGCAAAGCTGACTGAACACCAGACGCAGCTCGAAGCGATCCTCAAAGAGCGCGAAGAAACGCTTGCCGAGCACCAATCGCGTCTTGACCAAGAAATCACTGACCGCCAAGAACAATACCAACGTCGGCAAGCTGATCTAGATGCTAGACTCGAGCAGGACATGGAAAAAAAGCGTCAGTTCTTGACCTCCCAGCTTGACACCAAGCTCTCGGATAGCGTGACAACCTTTCTTGTCGAGACACTTGGTCAACATGTCGACCTAGGAGCCCAAGCTACCTACCTAACAACTCTCCTAGAGGAGCACAAGGCTGAGCTTATCAAGGGAGTGAACGATGAATTGTAAGTTACCGACATCAGTCAGCTCGCCGAGCGACGTCGCAAGTCTCATTCTGGAAGTTCGTGACTACGCAACTTGGTACCGTCAATACGCGGTGGCAAGTAAAGTAAAAGTTGACTACCGCACAACCCAACCCGAGCTAACCCCTACGGCAAGCGCTGTCATTCGAGATTGGGCAAAAGATGAGCCGTTATCACCACAACGCCTCGACCAGTTGATTGAAGAGCTAGAGACAATCGCTGCCGAGGCACCGGTCATTACCCTTACCCTCGCCGCTCCTGCACCTGCTGAAATTAAAAAAGCACTGGTGGGCTGGTGTCGTACCAATCTGAACGCATCAATGCTAGTAACGTTTCATTTTAATTCCACCTTACTCGGTGGCATGGTAGTTCGCTATGGCAGCCGCATCTACGATTGGTCGTTTCGTCGGTCTATCATGGAACATCGCCACCGTTTGCCGGAGATTATCAGCAATGTTTGACAATACCACTTTTCAAGCCCTCGTTGAGGCAGGTAACCTCACTGGCGAAGTCGTCGCTATCAACCGATTTATCGTTGAAGTAAAAGGACTCGAAGGAGTCAGGATTGGTGCTCAGGTGTTGTTTGATGATGGTCAGCGCGGTATGGTCCGCGAGGCCTACGGTGACCGCGTTATCCTCTATAACATTGACAGTGAGTTGCTGATGCTGGGTGCTTTAGCCGTTGTTGAGCATGACATGCTCGAAGTGCCGGTGGGTCCGGAGTTAATCGGGCGCGTTATCACTCCCATGGGACTTCCCCTCGATGATCTAGGGCCTATTACCACCGCACAGCAATCTGGTATCTTTAATCTTGCACCGGGCATTATGGACCGCAAAATGCTTGATGAGCAGCTTGCCAGTGGTGTCACTGCGGTAGACAGTTTCTTTCCCATTGTCCTTGGCCAGCGTATCGCAATCTTGGGAGATAGTAAGTCTGGTAAATCGACTTTTTTGAGTCAGTTGACAGCAAACCAACAAGGCACCGACCGAATCGTAGTATACGTGCTGGTCGGCAAACGAAAAGTTGATATCGAACGACTCCTGCGCGACCTGCGAGAGTCCGGTGCTATGGAGCATACGATCGTCGTGCTCGCCAATATTTTTGACTCTCTAACGCAAAGCTACCTTGCACCCTACGCCGCCTGTGCAATGGCAGAATACCTCTGGTATGGAGGGCAAGACGTCATTATTATCTACGACGACCTCTCTGGTCATGCAGAGGCGTACCGTCAACTTTCACTCTTGCAGGAAGTTGATCCGGGACGCGACTCGTATCCGGGAGATATCTTTTATACTCATTCTAGCTTGCTCGAACGCGCCGGCAAGCTGCTGACAAACGGCAAGACCCTCACTTCATTACCTGTAGTGCTGACCCCAAACGATGATATTACCGCCTACCTGAGCACTAACATTATGTCGATTACTGATGGACAGATCATCTTTGACTTAGGATATTTTCGCAAAGGTATCCGACCCGCTGTCAATGCCGGGTTGTCAGTGTCCCGTGTCGGTGGACAGGCTCAGACAAAGCGTCAAAAGCAACTTTCCACCGCACTTTTCAAAGCACTTGCTCGCTATCATCAGGCCGACGAGTTCTCACACTTTTCAAGTCAGCTAAGTAAGGAAACAAAAGTCGATCTCACCCGTGGGAAGCACCTTTATGCTGCCTTACAGCAACCGCCCGAACAACTCTTTTCACTCCTCGAACAACAACTGATGCTTGAGACTATCATGCTGCCTGAAGACGACCGATCGATTGATATCGCTAAGCTCAAGGAAGCGGTAAAAGGGAAGGTGCTTCCTGACGAGGAGAGCTACACGCCCACCGAAGAGGAGCTCCTCGAACAGTTTGGCGCCCATGTAGTAAGCGAACAACCAGCTCCAACCGTCGAAGAACCAGCCGTTACACCTGACAAAAAACCTGCTAAAGCTCCTAAAAAGGAGAAACGCTAATGCGCCGAGCTAATGTCGTCGAAAAGGATATGGCGGGGATTGGTACCCTTAAAGATCTTACAAATGTGTTTGAAAGCCTCGCCAGCACACAGGTGGCAAAAGTAAAGAATAAGGCACAGCTCAGTCAGCAGTTCTTTAATCTCCTTTGGAAACGCTATACTGCCATCCGGGTCGATCCCAAAAAACGCATTACGAGTCGCAGTGATAGCGACAATGGGCGCAAAGTCCTCATCCTGATTAGTGCTGAGGCGGGACTATCGGGTGATCTTGATATGCGTATGATCGAAACAATGCAACAAGAATATGACCGCGGCTCAACCGATATCATCGTGCTCGGTAGCCACGGTGCCAACCAACTGACGCAGCGCGGTATCCCGTATGTGCGCTTTTTTCAAGTACCTGAAAGTGATAGTTACATCAATGTTAGCCCAATTATTGAGGCAATTCGTCCCTACCACGAGATTGCCGTGTATTACGAGGAATACCTTTCGCTTGGCCAGCAGGAGGTACGACGTATCGACTTGATCAGTCACATGAAAGATATGAGCGAGGATGCAGAGGAAGGCATTATGACTGATCTCGATACAATCTTTGAGCCTTCGCTCGATGAGATTGCCGATCAGATGGAATCAACGATGATGAGTCTAGCGCTATCTCAAACGATCCTCCAATCTGGCCTTGCGCAAGCAGCCAGCCGATTTAACGCTATGACCGTTGCCGAGGATCGTGCCAGTGAGTTACTTGGCGACTACAAGCTCGAATACCATCGTGCGAAGCGCTCCGAAAGCGACCGTCGCCTACGCGAAGTACTCGTCAGTATCAAAAAGAAGCGCCGCGAAGCACAAGGAGGGCGCAGATAATGGAAGTAGCCGATATCACTCACGAGTATGTAGGAACAATCTCCACCCTGCGTGGACTGACGATTGAAGTCCAGCTCGTCGGCTCATCACGCCCCGAAGTCAAGGAGCTGTTGTCAGTTGAAGCTCACCCAGAAGTATTCGTTGAAGTCAATTTCTTTCGCGGTAATAAAGCCATCTGCCTCAATCTCAATAACGACCCAGTTGTACGCTGTGGCCAAAAGCTCTACCGAACGCACAGCAAAGTAACGGTACCTGTCGGTGCAGCAACACTAGGGCGTGTCTTTAATGCTCTGGGAGAACCGCTCGATAAAGCAGCTTCCATCGCCGAAAATCGTCGTCCCATATCGATTCCGACTGGCACAAAGAGTTACCGCAGTAGCGCCAAGCTTGAACTACTAGAAACCGGCCTCAAGGTAATTGATTTTTTGACGCCCTTTGTCAAGGGACGAAAGATTGGCGTCATCGGTGGTGCTGGCGTTGGTAAGACGGTGCTCACCATGGAGATGATCCATAACGTCACGCAAACAAAAAAAACAGCCGAAGGCCAGGACGAATCCAGTAAATCACTTTCTATCTACTGCGGAGTTGGTGAGCGTATTCGTGAGGGAAATGAACTCTACGAAACACTAAAGGATACCGATGTACTCAAGAACACCGTCATGTTCTTTGGTCAAATGGACGCAACCCCCGCCATCCGTAGTATGGTGGGGCCGGCCGCCGCAACAGCCGCTGAGTATTTCCGAGACGAAGAAGGCAAAGATATTTTGTTCTTCGTCGACAACATCTATCGACATGTACAGGCGATGACTGAGCTCAGCACCAACCTCGGTCTTATTCCGAGCGAAGGTGGCTATAGCCCAATGGTGTTTAGTGACCTACGTCGACTCCAAGACCGCCTCAGTTCCACGGAACAAGGTACTATCACCAGTGTGCAGGCAATCTATGTGCCAGCCGATGACCTGTCGGACCCGGCGGTACAGGCAATCAGCCAACAGCTCGACTCGGTGCTCGTGCTAGATCGCTCGATTGCCGAGCAGGGTATTCGACCTGCCGTCAATCTCCTCAAGACGACGAGCTCACTCCTCACTCCGAGTATCGTCGGTGAACGCCACTACCGACTCGCCGAAAGGGTCCAGGCCATTATGCAAAAATACGACAGTCTCAAAAACATTATTGCGATTGTCGGTGAAAATGAACTAAGTCCGGCCGATCGCGCTGACTATCAAAATGCAAAGAAGCTCATCCAATTTTTTAGCCAAAACTTTGCCGTAGCCGAAAAGTTCTCGGGACACCCAGGCGAATACTATACCCTAGAGGAAACCCTCTCTGGCATCGAGGCCATCTTGGCGAGTGGAGTAAGTACCCCAGGCAGCAATGCTGCTGAGGCCGCACCCCAGGAGCCTCAGGCTGAACCCACCGCCAAACAGGAAGGTTCATGAGCGAGCCCACGCCACAGACGCCACTTGCGGTCATCGCTAGAGCACCATTTCATATTTACTACGAAGGCTCTGCCTTTAGCGTGAGTGCAAAAAACCGCGTTGGTCCCTTTGATATATTGCCCGGACACGCCGATTTTTTTAGTATGCTCGTCCCCTGTACGATCACCATTGATACGGGCACCGAGCAGCTTTCATTTGAGATCTATAGCGGCATGCTGACAGTTCGAAGCGACCAAGTCCTCCTGTTTGTCAACATGTAGGTTACTGCGTCACGACGTAATCAAAGGCAAACCCGCCCGGGGGCAAGGCTTCTGCCGTGCTAATCGAAAAACCGTTTGAGGTACGGTTGACATAAAACCCATTGACCGCACGACCAACCGGACTCACTACAACATGAGGGGTAGTAGCATATTTAGTTTGAAAGCTAAGATTCACCAGCGTTCCCCCGCCAGCATTTATCCCGGTGTTGATCGCAATAGTACCAGAGGTGTCATTGCCGCTAATCGAGACTGTCCCGTTACTGCCCGCTCCTGACCCTGCACTCACCGACGGTGCTGCTCCGGTGGTAATCAAGTGTCCAGCAACGGTCAGCGTATTGACCTGAAAGTTGCGCACCGATAGCGCCCCACCGATGGCCAAACTGCCGACCACATTTACGTTATTGTTGACCGTTACCAATTGGTCGACAGTCAACTGGCCCTGAATCCGGGTTGTGCCGGCAACAGCGAGCTCCTTTTGTAATTTGAGTGAGATCATGGTGCCGTCACCATTGACGCTCAGCTGTGAGGCAGCTACCGTACCGGCCTGAACCTTTGATAGGTTGGCCGCCGACGCTGTCAGTGTGTTATTTAGATTGAGCTGACCGGACATACTGACATCACCCGCCACAGCAACCTTGCCATTGAACTTGGTGTTTGGTCCAATCGTCAGGACGGTCTCGGCACCGCCACTAGGGTTACGATCAACACCAAGTTTATTCAGCGCGTCCAGATTTACCGTAACGTTTTGTTGTGCCGCAGATGCTGCATCAGCTTGGCCTTTCATTAGAAAGGCGATAACGACTGCATTCAAGATCAAAATAACCGCCACGACAGTGAGGCCGATGAAGGTTGCTTTGTGACTCGGCCGATACATACTCCGACGCGGCGCAGAATCGGTACTAACCGCAGGTGCAGCCGATACCTGTGTATCGACGGTTGCATCAAGAGAGGAAGTCTGAACGGTCAAAACTTCGGGGCGCGGCGCGCTCGTTCCCTCTTTTTGGTCTTCGGTCATCAGGAGTCCCCTAGTATCATTATCTCTGTTTTTCCACCATTATCTATCCACCAGTATAGCCTTTTCAGGAGTAACTTGCAAAATACTCATGCTTCAGAAACAATAGACACTATGGCAGGACGAATTAACAGCTACGGAGTGTTGGGGCTAGTTGTTGGCTGTGTGCTTCTTTGTTCTAACTATGTCTCTGCTGAGACACTACAGTCGAACAATTATCGCTTCGATGAATCAACACTCGGAGCAGGCGGACTCAACCAGTCGACCTCAAATAGCTACGCCGGCTCGGGTGCCTACGGTGATATTGGTGTAGGAGAGTCTGCATCCAACAATTATCAGATACGAGTCGGAACACCGACGACTCCTGATCCTACCCTTACTATCGAACTACTCTCGACAAATGCTAACTTTGGCGTTCTCTCGCCTACCAGTGCTGCAACAGCGACAGCGTCATTTTCGGTGATTAACTACACAAGCTATGGTTACGCGGTACAGCTGACTGGCAGTGCGCCGACAAATGGCGCTCACTCGATAAGCGCGATGGGTACCACGACTGTTTCACAGCCTGGCATTGAGCAGTTTGGTGTCAATCTTGTTGCCAATACCTCTCCCGTATCTTTCGGTGCAAACCCAGATAATGGCCAGTTCGGCTACGGTCAAGTTGGTACGGGAGCCGGTGATACCACGTACTCTACCCCTAATCAATTTCACTACGCCAGTGGTGATATCATCGCCAGTGCCCCCAAAAGTTCTGGCAAAACTATCTATACCCTGAGCTACTTACTGAACGTTGCTGGTATTACGCCAGGTGGCCAGTACGCCAGCAACCAGACAATTATCGTCACCGGAACCTACTAAAAGTCCTAAAAAGTTGTTGACATGCTATCTTGCTCATGCTATTATCTCTTGTAGAAACCACCATAAAACAAAAAAATCACCACAATGAAAAAACAACTCACCACCACACTACCACGCGCCTTAGGCGTGTTTATGCTTGTCGCGGCTTTTGTCGTACAAGCAGCTTTCCTACCAACTAACTCTGCCTACGCTTCGCAGATTACGACGCGTACACTCACATTACTTGCTGGGGATAACAACACCCTCGGCATCAACGGTGGTTCTTTGCCTGGTCGCCTTGTACGCCATAAGTTCACCTTTACGCTACCTACTGCGGCGAGCATCGGTGCGGTCCAATTCCAATACTGTACCACCGCCGCTGACGTTGGTGCAGCCACGTGCGTCCCTCCTACAGGACTCGACACGACGACCGGTACTCTCGACGGAGCGACCGTCGGACTGACCGGACTCACTGTCGTACATGATTCGGCAAACGTCTTTCACGTTACCCGTGCACCAGGGGCGACGCAGGCCCTCGCGGCAAACACTGCTGTCACCATTCAGCTCAATAACATCACTAACCCTACTGACATCAACAAAACCTTCTTTGTGCGTATTGCTAGCTTTGGCAGCTTCGATGCAACCGGCGCGTCAACCGACAAAGGAACTGTCGCTGCCAGCACGACAAATGCCATCGATCTATCTGGAGTTATGCCCGAATCACTCGTCTTTTGTACGGGCAAGACGATAGGCCTCACCTCCGGCGTGCCTGACTGCGCCACAGCTGATCTCAACGCGATTACCTTTAATCAGCTCTTCTCTCCTGTCGACACCGCCTCTGCAACATCACAGATGGCAGCCAGTACAAACGCCGGTTCTGGGTATAGTATTACCGTCAATGGCCCAACTCTAACTAGTGGTAGCAACACCATCCTCCCTATGAATGTGGCTGCTGCTAGTGCACACGGAATCAGCCAGTTCGGCCTCAATCTTCGCGCCAATACGACAACAACTCCCGGCTTTCCGTTTGGAACCGATGTCGCTCCTGCGTCCAATACAACCAACTACCGAGCAAAACCACTTGCGGGCTACGATACTGCCGAGACATTCAAGTACGTCGATGGTGACCCAGTTGCCGAGAGTTCCGACGGAGGGACCCTTGGTGCCACCGACGCCCAAATCTATACAGTTAGCTATATCGCAAACGTACCAGGTAGCCAAGCCGCCGGAACCTACTCTACCACCCTAACCTATATTTGTACTCCGACCTACTAGTCCACCACGTGGCAGCTAGCCCATACCGCGCTACGGTGATTTGCGCGGTATTGCTAGTTATCCACACACCATTAGTGTTGACCGCTCGTTTACGCTTATGATACAGTAGTTCATATGAGAAGTGTGAGGGGAAAACTTTATCTTTTGTGTGGACTCTTGGTATTTGCGAGCGTCGCCTCTATCTACCAGGCACCTGCCGCTAACGCCGCTCAGATCACCGTTCGTAGTCTTCAGCTCATCGGCGTAGGTACTACCGGTGGATCACTTGCTGGTGGCACTGTTAACCACAAGTTTGCATTCACCATCCCTGGTGGTAACACTGTTGGTTCAATTAAGTTTGAATATTGTACGGTTGCGCAAGTCACGGCCTGTGTCATGCCCACCGGCCTCGTTACCACAGGAGCAACCTACGGTGGTGAAACAGGTGTGACCGGGTTTTCACTAGTGAATACCACCAACGGTGCCCCGTATATTACCCGTACTGCTGCTGCCGTGGGAACGAACGTCGCCGCTACGTATACCCTCAATAGTGTTGTCAACCCTACCGCTGTTAATACCACGTTTTTTGTCCGTATTTCTACCTACACCTCAACCAATGCAACCGGTTCACCGCTCGATACTGGTAGTGTTGCGGCCAGCACAGCAAACCCCATCGTTCTCCAGGGCGTGATGCCTGAGAGTCTTGTCTTTTGCACAGGTGCGACTGTCACTGTTGACTGTGTCACCGTGACTAACCCAACGATTAACTTCAACCAGCTCTTTAGCCCAACTGATACCGCTACCGCCACGTCGCAAATGGCGGCCAGCACAAATGCCACCACTGGCTACTCGATCACTGTCAACGGTCCAACCCTCACCTCTGGGTCAAACACGATACCTGGTATGACTACAGCTGCTGGAATAACCAGAGGAAAAAGTGAATTTGGTATGAACCTTAAACTCAACACTACCGCAACTTCAACAGTAGCCGTTGGTGCTGAGGTTACTCCTACTCCGGATGGGACAGATCTGCGTGGCCAGGCACAGACTGGCTACAACACCGTTGATCAGTTCAAATTTGTCACCGGGGAAACGGTTGCAGCGAGTAACAATGGCGGCGCCGGTCCAACAAATGCCCAGCTATACACCGTTTCTTACATTGTCGATGTTGCCGGAAACCAGCTATCGGGCACTTATACCACCACATTAACCTATATTTGTACCGCTACTTACTAAGCTTATGAAACGATTTCTTGCCATCACACTCACCGTCATCTGCCTCGTCGTTGCCACAGCGTTCTTTGTATTGCCACACACCGCAAACGCCGCTCCCAATGATGGTGGTCAGGCGCTGGAAATCGCACCGCCAGTTCTTAATCTCACGGCAAATCCAGGTGATGTCATCAATGCACAGATTGCCATCAGGGACGTCTCGCCACTTCCACTGATTGTTTCGAGCCAGGTAAACGATTTTATAGCCGATCCGAATAGTGAGAACGGAAATCCGAAAACACTTGTCGATACTACTGAAAAAAGTCCTTACTCGATTATCGACTGGGTGTCACCGCTTCCCCAAATGACACTAAAGTCAAAGCAAATCGAAAACCTCCCCATCAAGATAACGGTACCAAAAAACGCAGCTCCAGGAGGCTACTACGGTACGATCCGATTTACCGTCAGCCCACCAGATATGAAAGAAACTGGGGTATCGCTAAGTGCGAGTTTAGGGGCGCTCATCATGATCCGCGTCAACGGCGATGCAAATGAGAAACTGTCGCTCCAAGAGTTTTATGTTAGTAAGACTGGTGAAAAAGGCTCAATATTTGACTCTGTCCCTCTACAATTTACTGAGCGAATCAAAAATGAGGGGAATGTCTTTGAGCAACCACGAGGCAATATCATCATCAAGGATATGTTCGGAAATATCACTGCAAATGTCAATGTCAATCTTGAGAATCGAAATGTACTCCCCAACTCAACCAGACGCTTTGAGCAGCCATTTGATGAGTCTGCCCTCGGGAACCGATTTATGTTCGGTTACTATACTGCAGAGTTAACTCTTAGCTACGGAAAGAACCAGACCCTCACCTCACGATTGTCATTTTGGATCATCCCGTGGAAACTCATCCTTGGTATACTCATCCTACTCGCTGTACTTATCTTTGTAGGACGTATCATGATCAAACGATACAATGAACGCCTACTCGGCAAGTCACGTAGCCGCTCTCGACGACGCTAAGCACTAGCGGTATGTATGAAATGATGCTACAGTATAGCTATGCCTGCATGGGTAAAGATTAGTGAACATAAACACACCGGTAAACTACGCTCCCACGAACACACCTCGTACGTGTTCTTAGGTATGTTGCTTTTTGTGGTAGGCTTTGCTCTCACTTCGTTTACGAGTTATGCCTACGTGGGACACGGACCAGGCGCTGGTTCGGTCGGTATGAGTGGTGTCGTCGCGGGCAAACCGCCGACATCGGCCGCACACATTACCTCGCCTACCGACGGACAGCATTTTAGTACGACACCGATCACCGTCAAGGGTACTTGTCCGACCGATAGTCTGGTAGAGATTTTCAAAAATGACATTTTCGCTGGTTCAACTCCCTGTACTACTGACGGCAGCTTTAGTCTGGAGTCAGACCTCTTGATCGGTGCAAATGTTGTGTATGCAAAGGTCTATGATGCTCTCAACCAAGCGGGGCCTGATTCAAATAAAATTACCGTCTGGTACGATGTACTCGGTATACAAGGTGGAATATTGACCTCACTCAACTTTGGCGGTAACCAGCTACTCATCAATACTGATGCAATTTTTCGAGGAACATTTCCCAATCAGGAAATGACAATGCCCATCGATATTATCGGAGGACGCGCACCATATGCAGTAAATATCCAGTGGGGAGATGGTACGAATAAGGTTGTTTCTCGCACCGACAATCAAACATTTCGGGTTGGTCACGTATACGAAAAGGCTGGTACCTATCAGCTTTCACTTCAGGCCACCGATGCCGACGGCCGTGTCGCATTTTTGACGGTCGCTTCAATCGTAAACGGTCAGCCTCCTGTCGCCGAAACCACGACACCCTCAAAATCTGTGACAGATAACCTGTTATTATTGTGGCCGCTGTACGCCGCTACCTTTGCTGTTGTCATCAGTTTTTGGATCGGTGAATGGCGAGAAAAAAGGATGCTCGCCAAGCACCATTTGCTGATTCTTGATCAAAACGTCTAGCATGATAAATGCCTCTTGCATTTATTAGCATAAGCGTGTATCATAGGGTTGTAAAACCTATGTGTGAGACAAAAACGGCTTTACAGCACTAAAACAAAATAACAGCGTTTTCTAATAAAAAACCACCCAGCACCTTCAAGGTACCTCTTTTGCTTTGATGGCGTATTCTCACTAGGCTACAAAAACAAAAGTCCACCAGGTCAAAAAACAAACATGCCAGTAACTATCTTTCGTGCGTTAAGCCGATCACTATTGGGCGCCCTTTTTGTGGGCGTGTTTGTCGTATCTGGAATTATAGGAGTGGCACCTCAGACAGCGCATGCTGCAACCGGTATTAACCAACAAATGAACTTTCAAGGCCGACTGCTCAACGCTCAGGGTGCAGTAGTCCCTGACGGCTACTACAATATCCAGTTCAAGATCTACCAGGATGGTACCGGTACCACCGCAGGAAACCCTGGTGGAACCCTCAAGTGGACAGAGGATTGGCTCAACACCGCTGGAAACGGTGTCCAGGTCAAAAATGGCTTTATGTCAGTACAGCTTGGAACAATCAACCCCTTTGGTAGTCAAGTCGACTGGAACCAAGACACGCTGTGGCTGAGCGTGAATATTGGCACTACCAACACTACCTGTACGCCATTTAGCTCCTGTGGTGGTGATGGAGAAATGGTACCAATGAAGCGTCTTGCATCTGTTGCCTACGCGATGAATGCAGGCTCGCTCGGTGGGTTGACGGCAAGCGGATTTATCCAAAACACCACCATGCCCCAATCGGCAAATATTGCCGTTCAGAGTGCGAGTGCGGGTAGTGTTGGTGCAGTAGTACGGGGGGCATCATCTCAATCAGTAGATCTCTTTCAACTCCAGGACAGCAGTGGCAACGTTAACGCATCTTTTAACAATACAGGGAACCAGCTAACACTTGGCCGCATAAGCACCTCGGGTACAATTGCTCAAGGGAAACTAGTGCTAAGTGACGGTACCCTCGATGGCTTTGGGCTAACGCTCCAAACCGGTACCTTAACTGATAATCGTACGATTATTTTGCCAAACTCCAGCGCACCCACTGATACGATATGTTTACAGACACTTGGCAACTGTAACAACACTGTTGCTACCCGCACCGTTAGTACAAGCGCAAGTGGTGGCGCGAGTGGCGCAATAGCGAGCCTTAGGCCGACGGGTACTGATTATATCAATACCAGCACTACTAACGCTGAAGCCACTATCAATAGCGCCATTACCTCACTTGGCAGCAGTGGTGGTGTTGTGCATTTGATGGAGGGAACTTACATCGTCAGCGGGAGTATCAATATCCCAAACAATGTCAGTCTATCTGGTACCGGAGCCGGAACCGTCATTAAGACAGCGAACGGGGCGAATATCAGCGTCGGTCTACTCCAAAACAGCGATCAAACCAATGGTAACAATCATATTACTATAGAAAACCTCAAACTCAATGGTAACAAGTCGAACCAGACATCTGGCACCGGAACTGGCATAAACTTTGTCAAAGTTGGTAGTGATTCAACCGCTGTCGGGGCGCATATAGCGAATGTATGGGTTGAGAACTTTAGGGACGTAGGGATAATTCTCAACAACTCTTCGCGCTCGACTATTACAAATGTTTCTTCGCACACAAACGACAACAATGGTCTCGGTCTGCAGGCAACGAGCTATACGACCGTTTCGGGAAGTGTCTTTTCAGATAACACTAACTCAAACAGTTCAGGCATCACGCTCAGCGTTACCTCGTTCAACAACACCATTACCGGCAATACCTTGGCTAACAATGGAGTGGCAGGGCTCGTATTAAGTGGTAACTCATACGGTAACACGGCAACGGGTAACACGATGAACAACAACATCGGTCAAGGTCTGAGCATGATCAACACGACCGACAACGTCATAACCGGCAACACGATGAAGAGTAACGGTATACATGGTATTCGAGTCAATGCGTCCTCAGGAAACGTTATCTCTGGCAATAATGTCGCTGATAACGGGCAGGTGACCACGTCATCTGACGCGATTTTCCTCCTTTCGGGTTCACTTTCGAACACCATCACGGGCAACAAACTTAGTGACACCGCCGGTACGGGATACGCACTAGAACTACAGGCGGGTGCGAACACAAACACGATCGGCGGTAATCTCTTGACCTGGAACACCGCAACACCCATCACCGATTCTGGTACCGGCACTATCTACCAAAACCAAACCGACAGCAGTGGAAACCTCAAAAACAGCACCGGTAAGACCAGTGGCTTTTTCCAAAGCAATGACGGCACCAACAATACCGATGCAACCGTCATCCTCAAAGTTCAGGGAAGTAGCACTGCAGATCTTATTCAAGCCCAAAACTCGTCAGCCACTACATTAATGCGTGTCACCTCGACAGGTATCGTGCAGGGGAGTAGTTTTGATACTGCAACCGGCGCCACTCAGCTCACCATTGGTGCTACTAACGCATCGTCTATCATGATCGGAAAAACGGCCGGCACAGCGCCTATCGCTCTATCGAGTAGCACAATCTCACTAGGAATCGCTACATCACCAACAACCCTACAGGGTACTACTCAAACCACAGCTGGTGCACAAGGCAGTGCGATCACTATTCAGGGTGCCACTGGTAACGGCAACGGGGCTGGTGGTGGCGTGACAATCCAGGGCGGCACAGGCGGTGGAGGTAATGCTAACGGCGGTACTCTCTCGCTCAGCGGCGGTAGCGGTACTGGCACCGGAGTAACCGGACTCGTCAACCTCAATCCTACTGCCTTTACCTCGGCCACTGGTCAAACTATCGGCACTGACACCACTCTTGCTCTCTCACTAGTCAATAGCAATAGTACTATCCCCGTCAACGCCACAGCCACTAGCCTAAAAATCACGGTACCGACGCCAACTACTGCTACGATTGGCCGCATTCTCTATATTACGGCCAGCAACACGAGTAATGACTTTAGTCTGCTGCTCGCCAACACCTCAGGTGTAACAGCCTCGTATACCGTAATAGGTATGCGACAGAACAACACCGCCACCCTCATTTGGAATGGCTACGCCTGGACTGCTGCCGGCGCCAGCAGTTCGACTGACTTACAATCAGCCTACAACAACACCCTGCAAAGTGCCGGTGGTGCCGAACTTATCGTTAGTAAAACCAGTGCGACCAATGGTCTCACTATCCGTGATAGTACAACAAATCCGGTCAATGGGACGCTCCTCAGTATCCAAACGAAGAGTGCCGCTGGCCTGCTACAAGTTAACAGCAATGTGACCGAGTACGCCAGCAACGCCGGTGCCGAGACCATAGGCGCCAGTGCAACGACCTTCCCTGCCAGCACTTGGGGCAGTACCGGTACTGCCACGGTCACCCGCCAAAATGTCGCCGGTAACTATATTGCCACCGGTCAAGGTTCTGTATCGATTGCCGCAACTGCTGCAAATAGTGGTGCTAAAAACCAGCTTGTCAACAGCGCAGGCAGCGCCGCAGCATTAACTGCCAACACTACCTACAACGTTAGCTTCACCGCTCGTCTCACCAGCGGTTCAAGTACGTTTACCGATTTGAATGTTCAATTCTCGGCCGACGGTGGTACTAGCCTACTCACCGCCTGTGGCAGCACATACGCCGTCAACACTAGTATCTGGACCAAGGTGAACTGTACCTTCACCACCCCGGCCAGCGGTATTACTAGCGGCAACGCGATCCTCATCCGCCAAACCGCCAGTGCAACTCGCACTTTCTACGTTGACAATCTCAGTGTCACTATTGCCGCTGACTATAACTTTGCAACCGATGGTAGCGTCAATGACTCAGGCAATTACGCTACCAACTGGCCCAATTCTGGCCAAGGTACCGTGACGAGCTCCCGCATCACAAGTGACGGCAACGACGCAAGCGACAGCGCGCAAGCCGCCATAACTACCGGTGCTGCAAACGCCGGTGTTCGAAACAAACTTTCTTCAAACCCACTCAGTTCAACACTCTATCGCGTGACAGTCTACGGTAAACTCATGTCGGGCGCCGCATTCAGCGACTTCAAGATACGCTATAGTTACCTTGGCAGCACCTCAACCACTGCTGGCGACTACGTAGACTGCGTCGACTACAATACGCAGACACTAGTTACGACCGGCTGGACGAAAGTAACGTGTTACATCCAGACCGATGCCAATGCCGCAACTAACCCTTATGTCTACTTCGTCGAAGCGACTTCGGGCGTGCGTACCTTTGCTGTTGACTCCTTCGGTATGACACTGGCCAGCATCACGACACCAAACGTTCAGGTCGGTGGCGGTATCAACGGTGGCCCAACCACGCTCTTTACACTCGACAAAGGAGCCAGCGCGCCAATTGCTAGCAACAACGATGCCCTGCTCGGGAGCATGTACTATGATACAACGCTTGGTAAGCTGCAATGTTATGAGGCAGATGGCTGGGGCGCCTGTGGTTCAAGTCCAGACAACATTGTCACTATCAGCCCAGAGTATACCAACGCGGTACTACACGGCACTGGTATTGGCACCATGACGAGCGACCTCTGCTCGGACTACCTCAACATCAACGACGGCAGCGGCAGCCCCGCACAACCAACCATTTGCGGTACCAACGAGACCTACAACTTCTACAAATGGACCAGCCCACAGGCAACCGCGCAGACCTACAGCATCTACGTTACCTACCAATTGCCAAGTACCTTCAAAGAGTTCAACTCGGGTCAGACATCGCTGATGGGCCGTACCGACAACGGCAGCGGTGGTGGTTCAGCAACGGTGCAATACCAGATCTACCGCAACAGCGGCACAGGCCTTACCGCCTGCGGGTCAACCATTAGCGTGTCGACTGGTACGCAAACTTCGTGGCAAATCGGTAACGCGACTGGTGCTGCCGACCCATCAACCTGTGGTTTTGCGCCTGGCAACAGTATTGTATTCAAGATCAACGTGACCACCAGCAAAAACGCCAACGCCTACGTCGGTAACCTCAACTTTGCCTTCAGTAACAAGTAGTAGCCCCATCTCGGTTATGGTACAATAACAGAGAAGCTATCTTAGTGGCAGTAGAGAGTATGAAGAGAAAAATACGAACCAAACATGAAGCATATTCGCGCGGCAACTGGTGGCAGGCGCTTGTTGACCGTGTTCGTTTGTTGCAGCGACGCTGGATTAAATCGACACAAGGGGGTAGGCGGTATTTCGTCATACCCGTGCCGACTCGCCGCGGCCTCCTGCGTGCCGCTATCGCCGTAGTCGTTTTGGTAGCGGTGGTGATCATCGGCTCCCAACTCTATCGTTACTTTGGCCCTCATAATTATCGTGTAAGCTCGGTTGACAAGTTGCTGGGCACCCCCAGCGATATATTGGCTAAAGACCTGACATTCGACAACGAGCAACAGGTATATACCTTTGCCCATGGCAGCGCCAACACAAGCCAGTCGAAACAAACTGGTGCGACGCTTGTCGCTGCGCGGCTGCCTGTCGATGCCGGTAAGGGCCTGACTGTCACTGACCCAAACTACAAAGTCGATCTTACCATGTCGCCACAAGCATCCGTCGCCGCTGGCAAACAAGACAAAAATCGTATTATTTATCCGTTTCGCGATCATAGCGGCTGGCTGATCTACACCGCCAGCGGCACGGGCGTCAAAGAGGATATTGTCTTGACACACGCAACTGGCGATAGTTACCAGCTATCGTATACCCTCACACTGCCAAGTGGTACCGAAGCTCGTAAAGAAGCTGATGGAAGTATCGGTATCTATGGTAACCAAGTTTTTATGAACAATATTTCAGCCGCGACCGATGCCGATGCGTCGCTCCTCGAAAAAGCTCGTGCAAATGCCGCAAAAAATCTGCTGCTCTTTGTCATTCCTAAACCAACTGTCGTCGAGACAGGGCGACAAGTTTCGGTTGTAAAAGCTGAGTTTGAGCTCAACAAAACCACGCTGACCGTTCGAGCGACGGGCCTCGCCAAAGCCAATTTACCGCTCACCATCGACCCAAGTATTTACATTGTCACCGCCCAGCAATTTATGAACGGCAACAACGAAACCAACATCGACTTTGACGTGGCCGACAAGCTGATCCGTAAGAGTCCGACTACTGGCGCCCGCTTCAATAGCTGGAATGCGACGACGCAATTATCGCAGTCCAACTGGGCAGGCGGTACCGCTATCGCCGGTGGCTACCTCTATTCAGCCGGTGGTATTTCGCAAAACGGCCAAGTCTATACGACACAGGGAGCAAGTAGCTTTACAGTGCCAAGTGGCGTCACCTCGCTCACTGTCAAACTATGGGGTGGCGGTGGTGGAGGCGGGGCTGGCGGCTCAGCTGCTGCCGGTGGTACGGGTGGCGGGGCTGGTGAAGCAACTGGCACGATCAGTGTTACCCCCGGAGAAACCTTAACTGTCTATGTTGGTGGTGGTGGTTCAGCCGGTACTCGCAACACTGCCGGTGGCGGTGGTGGAGGCGGGGCGTATTCAAGCATTTACCGAGGCACAACAGCGCTGGCAATCGCTGCCGGTGGTGGAGGAGGTGGTGGTGGCCGTAACTCCGCCGGTAACACCGGTGGGGCTGGTGGGGCTGGTGGCGGTACAACTGGTGTTGCTGGTTCAACATCTGGTGCTGGTGGTGGCGGTGGTGCTGGCACCCAATCAGCTGGCGGCGCAGGCGGTACAGGTGGGACAAATGCCGGTTCGGCAGGTGGCTCACTCACTGGTGGTCTTGGTGGTGATGGCCGCACCAGCGGCACAACCGACGGAAGTGGCGCAAGCGGTGGTCTTGCTAGTGGTGGTAACGGTGGTGGAGCTATCGCGACCAGTCGTGCTGGTGGAGGTGGTGGTGGAGCGGGTTACTTCGGTGGAGGTGGTGGCTCAAGCTCATCAAGCGGCTCTGGTGCCGGTGGTGGAGGTGGTGGCTCAAGCTATGGCACAGGCCTCACGCTTAACGCGGGGAGCGGTGCGACACCGGGCAATTCAGCCGATGCCGACCGCGCCGGTGCTGGTCAAGGTGGTACCGCAGGAGCAACTGGTGGTACCGGTACTGGCGGTAGTAACGGTATCGTCGTGATTAACTATGGCGCGGGCGGCATGACGCCAACGGCCGCTGTCAACTGGATGCAGCTCAGCACAACCGATGGCACCCTCGTGAGCCCTAATCCCGGTAATGGTAGCTGTAGCGGTTGGTGTACCGACGCGGCCTACAATCTGCCACAAGCGCGAACTAATTTCAGCATGGTTGCTTACAACGGCTTCTTATATGTCGTCGGCGGTTTCGACAACGCCGGCTCTCCACAAAGTACCATCTACATTGCAAAACTTGGTGCCAGCGGCGAGCCCCAACTCTGGAACCCAACTTGGGACCCGGCAACCGATCCAAACAAAACAACCTGGAGCTACTGGTATACCGACACCGGTCTTAGTAGCGTCCGATCTGGACTCACCGCTATCGCCTACAATAACCGTATGTATATCATTGGCGGCCGCACCACCGGCACCACCGTGGTAAATACGGTTGAAATCGCCGACATCCAGCCGACTGGCCGACTTGGCTCGTGGAGCACTTCGGCGACACTCCCCTACAACCTTTACAATCACGGCTCCTTTGTCTACAACGACCGCCTCTACATCGTTGGCGGCGCTAGTTCGGTCGGCGGTGCGCCGCTCAGTACCGTCTATTTCAACAAGATCAATAGCACTGGTACGCTCAATAGTTGGGTTCAAACGACGAGCATGGGTAGCGGCAGAATGAGCAATGGCGGTACTTTCACCACAGTTTGGGGAGCCTACCTGTACATCTCGGGAGGCTGTGGCACTGTCAACGCCAGCGGATATTGTACAAGCATCCTGTCCGACTCAGATGTTGCAAGTATCAACGCCGATGGAAGCATCGATACCTGGAATGCGATCGGTACCCTCAGCGACCAGCGCACGGGTCAAAGTCTTTTGGCTTGGCGTAATATTATTTATCATGTTGGCGGCTGTACAGCGCAAAATACTACGACTGGTGCCTGTACAACACCAACCAATGCCGTTTCATACGGCACGATCAATCAAGACGGCGACGCAAGCACAGTTGGCGCGTCAGTTGCGAACGGTACAGCGCCGTGTAGCGGCGGATCACCAAGCGGATGTAATCTGCCAGGCACTACCTATATTGGCAATATGCTCACAGTATCATTTATCACAAACGGGTATATTTATCTTATTGGCGGCTGCACCAACAACACGTGTAGCACAACCCTCAACACAACCGCTTATGCTGCGATTTCCTCTACCGGCACGATGAGTAAACCCACCACGTGCCCAGCACCACGGACAATTCAAGGTGGCATGTGGTGCGTTGACACTACCAACACGACTCCCACCAATGTTGCCGCTGGCAGTCCTGTTGTCTTCAATGGACGCATCTACATTGTCGGCGGACTCGATGGCAGTGCCAATACCAATGACCTGCTACGTGCCGACATCAACCAAACCGACGGCAGCCTCGGTGCCTGGTCAACCCAAACACTGACAGGTCTTGGCGTCAATAGCGTTTCGTACTTGTATTCATTCGCCCGCGCAAATCCAGCCGATGCAACCAACAATCCCGGTAATCTCTACATCCTCGGGGGATGCAGCTCAAGTTCGAGTGCGGGATGTACTGCCTACAGCCAAAATGTCTATAAATGTAACATCCAGGCCGCCGGTACAATCGCCAGCTGCTCAACTACTGGCCAGCAGCAGATTGGTATTTTGCCAGGCGACACTGCCACCGGCCTTGGTATTATGAGCGGAACTGTCTATGCAAATTATATCTACCTCATTGGCGGCGTTTCACCAAATCTTGTCGACCTCAAAACCGTGCGCTATGCCAAAATCGATAGCAACAACAATATCGTCACTGCCGGAGCCGGCGGCTGGACCGAATCACCCTACCAAATGGCAGTCGGCCGCCGCCGCTCAGCGGCGTTCGGTTACAACGGCTACCTCTACGCTGTCGGCGGGTACGAAGCCGTGAGCGGTGTCCTCGCCGATATCGAATTTATCAAAATTGACGTCAGTACCGGCGCGCTCGTGAGTGGCTGGGTTGTCTCGGCCGTCGAAATCAACCAACGCTGGGGACTGACCGTCCCAATCTCCAACTCCTACGCCTACGTCATTGGCGGCTGCACAGCCGGTGCTAGCCCAGGCGGCTGCACAACCCGTACCGACGTCATCCAAACTTTTCAGATATACAACAACGACAGCGGCACACCCGCTGGCTACACCAACGCCGCCAACCAGTACGCCACCAACCAACAGCGACTTGGAGGCAGCGCCGTCGTGCTCAATGGCTATCTCTTTATGGCTGGCGGCTGCACTGGAACAACTGACTGTACGACACCTGTCGGCACCGTTTCCTCCGCACCACTTGATGCCAATGGCTCTGTTGGTACCTGGACCGATCAGGCAGCCCTGCCGTCCGCAACTGGTTGGGGAAAGCTGGCTGCTGCTGGCGGCAGTCTCTACTACATTGGCGGACAAAATGCAGCCGGCACAGCGCAAACGGCCGTGTACTATACAACTCCATCAGGCGGAACAGTCGGCAGCTGGTCAACGGCTAGTAACGGTCTGCCAAATGCCCGTAGCAAATTTGGCGTCGCCAGCTGGAATAACCGGCTCTACGCTGTCGGCGGCGCAGGAAGCGGTACTGGCTGCACTGCGAGCAATGTCTGCTCAACCATCTACGTGTCGCCACAGCTCAGTAGCGGCGGCAACATTGGCAGTGCTTGGTCAACAAGCAGCACGAGCCTGCCTGTTGCTCGAAGCGGTGTTGCCAGCATTGCCTACGCCAATAACCTCTATGCCTTTGGCGGCTTTGACGGCACGAATTATCTCAGTGACGCCTCCTATAGCCAGCTCAATGCTGCAAATGGTAACGCCGGCAGCTGGACCTATACTACCAGCCTACCAAAATCATTGTCGCAAGCTGATGCCGTCGCAGCAAATGGTTATATTTACCTGATCGGCGGACGCGATAGTGCCACGACGTGCGCGCCCAGCACACTCATCGCACCAGTTAGTGCCAACACGACCATTACTAGCGGCAACAACCCGACCGGCGTCGGCGAGTGGTCGGCAACCAACCAGCGCTTCACCGGAAACCGCTACGGTGCCGCTGCTGCCTATAGCGACGGCAAACTCTATGTGCTCGGCGGCGGATGCGGCACAACGGTAAGCTACCCCGCTTCAGCCAACACTGTCCAGCAGACCACTCTGCTATCTCAGCCTCAAGTAGCAAAATACTCCATCATGATAGATACCGACTCAGATGTCTTCCCCAATGCCTGGCTGTTAAATGGTGTCGACAACTCTATCGGCGCTCGCTGGCAACTCAAATACCGCAGTATGGCCAACCAAAACATCACTGCCGCTAACCGCTGCGCGACTATGAGTACGTGGGGCCAAGAAACAAACTTCGGTAACGTCACGCTTGGGACGCCCGGGTCGTACGTGGTGAAAGACGGCAGCGGCACCGACATCAAATGCGGACGGTATTTCTTCTTTAACGTGACTGTTGACAGTTCGCAGGCCTTTGGCTACCCCGATGACGTCAGCCGCGGCCCGACCATCACCGACTTGACACTCCAGTTTACCGCCGACCCAAGCAAACGCCTCATGCACGGGCGCACTTTTACTGGCGGCCTCCAAATGCCCGATGATACACCGTATTACACAAATTAGGAAAATGCTACGATACTATGAATGATCATTTACGCCCCCAAGTATCACATAAACCCACAGCCCCCCAACCCCGACTAGTAGCATTCACTCCTCGAAGACGTCTGCCGCTCTATATTACTCAGATAACTAAGTTGTTGCGTCAACCAAGACTCATCATCAGTGCCATCCTTATTATCGGTATCATCCTTGTGCTTGGCTGGTCGTCGCAGCAGAAAAACGAGATCATCCAGCCTCGTACTGAGTCAACGACATCAACCAAGAAACCAGGAGATGAAGCCCCGAGGTTTACAACAGTGCTACCAGCAGGTAAATCAATTGCCGATCTTGGCGGCTGGACACGTGTGAGCCCCAATTCAGCCGACCCGGTATTTGCTTACGCTGACACCCTGGATGGATCGCAGATTATTATCAGTCAGCAACCACTTCCCGATTCGTTTCAGTCAGACCCCGAGGGTCATATTGCTGAACTCGCAAAAGACTACAATGCATCAGAAAAGATCAGTACAACTAACACCACTGTCTATATCGGTGACTCAATTAAAGGACCTCAGTCGGTCATATTTACAAAGTCAAAATTACTTATCCTGATCAAATCATCTGTTAAGCATTCAAATGATAGCTGGATTCGTTACATTAATTCACTCAGCTAGTATTACTGAATCACTAGCTCACCACGCATATACCCGCTCTTGCCGTTCTCGGCGCACGTAATGTCGATTGGCCACTTTCCCTTTGTTCTATTTGACTCAACAGACCAACTCCAGCTCACCACGCCGTACTCATCTGCCATCTTTGGCACCAGGCCACTATCACGGCTTTTTTCACTATTATCATATGTAACGATGATACTACAAGCAGCCTTCGGCTTGGTACGGATAGTGATTGAGGCATTTGACCCGGCTGAAAGTGGCGACGTCAATACGCTAATCGAAACACCAACCGGAGCGTTATCAGCGACTTTTGGCGGCGCTACTTCACGAGTTGGTGCTGGTTGGACCTTCGACACTTTCACTTCTGTGTGTTGCCCCGTCCACCACACATACCAGAGAGCTGCCGCAAGGGCGAGCAACAAGACAAGGAGCAGTGCGATTGTGGCTATCACAGCCGAGCGGCGGCGATGCTGTCGCCGGCGACCACGTGCTGTTGCCGGCGTGTGCTTCAATTCTTTGAGCATGAGTGTTATTTATTTTTATCGTTGTACTCTTTGATGGTCTGCGAAACTTTACCGTCGGCCTTGAGATTTTCAAAAAACAACACCTGGGTACGCTCAATCATCATCTCATCGTCTGGGCCGTGAAGCTCACCGCCCAACTTTATCAGCTCAACCCCATTAGTATCACTGCTTTGGGGGTTTTTTGCATCAGTCGTGGTCGACTTTGTCTGTAGATAAAAAACGCTCGTTAGCCGATAATACTCATTGTTCACTCGCTGCAACTTACCGAAATACACCTGACCGTTGCTGAGGAAAACAGCCTGATACTTATCACCCTTTATGACATTACCGACAGTCGCTTGGAATACCATCCACCCGAGACATGCCGCAATCAGTAGTGCGACAAATCCGCCCACGATCAACATACTTCGACGCGAAAGGCGACGAAGCGGTTCCCGGCGCCGAAATGATACGGTCGAAGTGTGGGGTACTTCGCTGTGAGGCGGTTCTGCGACGGGTTCGGGTTCAGTGGACCGCAGTTGTTGCGGTACGCCTGGACGAGTTGGGCGACTCGAAAATCTATCCATTATATTTCTCCCTTGTTATTCTTATGGTTATCATATCACAAGGCTCGTACCTCTGTCCAGAACACCAATCACCTAGTGATAAGGATCGAGGGTGGCTTGCACTTTTTGTTCTTTGCCGGCTCGTATAATGGTAAGTTCGACGACGTCACCAACTGCACGCCGCCCGACGAGAGAAGTCAAGCTGTGCGTTTCGTCAATTGCTATACCATCAACTTTCGTGATAACGTCTTTCTCCTTTAGGCCGGCTTTTTCGGCTGGACTACCGCCAATAATTGCTGGTCCTCCCTGACCTGACAGTAAATAAGCACCGCGTTTTACCGACAATGTATAGGTCGATGCCACTTCATCAGTCAACGCGACATAGCGCACGCCGAGATATGGCCGCTCAAATTTACCTGTCTTTATAACACTGGCTATCAATCCCTTCGCGTCATCGATTGGGATAGCAAATCCAATGTTTTCGGCTGAGCCGCTTGCCACCGCTGTATTGATGCCGATCACTTCACTATTCATATTGACGAGCGGACCACCCGAATTACCAGAGTTGATTGCTGCATCAGTTTGTAGCAAATTTTGCAACAACTCACTCTGTGATCCATCCTCGTCTCCCGCTTCAATACTCCGTCCATACCCAGACAAGATACCTGCCGTGACCGTATTTTGAAACTGGCCCAGTGCGTTACCTATCGCCACTACTTTGTCGCCCACCCGTAGACTCGACGAACTACCGAGTGTCGCAGGATGAAGTGATTTTCCTTCTGTGTTATTGATCTTTAGGATAGCAATATCTAGTGAGTCGTCTGCACCTGTTCTTCCCACCACCGTGACATCATCGAGAACACTCCCATCTGATAATGTAATGGAGACCTTGGTAGCATTAGCATCAACCACATGGCGATTTGTCACGACGTAGCCGTTCTCGCTAACAATGATACCTGTCCCGGCACTCTGCTGTGAATACATAACATCACGACCAAAAAAATCACTTTGCGTTGCACGACTCATTACGTTGATCGAGACCACGCTCTCGCCGACAGTCTTTGCAAGCTCACTGATATGCCGACCTTCCTCGACAGTGACTTGTCTGGTAAGCTGGCTGCTCGTGGCCGGTGCAAATAAACGCATCGCCGCAATCCCCCCACCAAATCCGCAGAGCGTGCTGACGCCGATAATGACAGTTGTATAGAGCAGTGGAGACCTGCGAGGAGAATGATATCGCGTGGGACTAGCGTTTGACTGTGGAGAAGGCGGGGAGTTATCCATCACATGATTACCTACGCTTAATGTCATGTTTTTTTGTATGCGTTTCTTCAATCGGCTCTTCATCTAAACTGGTTGGCACATCATCAAGGAGGACTTTTCCGAGGGTATAGACATAGACAATGTCATCGCGAACAATCAAGAACCGTGTTGCTTCACTCCCCGCCGGAGTTGCCACGATCGGCACTTTCAATTCCTCTTCTAGATTGAGCATATCGTCGAAAGTCTGCACTGGTACCATGGTCTTACCCGCAATTGCAGCAGGCTGACTGGCGCGGATGATGATACCGTCGTGATACCGATAGATTTTCTCGAGCTCTCGCTGGTAGGCTGATTTAAATATCTGTTTGCGCATACCATACACTATTGCCATGAGACCAAACGCCGTTAGAATGCCCATGATAATTCGCTCATAATTTTTTGTCGTATCTTGGCCCGACTTCATCGCCTGTGTGACAACTTGTTTCTTATCTTCTTTTTCAAACTTGGTTGCAAATCGATAGATTGGCTGATCGAGCGGCATCGTGACCGTTGCGACTCTGATATCGTCAAACCGTGTTCCATCAATCGAACCAGAAACGTGAACCGTGAAGGCAATCGTAACCTCCGAAGTGGCCGGCAAGGAAAGTGCTTGCTTCATTTGATAGGCCATTTTTCGATAGTCAGCAAACGGTATCGATACCGAGGGGTCAAATGCGAGGTCAGAAGTTGTCACCACAGATGTGACTGGCTTAATAAGCGAGTACTCCTTTGACCAGACGGTCGATATGTCCTTACTGTCAGCTCCAAACATATACTGATAACGAACCGTTGCCGTCGCACCATACAGTGTCGTCAATTCTACCGGCCGAGCGCTACGATACTTATAGTGAAGTGTTGCCTTTACCTCGTCAGTCAGGTCTGCGACATAGGCGGTGTTATTCGCAGCTGGTCCCTTATCATAAAAACTACTATTAAAATAGCTGACTCCCGTATCTACTGCCTGATTTACGGTGTAGTCGTAGCCGGTAGGGCTCACGGGAGTTGCGTCACTAGTATGCCCTAGGTCATAAAACAGCAACGCCGCACAAACAAGTAGCAACATCCCCAATAATACAAATCCAAATGACCGCTGAGAATGTTCTGGATTTGCTATATCAAGTGCCATGCCGTCCCTTTCTTTTTACTTTGCAAATTCCTTGAGCCAGACACTTGGGTATCCGACATAAGGTACCTGAGCACGTACAATGCCGACGATCTGATCTGCCTGTACCGGCATGTCGGGGCTCGGACTATTGTCACCTTGCATCAGAAAAACACGTTTCCCGGACCCATCAGAGGTGAGATCGATCGCAATCACGCGGTGCGTTATCGAATGGCCCGTTGCTTCATATTGTACGATATCTCCTACCTGGACGTCCATCGGATTCGCCTTTTGCACAATCACAACCGCTCCCCTCTCATAAACTGGTTTCATGCTATTACTCATGATTACTTGGGGCCGATAACTAAACGCTCCCGTCATGAAACTAATAAGCGCAATCATTACTATGACGAAAGCAATGTTTTGAGTACCACGTGCCCGTTGATGATGCCGGGTCGGCTCGGCTATATCATGTCGGTTTCGATCAATGGCGATATACACGCCAACCGCCAGTGCCGTCCAGGCAATACCCGTCATATACCAATCATACTTAGGGATGATAGGGGGCACAAACATCACGGCAATAACTCCCAGTCGATACGTAAGCTGCGAACCAAGTCCCGCCGTAAACGCGAGATACGTCAAAAGGACGCTGCTCGCAAATGCAGGTACGAGGCTAGACACGGTTATTTTTGTGAAATCCGCAATTGAGGCTGCATTATCAAACTGGGAAAAGCTGATTTGTTGAAAGGAAAATAACGTGCCAATGATAACACCGAGCCATACAACGTTGCGTCTCCCCCCTAATAGCATAATTCCGTGTCGTACATACTCTAAGGCGGCAGCCGTAACACCAAATGTGGCAAGATTTATCACAACCGTCTGCCAGTTAACTGCTACTGCATTATTTACATAGGTGACCGCTAAACCAGACAAGAAGTAGAGGACAAACCAAACCGATAACACCGAGCTAACGATAAGGCTTTTCTCTGCCTTATGGCGCACTCGATCATGTTGTCCGCGGGTCACTTGACGAGTAATGAGTGCTGTGGCCGTAGCCAATATCGGCTGCAATACACTTAGCGAAATCGATGCGCTAATTATTCCAACGCGCTCGAGTATAACCGGAAGCAAAATAGCAGTCAGCGCCAATAGGCACAAATACCATACTACAACCTTGATGGTCCGGGCCTTCCGAAACATTAGGCTTTACCCTTCACCGCTGCTCCGGTCGTTGTCCATGTTGTCATTGTAGAAGTGACTGAGGTCGAAAATGAGTATTGTGACCCGTTCGCGATTGGTATGGCCGCCCCAGTATAGGTTAGTACGGTTGATGTGCAGGTGTACGTTACTCCAGCCGGCACAGTCGATGTGCAAGTCTTTGTCGTTGGAATTGTGACCCGCCAACCACTGATCGGCTGACCCGAATTGTTCGTGATCACTACCGACAGTGGAAACGCACCACCGCTTTTTGGCGACGCGGTGGCGACCACAGTAAGCCCAGGAATTGCGACATACGCAGTTGAGTACGTCGCAGAGATATTTACGTTTTGGGGCGTGTAGTATGCGACAGTACTTGTAAATCTAATCGAGTTAGAGGTGTTATTTATAGTGCTCGATGCACCGGCAGCGATAGTGACTGTGCGAGTAATCGTTACGACATGAGTCGTATTATTGATAGTACACGTCACGGTAGTCGGACAAGTGATCGCTGTAGTATCGTTTGGCACAGTAAATTGTACTCGCCAAGCAGTGATTGAGGTCACACCATTATTTTTTATGACAAAGGGGTTAAGCTTGTAGGTATATACGCCGGCTGCGAACGTTGCTGTCTTGGTATAGGTGACGGTTGTATAATTATTTGAAATGTAAGCGACACTCGATACAGTGGCATCAACTGAAAGCTGTTGGCTAAACAAAGCATAGGTTGCGCTCACTACCAAAAGAGGCATCGCGAGGAGGAGACCCATTTGCCGAATTACCACTCGGTATTTATCTCGACGTCGTTTCCCCACCGCTACCGATTCCGTTAATTTTGAACATAATTAAAGGTAATCGTCGCTGCTTTGTTGGCACCACTGGGGTTTGTCGAAGCGCTAGCTGCCCATGTCACACTGATGGTAGCGGTTGTGGAAGCGTTGGGAGCCAAGGTATCGTTCACGGCTACACCGCTGATTGCATACGTCAGGTAGGTCGGCGCGCCGCTGTTGATGGCGGTCAGGTCAGTGATGGTGCTCAGCTTTGCGTTGATGTTGCCCTTGTTTTTGATGACGACTTGGTATGACGACGTTGCGCCAGGGTACGCTAGGTCGACATTAAAGGTTGCCGAGGTGGCTGTAAACGACGGCGTACTGACATGGTCAGTAGCACCGACCTGTCCTGTGGGCGTGATACTGATAATCTCTACTGCCCAGTTACCAGTAGCAGTACCGGTACCGTTGATAGTGAGCGTCGTCGCAAACGACGCATACGCGATCGACGCCGCCGAGACGAGGACGATTGCGAGTGATATAATTTTGTTTCTCAACGAGATGTTTCCTTTTGTATGTAGTGTCCTATACCTGTTACGATTATACTCCTCTCCTCATCTCGAGACAAGAAACAAACCGTGTCCCCTCGATTGTTGAGAGGACACGGAAACGTAACTTACGTTGTTTTAGGTGTTCTGAGCAAAACCGTAGGTGATTGTCGCGTTCTTTGTTTGCGTTGTTACGTTGGTAGTTGCAGTACCAAGCCAGGTGACAGTTACTGTGGCAGTCACCGTGCTGCCAGGAGTCAATGGATCGTTAACGGCAGGACCGGTAACAGTAAACTTAACATCGGCAGGATCAGCTGCGTTTGTGGCGGTCAAATCAGGGATTGAGCTCACCTTTGCGTTGATGTTGCCCTTGTTTTTCATGACAACATCATAAGTAGCTGTCGCACCTGGATAGGCTAAGTCAACATTAAATGTTGCTGATGTTGCATTAAATGAAGGTGCAACGTTATTGTGATCACTTTCGCCCGTACCCGAAGTCTTTGTAATACTTATGATCTCGACGCTCCAGTTACCAGATGCGTTTCCCGTACCATTGATCGTAAGGTTTTGTGAAAATGCTGCATACGCCACGGACGCAACGGCGACAAGGACGAGTGCGGCAGCAACAATTTTATTTCTCATACAGAGTGGTTCCTTTTATGTTTAGTAGTGTATATCAGTAGCATACACTATGTTTGCATAAGCGACAAGAGACGAGCCTAATGCCTGTCACGACACCGATAGTTTGTTTAGCTGCGGTGTTCCCGAACGAGTTGGACAGAGAGAGTAATCAGCACGGGCAGGAGGATGCTCAGCGTGATGATTGTTCCGGGATATCTCCCATTGAAGCCGTCGGGTGACACGTGTTTGAGTAGTATGCCGCCAAACGCCCATACAAATACAGTGAGGTAGGCTGCATCGCGATTTCTTAGCGCCGTGACGATGCCGATTGTCGCCGCAACCAAAAGCACTGCAACCATCCACGAACTTGCTTTGATACCAAACCCATTCCAATTGACGCTCACGAGAAATGTAGTTATATTTGCAACAGTAGCGACGGTTATCCACCCAAAGTACACGCTAACAGGTAGTTTCGTTTGTGCGTACTCGCCACCTCTGACCTTTTGGCTCCTTAATAGGTCGGCCATTTTGATGAGGGTGACAAGTAAGGTGATCATCAGCAACACGCTGAGCCAAAGTATCTTATATTGCCATGCCAGTATCCACACACTGTTGAGTGCGAGGTTGACAGTGAGTAGCTTAGTCACATCTGTGAGCGCATCGATGGTCAGTGTCGACTTTTTTGACCGACCGATACCAAAGACATACAGGATAAATCCAGCAACGAGCAGGTAAATCACCCCCCAGATTGCAAAGGTCACTCCTGCTGGCGCAAACAAATTGGGGAAACTATCCGAAACTTGTGCAGTATTTACTCCGCCGAGCACCGTAGTACTGCCCGCTAAGCCGTTCAGCACCATTGTGACAGCAAATGTTGCCGCTAACCCCCAACTCCATTTTTTCTCAACACGCTTTTTCTTGTTCCAAATCATATAAACTCCTTACGGCTATAGAATATCACAGTGCGAGAAGTGTCTCGATATCACTGGCAAGTGACGTCGGTGACGTCGTAGGGGCAAAGCGCCGTATTTTTTTGCCGTCGCGGGCCACCAAAAACTTGGTGAAATTCCACTTTATTTCTTTGCCAAGTGTTGCGTTACTGTGATCTTTTAGATAGCGAAACACCGGGTGAGTATGGGGACCATTCACCATAATTTTTTCACTAAGCAAGAATGTTACCCCAAAATCTCGTTTGCACACTGACACGAGCGCGTCATTTGTCTCGGGCTCTTGCCCAGCAAATTGATCACACGGAAAGCCGATCACTACTAATCCCTGGTCCTTATATCGTTGGTAAAGCGCTTCAAGTTCCTTAAACTGCGGTGCGAGACCACACTTTGTCGCCGTATTCACAAGCAATAGTACCTTGCCCCTAAAACCACGAAGCGAGATCACCTCACCCATAGTATCTCGGAATGACAACGTATAGATATCGTTCATGCTACCCATTATGGATCGCCGACCAAAAATCAGCAACAAGTGCTCATATCTAGCGACTCACTCATGCTATACTACGGGCTATGGACATCCCTGCAAACCTACAAGAAAAACTCACGACCAACATATCAGATACTGTCAATGACCAACTCTCAAAGATATTTATGCAGTACTTCTTGCCCACTATTATTTTCATGTGCGTTATCATCGTACTGTATGTCATGCGGGCCATCCACCGCTACCGGGTAGACCGAGCGATATTTGAGATTCGCGATACACTTCGTGCCAAAAATATCTCTGAACAGCAGCTACCTCAAGAAATACCAAAACAATCCCAATAATAATCCCCGATACTCCGCTATATCCCCTCAATGAACGTATCTATGAACGTGACTATGCGATTGTTGAGGCGCTTCAATATCCCTTGCCTTCGCAGGACACTTGGCTGCACCAGTAAGACATCACCGAGATCATGATCGCGCGGGATGCGGCCGGTTGACACGTAATGATCGAGGAGCGCCTGAGTTTTCTGGGCATCAAGTCCTTCTTCGCCGCACATCTCGCGGAACGCTTTGACTTGCTCTTCACTTATAAACTCTGCGAAACCTTGCTCGACATCACTCGCGTCGGTAATGTTTGGTAAGTTGGCGTTTATGAAACGTTCTATGAGTTCACGTTTACTACGTAACTCTGACGTGTTTGCCATAGTATCGTCAATCATCTTTTGCAGTTCAATCTTCTTCTCTTCGTCAGCACCAACCATACGTGCGATAAGTCGTAGTATATAGCTCACATTCACTTCATCGCGCCGTGTTAGTTCAAGCTCAAAGTCTATGTCGTCGAGTATAGAAACCTTTTCTTTTTCAGATTCTCGCTTCACCTTATCATAGATATCTAGGTATTTACCCTTGAAGTTTTCGAGCGTCTGTTCGTCGATATTCAGATGCGCGTAATCAAAGTCCGCAAACGATATCACGACGTTGCGTAGTCTCAGCACCATCCGAAACGCCTCGACAAACGCCTTTTCCTCATTTTCATCCACCAAACTATCAACATCTTGCGGAGTAGCCGCAATAGACTCTAGATGCGCAATCGCGTCGTTGAGCTGCCCGACATACACTTCGTATGGCTGCAAAAATATATCTTCACGGGCGTTTTTATTCGCAAATAGTTCGAGCGCATCGTCGGTTGTTTTTTTGAGGTTACGAAACACCACTATATTCCCCTGTGATTTTGTCTCATTCAAGATGCGATTGGTGCGTGAGTAGGCCTGGAGCAGCCCATGATAACGCAAGTTCTTATCAACATAGAGCGTGTTGAGCGTCTTACTATCAAAGCCTGTCAGGAACATATTTACGACCAGCAGCAGATCAATCTCACGGGCTTTTACACGGTCGGCGATATTGCGGTAATAATTATAAAAACTGTCGCTATCGCGCGTACTATAGCTTGTGCCAAACAGTTGGTTGTAATCAGCGATGTAGCTTTCCAGCTTGTCGCGACTATGTTGATTGACGCCGTCAAACAAACTTAGCTGCGGGTCATCATCGAGCATGCTGTCGGCGTCTTTGTCGTTTTCATTTGCGCCGTAGCTAAATATCGTGGCAATACGCAGGTTATGTTCGCCAGCCTGTTTTTTGCGCCGAAACAGTTCATAATACTTAGTCAACACGTCTACACTACTTACCGCCATTATCGCAGTAAACTCTCGGCTGTGTGTTTTGCGGTCGTGATTTGCTATGACAAAATCGGTGATTGCCTCTAGGCGAAGCGGCGACTCCATGGCTTCTTTGATATCTATGGCCTCTACGTCAACATCTATATCGTCGCGCCCGTCTTTAAACCTGAAGCCTTTGTAGTACTCAACGCTAAACTTAAGCACGTTTTCGTCACGGATGGCATCGGTTATCACGTATTTGTGCAGGCACTCGCCAAACAAGTCTTTGGTTGTCCGTTTGCCGTAGGCGTTACTGCCGGCATTTTCTGCGAAAATTGGTGTGCCAGTAAAGCCAAACAACTGGTAATTGCTAAAGTATTCAGTGATGCGTTTGTGCGTCTCACCAAACTGACTTCTATGACACTCGTCGAAGATGAAGACGATTTTTTTGTCGCGGTGCTGTTCCATCTTGAGTGCGTGGCGGTCACGTGTAACGGCATTGTTGAGCTTCTGTATCGTCGTGACTATCAGCTTGGTTTCTGGGTCGTCAAACTGCTTCACGAGTGAACGTGTGTCGTCTGTGGCGTCCACACTGCCCTCGCGAAAGTTGTTGAATTCGCGGATGGTTTGGTTGTCTAGGTCGTTGCGGTCTACGACAAACACAACTTTGTACACTTCTGGGCTATCGCAGATGATTTGGCTCGCCTTGAAACTCGTGAGGGTCTTGCCACTACCAGTGGTGTGCCATATATACCCGCCCTGTGCCTCGTGCGCAACTTTGTCGACTATCGCTTCTACGGCGTAGTACTGGTATGGGCGTAGTGCCAGCAGTGTTTTGTCGGTCGTCAGCACCATGTATTTGGTGATCATTTTTGCCAAGTGGCATTTTTCTAGGAAGACGCGTGCAAAATCTTCTAGCTCCGTGATTTTACGGTTGTCTTTGTCCGCCCAAAAGCTGGTAAATTTGAACGATTCTTTCTTGGTCGTGTTGTAGGCAACTGTGTTGCTGTAGTACTTTGTATTTCCGCCGTTACTGATGACAAATAGCTGCACAAACTGGTACAGCCCGTGACCGCTCGTGAAACTGTGGCGGCGATAGCGATTGACTTGATTGAACGCTTCTTTGAGTTCTATGCCCCGACGTTTGAGTTCTATCTGCACAAGCGGCAAACCGTTCACTAGTATCGTCACATCGTAGCGGTTTTTATATGCCCCCTCCGCTGTGACCTGGTTTGTTACCTGAAAGCGGTTCTGGCACCATTTAGTCATGTTGAGAAATTCGATGTTCTTGTGTGTACCGTCGTCACGCAGCAGGCTCATCTTGTCACGCAATGTCTTTGCGTGGTCATACACACCGCCTTTGTTTAGGTGGTTCAGAATCCGCTCAAACTCCGCATCGCTAAACTGCGTTTCATTATGTTTTTCTAACTGCGCTCGAAGGTTCTTGAGCATCTCCGGCTCATCAGCTATAACGACACGCTCATACCCCATTCCTGCGAGCTGGGTGATCAGATTTTCTTCTAGTGCTTGTTCGGATTGCGTACTCATTTCTCTACTCCGATCTTCCAAATACCCTGGTCTCTAAAGGCAGGCAGCGTGCCCCGCTTTGCTTTGTTGAGCGCAACCTTGTGATCGATGCTATTCAGCCTAGACCATTCGATCAGCCGAATTATCTTTGGCGAAGATACCATTGCAATTCTTTTGTGCAAAGATTCGATGAGCAATAACGAAAACTGCTTGGTAAAATCTGAGTAGTCATTTGTCTTACGGTATGCTTCAAAAGCTGGGTAGTAGTCGGACTTTTTGCTTTTGTTGGGAATGATTATCGGTGGATAGCCCTGGTCGGCTAGTTGCTTGTTGATCAACACTCTGCCGATTCGCCCATTACCGTCATTGAACGGGTGGATTATCTCAAATTCTGCATGGAAGTGGGCGATATTGTCCAGGAAGTATTCTTGGCTCTCGGCATATTGATCAAAAAGATCATGTATCAACTCCGGTACAAAGTCAGGATTTGCGCCCACGTGTGTGCCTACACGCACCCACTCTTTCCCCTGTCTGTACCTGCCGGCCCACTCTTCGCTGATGCCTTTAAGCAGCATTTGGTGTAGCGACAGGAGCAGTTGCCCGTCTAGTTTCGCGTCCTGGTGCGATAGTAAATATTCTGTGATTTCCGCCAAGTTTTTTGCTTCATAAATCTCGCGAATGTCATGATCTTTTTTGACCATATTTTTTAGCAAAACGTCCGTCGTATCCTGCAGCGTTAGAGTCGAATTTTCTATAGCATTACTGTTGTAAACCATCTCAGGTATCTCCGCCCTCGCAATCTCAATCATTGCCTGGGGGTGGAGACGAGCCAGCTTCTGATACTGCGTAAAGAGCTCGTCGATCTTATCTTTTGAACGCTGGTTTATCATAGACTAATTATATCATACTTTGCGTGAATTTTATGAAAATTATAGCTTTTTCACGATTACATTCTGCGCAGTTTGGGCGATGAGGTTTTCTTCTAGTAGTTGTTCTGATTGTGTCGGCATCCTATTCCTCGTCTCTTTCTATCATTGCTGCAACTACCAAATCAGCAAACTGTTGAACAGCGATTAGCATACCGTCTAGCATAGCCTGGTCTACATCTATGTTGTCACCTTCGCTGTATAACTCAGCCCAGGAGGTTTCTCTAATTTGCTTTAAAAACTTTTTATCTACTACCGAGCTGTTATGTACGATGATATGTCTCGTTGCGGCCATGAATATTAATGAGTCTTTTATATCTTCTACATCTAACTGAATGTCTAAGTAATTTGTGAATACGTTCAAAGTTGACTTCAGGTCCTGAAAACTATAGTTTTTGTTTTCTATATGTTCGAGTAACGCATCTCCAAGAGTAAAATTACTTTTTAACATTGACTGATTAAATGTTATATTCTCATTCTCAGTTTTGAAACGAAAATATTCAGGCTTAATATTCCCAACAGATTTTATTGTGTCGCTTAAAAATGTTTCTGATGATCCCATGTACAGGACGATGATCTGCTCTCTGATGATCTTCTTCAAAGCCAATACTTCGGGACTTTTGGTTGTGTTTTCAAGCAGTTGAAGTGAATGGTCAATAATTTTTGCAGTTCCTCCACCCTTTCCAATCTGCTCTAAGTCTTTTTTTATTGCGGCAAGGTTTTTTTGTACAACTAAGAGCATCAACTCATTAATCTCTGTGATTCTTCCGATATCTCCGATGCGCTTTTCTAGTTTTTCTCGATTACTAATAATTGCGGATGTGAGTTCGTCATTCATACAAACATCCTTTGTAGCAAGCTCTTTTTGAACAATTTTGCCTGATCTAGTTTGATTTTTTCTAGATTTATTTTATCATCCAGAGAAGTTAGGAAATCGGCGATTTTCTGCTGCTCCTTAAGACCTGGCGTTATTATCTTAAGCTTCTTTAGTTCGGGTGCTCGTATTTCTTTTATAGAACTCCCCTGGGCATATCTAAGGAGGGTAGCCCTATGCCGCTGCAGCCAAAACTTAATATATCTATTGTCCGCAAGTGATTTATTTAAATCTATCCCTACAATGCCTTGTTTTGTCGCTACTGCGACTTTTGCAATTCCCACCTCGCCAATCGTTGCACCTGTCGAAAGAATTACAGTACCTTTTGGCCATAACTTTGCCGATGATCCTTGAAGGCCTTTTTCAGATAGAGTCGTCTTGGTTCTCTCGATAACATCTTGAATATCATCGATGACTACCCAATTAATACTTCCACCAAAATATTCTTTGTTTGAAGTATCTGGCGTACCTCCGTCGGCAATCTCAATCACAAGATCACCGAGTTTTTTCCCTTGCCAGTCTGAATAATTCTGGCCGTCTTCGTCCTTGAATCGCAATTTTTGAGAAAAGATTTTTTGCATGACGTCTTTTTTGTACCGCTGCAACAGCTCCACCTTTTTACTCATCGCTGCCACTCGCTCATCTACCACCGTCAAAAACCCTGCAATTTTCTCCTGCTCATCTTTACTGGGTACGCCAATAACCAGCAAGGCAAGTTTACCTTTTGGCAGTTGCTTTAAGGCGGAACCTGTCTGGAGTTGTGTAAATTGATTTTTACTTTTTGCAGTTTGCAACGAATAAAACAGATATTGTTTGGCTAGATCGTCACCCGTCCTGAGGAGACATATCTGAGCGTTAATATTCGCATTATCAAATTCTTCTGTCACGTACGCCGTTATACCGACATCGCCCCGCGTGGTCACTAATGTATCACCTGTCTTTAGGTGCCCACTTTTTAATACCTTGTGTAGGTCAAGATCGATATATCTCATATCCTGCCATGTAAGTTTGCCGTCTTTTAAGTTATTTGCCCGTATAAACGCTACGCCACTGTCTTTCATTTCTGAAGTCTTGGGGTACATCTCGCCATAGTTGCCATCGGAAACATAGATGTCTAAGTCTCCGAGTTTCCTAGGCTCCCACTCCCCACTAAACTTAGGGAAACGTAGTTTTGGAGTCATGATTGAACTCCTGTGACTTGTCGCATTATCTTCATCGTTCTTGCGGTACCAGTAGACGTAGTTTTTATCGCATCCTCGAGGCGAGCGAAAAAACGTGCTCGTCTCTCGGGATCATCCACAAGAAAAATATATTCACCTCTATGATCTATGGCGATATAGAAATCGTTATCTGCTTTTCGATACCGTGCTAACAGTGAATCCATGGTCTTATGGAGCGTTGGCGCCATAAGTAGTTGATTTGAGTTATATAGTTCAGCCATAACTCCAAGCTTGTCCCGAAATCTATGTATGTACACAGCAAGCACATCGAACTGTTCAAGCTCGGCAATTTGCTTAATATCCTTAAGTGCGGTCAGTACAGAATCCATCAAGCCCGCCAGTTGATTCATCATATAGCGTCGTTCTCTTTGCAGCTCAACAGATCGCGTGTTCTTAAGATTTACGTAAACAACAAGTAGAGCAATAGCCGCTCCTACAACCGTAGATATTAGTGTCGCCCACACAGATGCCCAGTCCGCTTTCATCGACCAAACTCCATGAGTGTAGACAGATACTGATGGAAAGCCGCCGAAGCCTCCGTAGCCACACGGTCACGTGCTGCATGAGCATATTTACTTGAGGCAAATTGTCTAGTCTGCGTCCATTCTTTGTAAGGAGACGTCAGCGCGCCATCCTCAAGGTCAAGGATATAGCTAAGCTTTTGAAGATTAGTTTGTAGCTCCAATAAGCGTCCATACAACTCTGGCGAGATGGTCTGTGTATGTAGTGAAAGGAACTGCGGAACTAAAGGCGAAAGGTTAGCGGTCTGCTCTTTCAACATACTCCACTCCCCGGGTCCAAAACCATACAATGTTTCATTGGGCTCGTTCTCAGTCATTTTTGATTCAATCACACCGACATATTTCTTGCGATGTGCTTGTGTCAAAGAACGTGTCATCTGGTCTGAGTCTCCCGCCCCCGACATATACCCCCAGAGCATGCCCGTTCCTCTGAGGTGCTGATCAATAATTGTCTGCAACTCACCAGAAGAGGCATTTCTCGCCCTACTCCATCGTTCATCTGAGAGATAGTTGACCGCAACAACAGTTGGGACTATAGCGAAGCAGCTCGCAGCAATATTAATAAGGTAATCTTGCCAATGCTCGTCACTAGTGAAGTTCACGGCATAGATATACAGAACGGACGCCACCACAACGGCAAATGTAATAATTGCAATATTAGTTAGGCTAAAGAATTTCCCAGTATTATTCATAGTGTGAAAAACGGCGATTCTGCACCGTGCTCCTTCCGTGGGATATTTGAGGAATTGACGATGCACTATTGATTGTTTTGTAATAATATGATAAGATCAATTCATCCAATGGTTGAATCCATTCAACTGTAGGGGTATCACATCCAAGAGCAACCCTCCTAATCGAGGGTTGTTTTATTGCGATGTTCAATTTTACCCCTCCATATATTATCTTTGATGTTTAGGATATCACGATACCCGTCGCCACCAGTCAAAAGTTCTTTGGATATATTTGTACGTGTTGAGTAAACATATACCTTTTTGCCTCGATTCCGTATGAACCGCACAAGTGCCAGGAAATCAGAGTCACCACTAAATAATATCGCTTCATCATATTTTTCCACCTTGTTGACGGCATCTATGACAAGTTCAACGTCCATGTTGCCCTTCTCTTGCACTACGACGCCTTGATCTGTTGTAATATGCAGTTGTTTGAGGGGCTTTTTGCGGACTATAAAACCAAGGCCTTTCTTTAAATACGTGTAAAACGCGTGTTTTCCACTTGTATCATAATCACGTGTACCCGTCTCAGGATAAGCGTCGTAATAGTACAGCACCATCGTGGTCGCACCATGTGCTATTTTCAAATATTCTTTCAACTGTTTCAGGTCAAGATATTGACCCCGTACTTTCTGAACAGCCCAGAGGTTCGAAGCATCAATAAAAACAGATACCCTCTTGCTCATCAGAACGGCCTCTCGATCCTAAGCTCGTCGCAATACGCCGCGATCTTTTCGTCAATCTCTTTCAAGTCTTTGTCGAGCTGGCGAATTTCGGACACAACCGCATCGAGGTCAATCTCTGCTTCTTCTTCAAATGTATCGACATAGCGAGGAATATTTAGGTTGTAGTCATTTTCTCGAATTTCGTCAAGTGAGGCGACGTGACTGTATTTTTCCTCGGTTTTTCGCGCTTCATATATTTCGATAATCTTGTCTATGTCGCTTGGGCGCAAACGGTTTTGATTCTTGCCTTTTTCGAAATGCTTACTCGCATCGATAAATAGCACATTTCCGCTTACTGGACGGCACTTCTTGAAAACGAGTATACAGGCGGGGATGCTTGTACCAAAAAACAAGTTTGCCGGCAGACCAATGACCGTGTCGAGGTAGTTCTTTTGTTCTATGAGGAACTGGCGTATATGGCCCTCGGCCGCGCCCCGAAACAGTACGCCGTGCGGCATAACGACCGCCATCGTACCGTTCTCATTGAGCTGATAAATCATGTGCTGAATAAATGCATAGTCCGCCTTGCTACTCGGCGCCAGTTTACCATACTGCGCAAACCGCTCATCGCTCAGGTGAATCGCGTTTGCTGACCAATTGGCACTAAATGGCGGATTGGCGACAACTGCCTCGAAGCGAAACTCTGTGTGCTGCGGATGCTCAAGCGTGTCCTCTTGCTTGATGTCGAAATCACTAAAATGCACATCATGCAAGATCATGTTCATGCGCGCCAAGTTGTAGGTGGTGTTGTTTAACTCCTGTCCAAAGAAGCGGTCGACTTTGGTGTATTTTGCTACACGAAGCAACAATGAACCCGAACCGCATGCCGGATCGTAGACACTTTGCAGCTCCTTCTTACCACTCGTGACGATACGCGCCAGTATCTGCGACACTTCCTGCGGCGTATAGAACTCACCAGCTTTTTTGCCCGCGCCACTTGCAAACTGGCCTATCAGGTACTCATACGCATCACCAAGCACGTCAATCTCTGAATCTTCGAGACGAAAATCAATCTTATCTAGGTGCAACAATACTTTTGCGATCAGCTCGTTACGCTGGCTCACTGTCTTGCCAAGACGCGTGGCATTGAGGTCTAGCTCCGAGAAGAGGTGCTCAAAGTCCTCTTCACTGTCTGTGCCCATCGTGCTCTGCTCAATGCTATTCAAAATACGTTCAAGGTCTTCGTTGAGGTTGTCATTCGTCATGCTGTTTTGAGCTATGTGACGAAAGAGCTCGTGTGGCGCGAGGAAATAGCCGAGTTTGTCGAGTGTAGCAGAACGCACCGCCTCAATATATTCGCCCTCTCTCGGGTCACCAATCAACTCGAGATACTTTTTGTGGTCTGGCCTTAGAAGCCCGTCAGCATACAGCTCAATCTTCTCCGAAAGATACTTGTAGAATATAAAGCCAAGGATATAGTCCCGAAATTCGTCAGCATCCATCTTGCCACGAAGCTCGTTTGCGATATTCCATAACTGTGTTTGCAACTGTTTTTTCTGATCTTCTGACATTCCTAATCCCAAAAAATTTATACTATCCTCAGTATACCCCTCCCGCCTCTGTATTTCTAGGAGATAAGTTACTCGCAACTGATACAATATCTCTATGACACAGACGCGCATTTCCGACGGAACAGTTCATCAAGTTTCTCCCGATATACAAAAGGTGCTGTTAAGCAATACCCGTGCGCTCGCAGCATGGCAAGACATCACCCCACTCGCGCGCAATGAATTCATCTGCTGGATTACCGATGCTAAAAGGCCCGAAACTCGTGCTAAGCGCATCCGCGTAGCAATCGATAAACTCTCACGCGGCGAGCGCCGACCATGCTGCTGGATTGGCTGTACCCACCGTACCGACAAGCCGATGAGTCCTACCCAAAAATGGGCTCTCGATAAGACACGTTCGCCAAAGAAGTAAGAACTTTATTAACACACGGCTAGCTATGTCTTGCTCTCAAAATTTTGCCCCATAACCTCATGTACATCGCTGATAACTACAAAAGCGCGTGGGTCACAAGTGGCAACCACCGATTTTAGTTTTTGTTCTTCGATGCGAGTAATCACCGACAAAATCACGCCATTTGATACAATTCCATCAACGCTACGACCATTGACATATGTTACTTTTCTACCGAGTTCTTGTCGTATAGCCTCACCGATTTCCAAGTATTTGTTGCTCACTATCCAGACCGACTTTGACTGGTCGAGCCCCTCTGCTGTGATATCCATGGCTTTGTAGGCAACGGCATACGCGACCAATGAGTACATAGCTCTATCCCAACCGAACACAAATCCTGCGACTCCAAGAATAAGCAAATTCATAGCCATTATCAGTTCACCTACGGAAAATGGAGATTTTTTCTCCGCCAAGATGGCGACGATTTCTGTACCGTCCAGCGTGCCTCCATAACGAATAACGACGCCCGACCCTATCCCGATAGCTAACCCGCCAAAGATAGCCGCAAGTATGGGTTCGGTTGTTGCGGCTGAACTACTATGAAATAGGCCGGTCATAAGTGACATAAGCAGTAAACCCACACTCGATGAGATAGCAAATATGCTGCCTAACTTTTTATAGCCCAAATATATGAAAGGTGCGTTTAGACAGAGTAGGAAAAAGCCGATGGGCAGCCCAGTAACATGTGTGGCAATGATTGAAATACCGACAACCCCACCATCAGTCAGGTGATTTGGTATCAAGAACGCCTGCAACCCCAGAGTAGCAACAGCTGCGCCAGATGCGATACTGGCGCTACGTCTTACTATCTTGCCTATATCTCGATGTGCAATTACTGCTTCTCTTTTTTTGGCTTTTTGATTTCTTTTCTTCCCTTATCTTTTGCCATGATTTCTCCTTTGGTTAATTAATACGGACATTCTTTGGTCACACTAGACATTTCCAGCCGCTGGTCTCCGTAAACGACGGCATGGGTGGTCCAGTACGGTTTGCTTTCGGGTATCTCGGTGGAACTACCTGGCTTTGGGGGACGCAAGCGGCCGATCCACATATCGGTAAGATCATAACTCCCATCCTGATTCCAGATAAGCTGTATCGACAGGTACTGAGTTGTCTCTGGCTTGGCGTTTTTGACTAAACGTGTAAAGATATCGTCTTTGAAAAGACGTCCGTAGAAGACAGTACTTTCATCTGTCGTTGCGATGACAGTACTATAGCCTATCGACCTTTGCATATTATATTCCATGGCGGTATCGGTACTGGGCGGTGCTAGGCGTGCGAGCATTTCCTTTGCCAAAAAATAGAGATGGGGTTGATATGCGATCTGCTTGCCTGCTTCCGAGCCTATCAGCTCAACGTATACTTCTCTGCCACTGGCAGTCTGCCCTATGAGATGCTTCATGATTATTACCTTTCCTTACCTCTGTACGTGACGAGCGACTTGCGAGCCAGCTGCCATAGAAGTTTCAGCACGCTTATCGTCCAACATCGCCCGCAAAAATAGATGCGCAACATCCACCACCGGCCCACTGGTTGGCGCATGAAACCATTTCATCCCCGGAGAGCTATTTACTTCCAGAATACGTGCTTTTCCGTCCGGCCCAACGATGAAGTCAATTGCAGCAAACCGCAAACCAAACACTCTCGCGATCTCGATAGATAAAGAGACTAACGTACGATCCCACTCGCTATGAGAGTACGATATTCTTTTTAGAGGGCGGTCCTCTGCGACAGACTGACCATACTGGCTCTCATGAACTCCGATAATCTCACCGTTCAAAAGCAAATAGCGTAGTTCTCTACCGGGTGCGTATTCTTCCAGTATATATTTCCCGATGTCAAAGGTATCCAGCTGTTTGGATGACTCTACGATATGCACGTCACGTGAATTACTACCCTTGATAGGCTTAACGACAATTTTTTTGTGCGTTGCCAAGAAATTTTGGGCATCCGTCCGATCTGTCGGAACAAGGTGGGACATAGTTGGAAAACCCCTGCGCGCCAGCACGAGCCTCGCAGCGTTTTTGTTGCCAACCATACTACTGCTCAACTGTGAGTTCATAGAACTAATTGAGTAATTGATGTATCGTTCACTGCCGTCGACTTGGATAGCAAATATCGAGCCGTCTTCAAGCCACTCTGGATGCAGGCTCATCTTTTCAGCCGCCCTAAACAATAGCTCAGCAGAGCAAAGCTTCTTACTATTCATATAGGTCTTTCTATTAGTTAGCGACGACCAAAGCCACCACGATAGTTTCCGCCACCCTGTGGACGTGGGCGATCTTCGCGCGGCTTCGCGACATTCACCACGATGGTGCGCTCTTCGAAGTCTTTGCCATCGAGTGTTTCGATCGCTTTTTGCGCATCGGCGTCGTTTTCCATTTCGACAAATCCAAACCCGCGCGAGCGGCCAGTTTCTCGATCAGTAGCGACTTCCGCACTCACCACGGTGCCAAACTGCGCGAACAGCGCGTTTAAGCTATCGTTGGTGGTATTAAAAGACAATTTGCCTACATATAATTTTGTTGCCATGGGTACATGAACCTTTCTATCAGCTAATATTGTGCGAGATAGGGTCTAGTGCAGTAGCCGAGAATAAAATGAGTTTGGTGCCACACTTGTACGCTTGGTTAAGGAGTAGAATAACTTGCTGTCACTAGTATATCAGACAATCGAAAAATATTCTATGTCAAACTAGCATACACCTTTAGTATATACTCTTGTCTCATTGGATATAAGATGCCACCCGCTAATTCAATACGAAAGATGCCTGCGCCCGAAGTCCTAAGGTCATTTGACAATATAATTACTTATGACTATACTTAACATCATGCAAGATTGCTTGGCAAATACGGGGAGTTCAATTATATCGCCAGCTATCATTGTTGTTTTTCTTATCGGTGCAGCACTTGCTATACTAAAGGCTGACAAACGACTGCGCTCTATGGTCGTCACGACAATCATCAGTATCGGAGGTATGCTACTAGTATACACGGGATCAGCTGCTTACGCTGCCCCAGTAACTACCTGCCCGGCACATGGTTCTGCGAGCCAGCCAGATACGACTACAGGTGCGCAAGGCAGTGTTCAGTCGACGAATGTCGGCCTCAATGATACACCATCAAACGGGGCTCAGTTCCTCCTCTCAAGTCTCATATTGATACTTCCGCCTAACCCATTAGCTGGTAGTACCGTAAGCCCCGACCAGAAGACTATTACTGTTCCTGGTGAGGGAGTCTACATTGCAGGCACGAGTGGTATTATTACGTTCACACCGGAGCCATCCTTTAGCGGTACGACCCACGGTATTATCTACTCACTTAAGGATACTCTGGGCGAAACTGTCAAAAACACATATACTCCCACTGTGACAGCGACGGTCGTTGCGTGCGCTGATCCTGCAAGCGAGACAAGAATTCTAGATCCAATCACTATCACTGAAGTTTATGGAATATCTGATAATACTATCGATAACTTTATAGCTAACTCAACCAACAGTCCGGCAATCGATCCAAGTGCCGTAGATCTTGATCCTACAATTTCAGGTATCCAGCAAACGATCTCACATCCATCAGAAGGGTGGAGTGCAGTATACAATCCGGCGACTGATCAATTGACTGTTAGTGTAACAGACTGGGCTATATTCTACGGTGTCACAGGGGCTGGACCTTTGTTCTCATATACTATTGCCCCGGTACCGAACTGCACACAACCCGCTGGCGGTAACGTCAATGTGTTCGTCATAAGTTAGCAGTCGTTGGAACAAGAAAATTACACATAACTGTTGACTCAACCTCGCTACGCTTAACTAACTCATATCATCAATAATTGTATCGACTATATCTTCAACGCTTAGCTCTTTAGTCAAGATTTTTTCGTTAGAAATCACGAGATAGTCTCTGTCGTTCCACCATTCACGCATTTCTTTTTCGCCAAATTCATGAGCATTTGGTTTGGTAGCGTGCCTGCGCAATGTTTCCTCAAATGGTATATCAAGATAATAGACGTACACTTCATCAAACCTATTTGCCAAGTGGCGAAGCATCGGGCCATACTTCTTTGTAACAAGTATCCCTTCGAGAATCACAATTCTTCCTTGCCTACGGCCGAACTCTACCACCAATTCGATTAGCTCAATCACTGAGCACTTTTCCGGCATATCGCGCTCTCGCAGCATGTCACGTCGCAGCACATCTTGCTGAACAAGCAGGGTGTTGCCACTCAAACCATCACTAATTCTAGCGCGTAGTTCCTTGGCAACGGTCGTTTTTCCGCTACCCGAATTTCCGCGGATGATGAGTGTTGAGGGCATGGCTATATAGTAGCAGAACCCCTATCTCATTGGTCAACTTCAACTATACTTCAGAGTTCTTGTCGATTAGTGCTGCTTGCACGCGGTAAGGTACAATCCTCACGAGGAAATTAGTGAGAATCTTGTTTGTGAATCCATAGGTAATCTCTGACTTTCCGCTCATCATTGCTGCATACGCCGCCTCAGCGACCGCATCGGCGGAGACGCCACGTTCCTTTGTGCCCGCCTTTGCCCGCACAAAGAAGTTCGTCTTTGTCGCACCGGGGTTGAGGTTTGTCACCGTCACGCCGTGAGGTGCCATAGTATGAGCAAGTGCTCGTGAGAAGCTTCTCACAAAAGCCTTTGTCGCATAGTACACCGGTTGTTTCGGGCCGGGTACAAATGCTGCGACTGATGCAACATTCAGGATCTTCCCTCGCTTTTTCTTTATGAAATCATTACCAAAATAGTGCGTCAGTTCCATCAGCGCCTGAATGTTTAGTTGCACCATGTCGGTGTTGTCGGCGATGTCTTCTTTGAAAAAATCACCGACCAGTCCAAAGCCAGCATTGTTGACGAGTATCTCGACACCGTCACTCTTTAGCTCGTCGTAAAGTTTTCGTGCTGCGCCCGGTCTTGATAAATCCGCTTGTTTGACGTCAACGTGCACCTTGTAATCTTTTCGCAGTTCCGTTTGTGCACGCTTGAGCTGCTCAATGTTTCGTGCCGCCAGGACGACATCATGGCCATGTGCTGCAGCGACCCGCGCCAGCGCGTAGCCAATCCCGCCCGACCCCCCAGTAATGAGTATCTTTTGCATAGTCGTATTGTAGCATTTTGGGGAGTATGGCCGATCCGCACCTAGGCCGTCAAGTGGTAACGAAAAGCCTTTTTGCAGCGAACCACAGAGTTTGCCCTGAACAAAGAAGCCAACAATCGAGTATTATAGTGGTATGAATAATTCACTTGACTCCACATTATCCTCATTAACTGCACCCATCCTGATAGTCATTGTTCTTCCCATTATTGTCTCACTAATCTTAGTTATAGCTCTCCTCGTTAAATTCTGGAATGGTATGACCGCGCTTGAAAGAATGTTGCCTCTCATCGACGACATTCACTACTGGATCCGTGCCCGCTACGAAAGTGATAAGCGAAACGGAGTAATTATAGAGGCCGACGCAGACAATGCGGAAAAAAAGATCTAGACAGAACTTGAAAGGATAATCCCTCACTAGATAAAATAAGCTGCATAATTTAAATAACACTCATGCGGAGGGTTCGGCAAAATAAAAACCACCTGTTCGGTGATTCTTATTTTGGCTCCGGCAGCTGGGCTCGAACCAGCGACCTAATCGTTACATTCAACTCATATACTTTCGTACTGAAATGGACTATCTCATCATCCTAATAGGATGCAGGGCGCTAATGGATGATTATTGTTGGGCTCACATCCTAGTCTCTGAACCTCTCGAAGTCTTTTAACCCAACTTCGATTTGGCTGCGGATTACCATGACCTTTCGGTTTTAGGCTTCCCGCAATTCACCCTGTTTTCAACATATGGTTGCCCATATGTGCTGCCAACGACAGCGACCCGCTCTACCACTGAGCTATGCCGGAATAAAAACGCAAGGTGCTTCTGCGCGTCAGAGTGTGCAGATACAAGTGTTATTTTACTCTATACAGCTTTGGGTGTAAACACTCTGACACCAAGTTCAATCTCGCGATGACAATTCGCACACACCAAAATACATTTATCTAATTCCGATTTTATTTTCTCCCACGACCGAGTATAGCCTTTCGTCCCAATGCTGAAATCTTTTGTAGTTGGATCCAGATGATGAAAATCTAAGACACCTGCATGCTGATTATAGCCGCAGCAAACACATTTACCGCCCTTATAGTCTATGGCTTTTAGTTTTAATACCCGTCTACGCTTTGCAACTGCCGCTATTAGGTAGTCACGTCTGTCTGCGTAAGTTCTTTTTTCGCTCATGTTTATATGGTATAGCACCATGGAATAACCGTCAAACTACATGGCGTGGAGAGCATCGAGCTGCCTGGCCAGTTCCGCGATATTCGCCCACGACGAGCCGTCCGTCATAATCGCCAGCACATAGGTACCACTCGGACTATACACGATAGCAGCATCGTGGAGTAAGCCGTTCATAAATCCGACTTTGTCGGCAACCGCGCCATTCACTCCCGAGGGAATCCCGCGCCGATACACATTCGCTTTCATCGCGCCAATCAGGCGTTGTTGATTGATCGTCGAATAGTTTTGGCCAGTGGCAATCATACCCAGCATTAGCGAGAGGTCGTTTGCAGTCGTAAACGGACCACCAGACTTCATAAAGGTTGAGCTATTGAGACCGACCGCGTGAATATCGTTTGTAATCGTCGATAAACCAAGGGTTTTTAGAAACGCCTCTGCACACACGTTGTCGCTGAGACTAATCATCTTGTTGAAACAATCGGCATTGGTGGCCCAATCACGTTTGCCTTCGTCAATCTGCTTGAGCAACGTATAGGCGGCAAAAAGTTTGTAGGTGCTCGCCGTTACAAATTGCTTGTTGCCATTGTAATCAGCCCGCCGACCCTTGCCCCCCAGTTCGATCATCGAAATACCGTACACTCCTGAGTGATCGTGAGCATAATTTGCCATCAAGGCCGACATGCCAGTGTCACTCGGACTATAGGTGCGTGTGTATTGCTCGCTAGGCGGAATGGCTTTCACCTGAGCGGCTGCCTGCTGCCCACTACCCGAAACGACACCCTGGATAGTAGCAATCGTAGCTGGGGTGTCAAGCGCTTGGCCGCTCGCGCCATTGACACGCGATATCTCGGTGAAATCTCTTGTGGTAATACGCGAGACACCAGCTTGGACTGCAACTTTTGGCGCCACGTTTTTTTGTAACCAATCTCCTGCTCTGTCGCTATTCACTGCTGCTACCAGATTGCCGTCTTTTTGCGAGAAATCAAGCCACGAAAATAGCTCCTGCGCCCCAATACTAATAGGACTACCTCCCACTGTTATGTTTATCCCAGCGCCGAGCCGTGTATTGAGCTCATCAGCAGACCGCTGTGCGAGTGCATCGGTAACCACCGGTGCAGTTTCTTTCATCGCTACCCTGACTGATGATGGTGTTGTCAGCACGGGCTTGATTTTTTTGACTGTTGAGAGCACTTCACTCTGCTCACATTGACCACCAGTCTTTGACGGCACAAGCTCGAGTCGGGCGCCATTTGCCTTGAGGGTGGCGTCGACAGGATCTGTTTGACACTCCGGCATGATATGAGCGTTTATGTAGTCATCATAGTTATCACCGACAACTGCATCGGGAGCAGCGGTCGACTTTTTTCCTACCCACCATAGTGATGTCGGGACGAGTCGCAAGTACCATGGATAATCAAGCTGGCTAATGCGATCGGTGTTATCTACCTTGATATCCAACTCAGACAAAGTAGGCGATACAACTGATGCTTCACGGTTTCCCATATAGATACTGACTTGATGCTTGCTGTAAGCATCATTGAGCGTTGCTATCGCGTCGCTCTTTTTTTGACCGCCAAGATTCACGCCATCTATCATTACAAACGGAAGCAGCCTATCCGATGGGTAGAGAAACTGCGTCACCAACAGAGCGATGACGAGACCTGCCCCTCCGATAAGTGCGATGCGCTTCCACGAATGTTGCTTTAGTCGCATCCAGAAACACACTACTAGTGCGCGAACACGTTGCATAGCTTTCATTATATACTGCTTTTGTTTTAAGCGAGTTTGTCCTCGAGGATATCATATCCAAGAATCTTGAGTGACTCGAGTAGCGTAGCGATCTCTTTTGCAGACTGCTCGTTGTCTTGACCGCGCAATAGCTCAATTTTGGTGCGTATTTCCTGCTCAGCGGTCTTTGGATAATTCTGTGCGACATGTGTACCAATACTACTAACGACTTCAAGTGTACGAGCACTACTATCTTTTTTTATTAACCAACCACGTGCGATAAGTCCATCAATATGCGTTGCCACAGTGCTCACTGATTTGTAGTCGAGCGCTCGCATAATTTCTCGATAGCTCGGACCATACCCGTTCCCTTTTATGAATCCGTCGATAAAACTAAGCAGTTCGCGTTGCTTTTTTGTTGGTCGTTCCATGTGTTTCTCCTTTTGCTAGTACCACCGCTGCCATACCCCACCACACGATCGATATTGTGTCGTCCACCCATACAGGCAACAATAGCCCAACCACGCTCAGTCCGATGCCGCTGCCAAAAAGAGTGAGTGCCAGCCAGTCCGCCCTCCGTGCCCATAGACGCCGCAGTGTAACAATCATTATGGAGATAAAGAGACCAAGTCCTAGCCAACCGACTTCGTGAGCGACGAATAGATAGTGGTTTTCGATAATCAGTGGCTCACCACCCATCAACGATGCCGATCCCGTACTGCCTACTCCGGTACCAAGTGGTTGCGCTAGCATGCGGCTGAGTCCATCACCCAGCGAGGCAGCATGCGCGGTATTTGAATCAACCGTGGCACCCGTTGTTGGGCTATCATGCAAAATCACTGTCCTAAAAAATGAGCTGTCTTTCAATAGTAAACTCCCTACAACTAAGAGCGCGGTGATTACTGCTACGGTAGACCATTTTTTCGCATCAAGATGTTTGCCATAGCGAGCTCCTACCACTGTGAGTATCCCCACCGCAGCACCGATCCAGGCACTTCTCGAGTAACTTACCCAGAGCGCTATGATGCTACCAACTGCTAAAAATGCATGCAGCCACCGCCTGCGTTGATCACGCACCGTCCGGCCGTATTTCATACCGAATGCGACCACCCCCACAAGTACGACCAGGGCATAAGCACCGAGCGGATTGGGGCCTCTCAGGGTACTATTGAAGCGCACGAAATCGGGATTTTTATCGACCGTTATATATGGCTCGATCGTGGCCGAGCTATAGCCAAGATACTTGAGGACATCATGCGGTAGTACGAACTGGAGGCAAGTAAACCCAAGTACGACCAAGGCACCTGCTATGCCAATGGTTATAAACTGCTGCTTATACCGCGGATAGAGCGCGAGAAAGACATAGACAAGGCAAAAATAAAGGAGATATCTCAGATCGATGGAGAGTCCTGCCACAAGCGACTGCCAGGCGACTGGTTTCAGTAAGGCAATACCACCATGAAGTACGGCAAATGCCAGCATGAGCCGTATCAGGTTGTCCTTTAGCAGTGTCTGCCACTGGCCTCGCTGCGTTACTGCGACGGCGAGTAGCACAAGGGAAATTATCATCAGTAGTTCTTTCCACGCCTTGATCCCGAGTGCGAGCGAGGGCCAGTGACTGCCGACAACTACGATAAGTGGCGCATGCAGGACGATGAGTCCAAAAATAATCAGGAGGAGCCGAGATGGTAGATATTCGAACAGCGCGCGCTTCATTACCCTATTGTACCGAAAAATGGTATACTATCGCTACATTATGCCATCAAAAAACACCAAATTGTATAGCCTCATCCTCATCGCTGCCGATCTCGCTGTGCTGGCAATCGTTTTCTTCATTGCGTATTATGTTCGCACACAGATAGATCATCGCGACCTGCTCCATACCGTTTATTGGCGTGATTACGTTATAGGGTTTGCTTGTATTGCACCGATTTGGGTACTTACCTACGCCTCGATGGGCCTCTATAGCGCCAATATCTACAATCGCCGACTTGTCGAATGGGGTAGGGTGCTACTTGGCACATTGATGGGAATCCTTCTCGTTATCGGATGGGAATACGCAACACGCATGTACATATTTCCTGCGCGTCTCGTGGCTCTCTATGTCTTTGTCGGCTCGGTACTTTCCGTCATCGTAATTCGCGAGCTATTGCGCATCATTCGTAGCCTCCTCTATCGTTATGGCAAGGGAATTAGCCGAGTGCTCATCGTCGGTAACTCCAGCGCAACAAAAGATATTGCCGAAGCATTGTCTTCTACCCAAAAATCCGGCTATCGCATTGTTGCACTAGCTGGTCCGAAACACTGTGTTCCCCTCGGCCTCGATATCGAGCATTTCTCATCTACCGATAGCGCGCTCAAGCAAATTCACACCCTCGGCATTACAACAATCATCCAGACCGACCTTTACGATAGCGAGGAACGCAATCAACGCATCCTTGGCGCTGCCCAGATCAACCACATTCAGTACAATTTCATTCCGGGTGAGGCTGAGTTTTATACCGGTAAAAATACAGTTGATGTCTTTCTCGGCTATCCCATGATCACAGTGAGCCAAACACCACTTGTAGGATGGGGCGCCATCGCAAAACGCATCTTTGATCTTACGGCATCACTTATTATGCTTGCTATCATCATTCCTGTTCTCGCTGTGCTATCGCTTCTTCAGATCGTTTTTAACCCTGGGCCAGTCTTCTATATCAGCAAGCGTCTTAGCCAATTTAGTAAACCTATTTTGCTACTCAAGTTTCGCACCATGCGACCCGAGTACGGCAAAAAGGATGCAAGTCTCGAGTTCGAAGATATGGGGCGACATGACCTCGCCGAGGAATATCGAAAAAATCGCAAAGTAAAAGACGATCCGCGCGTCACTCCATTTGGACGGTTCCTTCGTAGTACCTCGCTCGATGAGCTACCTCAGATATTTAACGTCATCCGAGGTGATCTTAGCCTCGTCGGGCCTCGCCCCATCTTGCCACAGGAGGTAAAGTTTAGTTCGAGCCGCGCAGCGCTCCTCCACAGTGTCAAGAGCGGTGTTACGGGTCTGTGGCAAGTTAGCGGGCGGAGCGAACTAAGCTTTGATGAGCGCATCGAACTCGAACTTTATTACGCCCAGAACTGGAGCTTCTGGCTTGATCTCCGTATCCTATTCAAAACTATTGGTGTCGTGCTACGCAAAACCGGAGCACGATAGGACTTCTCGTACCTTATACTACTAGAGCAGGTAGCTACTACTGAATAGTTTGATGATGTATCCTCATAAATCAAACGGAACTAGCTAAAAAACCAAGCGTTTATGTATGATAGGAACCCGATCCCCATACATACCAGTAAGCAAAATACATATAAGACTTTTCTTGTGGCATGTTTTGCTTCAAGTGCAAAATATATCATAGCGATTCCAAATACGATACTAGTTAGTAATATCGACTGAAACCAGGCATGAAGCGTCTTTTCATCGCTTTCAATACGACCGACTTTTAACTCGGCGACAATCATCACAATGCTCAACAAAACAACTGGTACATATCCAAATTTCAAGAGAGCTGGTTTTAACCGATTGCTATTATTATTTCTACCCACACCCCACTCCTCCTGGAATATCCTTACATTTTCCACATACAATTAACGGTATTTTTCCATAACTGCCCCTCTCTCTTCGGCAGAGAGATGAGGAAAATCATACTGGTACTTATTTGCTGAATATCCGGCTAGCTCGGCCTCTCGCTCCGAACAAAAAAAGCTCGTGCTTGAGCCGCGGAAAATTTCAAAAACAGGCGCGCTTGAATAGTGCGCTACTTCACCCTCGAGCAGGCCTTCGTCCTGAAACGGATGCACACCGCAAGACATCCACTTTGAGTACAGCCTTAGATTTGATCCACCAATTGGTGAAATGTCGAAGACAATGAAAATACTAGTAAATACAAGTACCGAAATGATGGCTACTTTTTTATTGTTTGACTGGGTGGTTTTTGCCGACAACTTCATATGATCATTTTTAGCACGATAGGTCTAGTCGGTCTAGCAATACTCAAACCCAATGACGTTCCCTAGGTTATCGCAGACTTATTGCTGGTATTTTTCCATCACCGCTCTTCTCTCTTCAGTGGTCAAGTGAGGAAATACGTATTCAGTTTTATTCGCTGAATAGCCTGCCTTCTCTGCTTCGAGGGGTGTGCAGAAATAGGTATGGTATCCTAGACCCGGCTCTGACCACGCATCAATGTAATACTTTACACCGCCTCCAAATACAACTCCAGATTCAACCGGCCTCCTACCACACTCGATATATTTTTTTGCTAAGGCCATAACACCTCCATATGGAGATAGATCATACGCAATGAGCACGACTAGCGCAGCTAGTACAGTGATAAGTATATTTTGCGGCTTAGTGATCTTTTTTGTTATCTTTTTCTCCATAAAGTTATTGAAGCAATTACAGTCACAAGTGTCAATGCTACCATGGTTATATTCATCAATGTACTATTCGACGAATCATTCGTGATTTTGCCGCCTGACGGTTCGCGAGCAATTTCTGTTTGTGCTGGACCTTGATCTTTATTATCCGCGGAGGTTTTTCCAGTGGAGGGCTCGCCCATCGTCATGGATGCCATACCGTTATCACCCCCAAAACTATCGGTACCACCCACCTCACAA
>OFQZ01000005.1_pt1 | contig 63472 bp, 78 predicted proteins | sample 1543011 | NCBI WGS metagenome assembly OFQZ01 (sample SAMN07774216, study PRJEB24372) | wastewater metagenome | isolation source: Exp Tend NO 0WW | collected 2016-02 | reverse complement strand
CTGTTCATGCCGCGCAGCATCACGTCGCCGTAGCACTCTTCCGAGAGCACCAGCATCGGATACACGTCGCACAGTTCGGAACCCGCCGAGTTCGGGACGTTGTTGGCCAGCCGCGTGCTCGCCGTGGCCGTCGCGCCTGCGAGCAGGTACGGCGCCAGTTCCGGCGAGGTCACGAATCGGAACTGCTCCCACGAGCCAAGTTCGTTCTCGTGCATCGGCTTGCGCGAGCCGTACTCCGAAATGTGGATGAAGTTCGGCAGCTGCGAGCGGATGTCGGCTTCGAGGTCGGTCGAGCACACGACGATGAACGCCGCCTCGATCGGCTGCGTGCCGACGTCGGCCGAGCCCGACAGAATCCGGGTGATCTTCATCGCCCGGTTGATCGACAGGCCGCGCGCGACGTTGCGCAGCAGGTTCGCCGACACGAGGCCGTTGACCAGGCTGCGCGAGGCGACGTTGCCGGCTCGGTAGACGTTCGTTCCGGCCTTGAGCACGCCGTAACGGATCATCTCCATCAGCAGGCCCATGCGCTCGCCGGCCAGCCGCTTCATCTCGGTCGGGATGTCGTCCTCGTACATGTCGACGACACGATTCGAGAACCGGTAGAGCACCCCGTACTCGACCAGCGACACCGTGATGTCCTGCGCCAGGATCTGGTCGCTGTTCGGCGTCTCGCCTTCGGCCAGTTGGTGCGTGGTCGGGTCGACCGCCCAGACGTTCGGATTGCTCGTCGACGCGCCCTTCGGCAGCCAGCGGCGGAAGATCACCGTATCGCTGGAGTTCTGCGGGATGCGCTTCTTGACGGACGCACCGACGCGGCCGATGACCTCCTGCGGGATTGCGTGCCGCAGAATTTCACCCTTCCAGCGGCCGATCCGCTGCGATTGGGTCGTGTAGTTGTTGCCAGACATCGCTGGCTCCTTTCAGAGGGGTGTGACGCTACCCGGAGAATCCCTCCAAGAACGCGTCGTGGTCCGACTGTTGAGCGCTCGATCCACCACCCGGACGACCCCTCGGGGCGACCGAGCGCTCAAGGCGCCGCGAGCGAGTCCGTTCAGACTGCTCGGCAAGGCGCCGCTGGTTTTCCTTGAAGCGGGTGATTTCCGCACCCACCTCGCCAGCGTCGTTGCTCCCATTGATCCTCGCCGAGTGTTCAGCCCCCTGAGCGGAGACGAACAGCCGGAAATCCGCCGACTTCATGACCTCGCGCCAGTCCTTGTGGGATGCTTCGAGCAGCGCCGCCGGGTCTTGCCCGCGCGCGCCCTGTTGCCCACTGTTGGCGTTGCCCGCGTCGTCGCCGCCGTTGCCGGGAACCTCTCGGGTTGCCGGCCGTGCTCGCGATTCGCGTTCGGCCAGTGCATCCTGCACCGCTGATTCGATCGCATCCGCCACCTCGGGGAGTTCGCCTCGGACCTTCTCGACCTTGGCGTTCTTCTTCGGGGGTGTGGCCTCGCCTGGGTCGCGTCCGCGGCGCAGTTCCTCGTTCTCCCGGCGAAGGGTTTCGAGTTGCTGTTGCGTCGGAGCCAGTCGGCCATGCAGTGCGCTGTAGCGATGCTGGAGCGTGTCGTAATCCGCGAGCTTTTCGCGGATCTTCGGATCGAGTCCCGCATAGGGATCATCGACGATGGTGTTGTCCTTGCCCTTGTCGTCACCGGCAGGCTTGCCCCGGCTACCTTCGCCCTTGTCGGCATCCGCGGCCTGTCCCTTCGCATCGGGAGAGGGCGTGCTGCCGCCGTTGGGGTCGTCGTTGGTGCGGCTCAAACCAGCGTCGAGCGAGTCGGAGCCAAACGCAAGCTGGAAGGCTTCATTGGCGGCTGCTGCACCGGCAATGCGCTCTTCCTCGCTCGCAGGCTGCGGCAAGTCGGCGTCGTTGATCGATAGGTCTTCGGACGGGTCCATTTTCATACCTCGCTTGGTGGTTGATCCCCGCGGCTCAGGTACGAGGCGCGGGCCTCTTGCGACATTTCCATCGCCAGAATCGAGCGAAGCAGTCGGCATTGTCCGCGAATGGATGCCGTCTGCTCCGAGCTATTTGCATCGTTCTCGAGCCGCTTGCGCTGGCGCTCCAGCAGCGCGGCCAGTTGGGGCTTGAGGTGGCGCCAGACCGCGTTGTTCGACACGGCGCCAGGGAACGGGGTCAGGTTGTGCGAGGGTTCGCGGTACTCGGTGCGGTCGTCGGCCATGTCAGATGCCCAGGTGAGATTGGTTTGCCGGGTCGAGCTTGAGGTTCATCTCGTCCGACTTCATGCGGTTGCCCATCGCGTCGGTTGCCAGCTTGACCTTGAGCGCCACCATCGCCTTGCGGTCCTCGCCCTGCAGCCGATCATCGGCAATGAGCTTGTCGATCTGCTTGAGCGCGCGCTCGTGCATCTGCTGGCGCTCGTCCTGCTGCTCCTGGAACTGCCGCTCCTGCTGGCCTTCCGCCTGCTGCGCCTGGAGTTGCATGCCGACCGTCTCCTTGCGGATGCGCGCCGCCGCGACCTGGGGCGCCTCGGGCTGGCCCTTCTGAGCCTGCTCCTGCTCCCACTGCGCCTGCTCGTCCTTCGTGCGCTGGATGCGCGTCAGGTCGAACCCGTTGCTGCGCGCCATCTCCTCGACGAGCTTGGACTTGTTGATGCGCAGCGCCGGATCGTCGGCCTGCGGGTACAGCTGCATCAGGAAGATGCGGCCTTCCTCGCGCTGGAGCATGGCGGTCGAGCCGAGCCCCACGACGTCCATGTCCCCGCCCTTGATTGACTCGGGCCCGTGCTCCTGCCCGTAGTCGTGCCAACGCTTGATGTGCGGCACCATGAGCTTGTCGTCCCACCCCTTGGCGATGACTCGCAGCGGGCTCATGGCGTTGTCGAAGAACAGCTTGCGCCCGCCGAGCGTCTCGGGCGCGTCTCCAGGCTGCTGGTCGCCCTGCATCAACATCGGCATGTTGGTGAGCCGATCGGACAGGTCCAGCGCGTACTGGATGATCGCCGACAGGTCGGCCTGCACGCTGGGAATCTCGAAGACGTTGAACGCCTTGCGCACGTCGTCGATGCCCGTCTCTTCGGGGTTGAAGTCCCACCCCTTGGGCGAGGTCACCTCGTACTTGCCATCCCACGGCGTCACGGCGCCCTTGGTGATGACGATCTGCACGCCGGCCGCCAGACCAGCGTTCTGCAGCAGGCGCCGCGTAGCCACGTTGAGCATGCGCTGCGCCACGCCCATCTGCCGCGGAATGCCACGGCCCCACGGCTGGCCCTTGACGGGCTCCCACGGGAAGAAGTCGAACGGGAACTTGCCGGTGGCCAACGGATTGACCTCGCAGCGCACCGGCCGACCGTGGATCATCGTCACGATCACGGGCACGCTCTGCAGGTAGAGCAGATCCTCGTCGCTCAGGACGCCCTTGAGCGGGTCGTCGTCGATGTCCATCGTCTCGGCATAGCCGCCGTCCTCGCCCGTCGCCGGCGTGTCGGCTGCTGCTGCCTCTGCGTTCTCGTCGTCGGTGCCCTCTTCCTTCGGGTACGGGTTCTCGCCGATCTTGAGAGCCCGCAGGTCCTCGGGCGTCATCTCGGCATAGACGTAGAACACCTCGAACAGCTTGCTGTCGTACGTGGTGTCGCCGATCTTGACGCGCTCGGTGCTCATGCGCCGCTTGGTGTAGGGCATCGGCCCCTCTTTCAAGCAGTCGACGATGCACTTCGGGTCGTAGCCCGGCAGACGCGCCAGCCCCTTGAGCGCCTTGCCCGTCAGGTAGTCGCGGAACACGAAGTACGCGCCGTCGTGAATGCTGTCGCCGCACGCCGGATCGGGATAGCAGTCCTGCGCGCGCACGCACACGCTGGTTGGCATGATTTCCTCGATCCGCACGAGGCGCACCACCTGCGCAGCGGCTCGGGCGACAGGCGTGGGCTGGATCGCTCCAGGCTGCCCGCCAGACTGCTCGCCGGACTGGAAAGGAGTGGTAAATTTTACCACCCCCGGAGTGGGCGCTTCGCCTGCAGGCCGCGCCGTTGAGCCAAACAGCGGAACGACGTTGCTCGGCATTCCGGCCGCCGCGGGGCCTCGATGCCACCGCTGCTTGAGCCTTGATACCGGGATCGGCCCGCGGATCACGCCGGTGCCGATGCGAGCGCTGTCGCGCAGCACTTGGCGCATGTGCCCGTAGACGTCGCCCTCGGTGAACTTGTCCTGAACCCACAGGCTCTCGGCCTCGGCGAACTCGCGGCACTTGTCCATGTGCATGGCTGCGACGAGTTGCGCCGGGGCGATCGTGCCGTCGCCGAGCGTGACCGTGGCGTCGGGGTCGCCGTTCTCGGCCATGTCTTCGAGTTCGGGGATGGGCGTCGGCTTGATTTCGAACGGAGGGCTGTTGTCGTTGGGCAGCAGCATCTCGGTGACGCGCGCAACAGCCGTGTCGGTCTTGGGCTTCGTGATGGGCACGAACACGCTGGCCTGCTTGTCGCTGCGCGGCACCTGCCCGCGGGTCTTGACATTGGCGTTGACGATGCTGCGCCCGTCGATGCCGTTGTACTGGTCGTCGTCCTCTGCCCAGATTTCCTCGATGCCCGAGGTTTCTCGAGCCGTGATGGCTTCGCGGATGTAGTTGTCGATCGTCGCGGTGATGACCGCGTAGCGATGCTCCATCGCCTGCTGCTCTGGCGTGCGCTTGTCGTTCGCGTCCTGCAGCGCTTGCGCGTCGGCCTCGCGCTGATCGGCTTTACCAGGCGCGATCGTCTCGCCCCTGCTCTTCTTCGTGGTCCGGTCGGCATAGCCGGGCTTGATACGTGGCACGGGCTTGGCTGTCGCCATGTTCACATCCCCATTTCTTCATCAACCGGATAGGTCGCTGCGCCGGGATTATGCGTGGACCGAGCGTCGGCCCCGGCGTAATTCGTCAGCTTCTCGACCACGATGGACAGGTAGCGGAAGGCGTCGGCGCCGTGGCTGGCCGCGTCGTGGACGGGCTGCTGGAACTCTTCGCTCTTTGTGTTCATGTTGCGCTTGTAGCGGCGCAGCGCGGACACCAGCGGCTCGCTGTGACGCTTGTCGAAGTAGCAGCGCTCCAGGCACAGCCGGGCGCGCTTGATGCCCGTCTCGACCGGCACGTTGGGCACGATGCGGACCTTGGTCCACCCCAACTCCAGCATGATCTGCTTGGTACTCTTGCCGGTCTTGAAGTCGCCATGCGTGCCGTCGTGCGGCAGCCAGACCGTGCCCCAGTTGTAGGGCAGCTTCTTGAGTTGGGCGCTGATCGCGTTCAGCGTCTCGTGGTCGAACTCGAAGGCGCCGATGATCCGGACCTCGGACAGCGAGCGCTGCGCGAGGATGACGAACATTTTGTCGTTCCACCCGAGGTCGAAGATCGGGTGAACAGCCAGCCGGTAGTCGTAGGGCACGACCGTGACGCGGCCCTGGGTGATCGCCTCGCTGATTTCGTCAGCGTAGATCGCGCCTTCGACGGCGTTGCGGCACTTGCCTTCCCATATGTTGTTGTACTCGTCCGGGCGCATCGTGCGCTTGGCGTGCACGCGCTCGCGCTCCAGCACGTCGGGGAACCACGGGTTATCCCGCCAGTTCATCTCGATCAGCACCGAGTTCGGCAGTTCGTCCTCGATGAACAGCCGGTACGTCGGGTCTGTCTCCAACTCCGGGTTCATCGACACCCAGATTTCGGAGTGCTTGCCCTTGCGGATCGTGGGCATCAGCAGCCGCCATGACGACATGCGCACGCTCGCGGCCTCTTCGACCCAGGCGATGTCGATGCCTTCGTACGACTTGATCGAGGCCGCTGTCTGCACCGACAGGCCGGCGAACATGATCAGCGTGCCGTTGGCGCCGATGATCGTCTCGGCCTGGACCGTGTAGAAGTCCTGCAGGCCCATCGCCTCGATCTGGTCCTTGAGCAGTTGGTGGACCGACTCCTTGATGTTCTTCTGAATCTCGCGGAAACAGCAGATCCGCAGCGGGCGGTTGGCGCCCTGGGTGAGCAGCGCGCGCGCGATGCCCCATGACTTCGCACCGCCACGACCGCCATAGACGATCTTGTAGCGGTACGGCATGAACAGCGGCTGCAGCTTGACCGGGAAGTCGGCGTTATCCACCCCCTCCAGTTCGCTCGCCTCGCGCTGGTGCTCCAGATCGCTCGCCCAGGCCGTGTACTCGGCATAGGCGGCCTCGACGTCCTGCGCCGTGAGCGTGCGCTCGAAGCGCCGATTGGGCTGCTGGGGCGCGACGCGCGGGCTGACTGAGGCTGCCATCAGTCGTCGCCCTTGCCAGCCGCTGCGGACGCGTCGCCGAGCTTCTTCAGCGGCTCCAGCGCATCGGGCGCAGGGTCTTGCTTCACCACGGCGTCGACGAAGCGGATGCCGATCGAGCGCGAGCGCCCGTTGGGGTCAGTCTCGGGCTCTTCCAGCCGGTACGCGTCTCGCTCCATGCCGATCACCTTGTACTGAGCTTCCACGAGGTCCTTGAACGCCTTCACGTTGCCCGGGAAGGCGATGATTTCGTGATAGAGCTCGTTCAGCTTGTCGATCCCCTTGTCGTCGGGTGCTTCCATCAGCTGCCCGAGGTTGCGCAGCGCGTCGCGCTGGGTGACCATCAGGCTGACATCCTCGAACAGCCGATCCATCAGGTCGCGCGATGCCCGCAGGCTGACCCGATGCTCCATCCGCGTCCGGGCGATCGCATGCGCCAGGGTTTCGATCAGCACGGCCTCGGTGGTCGAGACGATCGGGGTCTGCTCGACACGCACGACAGCATGGAATCCCGGCTGCTCGTTGGTGCTGACCCCATCGTTTGCGCCGGTTTTGGGCGTTTTGGGGGCTTGTTTGCGTTCCCGTAGGGCGTCTGGCAGGGGTGTGGACTCGTCGAGCGCCAGCGCCTCGCGGATCACCGTGGATCGCTTGTCTCGGGTCCATCCCTTCTCTTTGGCCTTGTTGCACAGGGTGGACTTGTGGCAGCCGAAGCGGCGGGCGAGGTCGACATCGCGCATGACGCCAGTACGGTAGATCGCCTCGACGGCTTCCCAGTCGGTTGGTGCCTTGACCTTGACTGTGATGAACTTGCCGCCTGGAGTGGGCACGTCGAACGGGATGCCGTCGTCGTCGGGCTTGCCGGCGAGGCGATCGGCGTCGATCTGTGCAGCCCGCGCTTCGATGGTTTCTCGAGAAAGCGTGGGCTTGGGCGGCTGCGCCTGGTCGGGGGTCTGCTTGGGCTGTAGCAGGCTGGCTCCGAAGCGGCGAGCGGGTGGCGCTGGATTGCCGGGGTGGTAAAGATTTCCACTATTTACCGGTTCAGCGGGTTCTGTCGGGAGCGGATCCTTTGGTCTGACCTTGGCCGACAGGAGGGCGGCGGCGGGCTTGGGGAAGAGCAGTTTGGTAGCGCGGGGGTCGTTGGCCGTCTTGGTCATGGCGGCGGTCCTGGGGCTTGGTTGCGGGGGTTTGGAGCCCGCATTGTGCGCCGGAGAGGGCCAGAACGACAAACGCCACCGGGTAGGTGGCGCTGCCGGAGCCGTTGTTCTGGTGGGAGGCGCCGTACGAAGCCTGCGCCTAACTTCATCCACCGTGCGGAGCATCGGCCGCACGATCACCCCTGCAGTTGTTCAACGTGGGCCGACCCGCATGTCGAGCCATCGCACCGCCTCAGCGGTGAGGATTCGCCTCACTGACCGGCCACCTGCCGCTGACCGGCCCCAAGCGTCTGCTTCGTCCTGGGGCTTGGCAGGTGCCCGTCCGATGCCAGTGTTGCGCCGTGGCGCGACCCTTGTTCTCGTTCGGTCCTGCGGTCGATGAGGCTCTGGCCGCTTGCCTTGGTGGCTCTCGTTGCGCCCGCTCCGCCTAGGCGCCCCGGTCTGCCGTTTGTTGCAGTGTAGTCCTCGGTGGCCGGTTGAGCTTGTGGCGCAGCACCATGAACATCTCGACGATGTCTAGCGTGTAGTTGCTCAGGATGTGCTCGCCGTCCAGACGCTGCTGGTTGCCGACGTAGATCGCTTCGGCCATTTCATCGTCGGTCAGCGACTTGACGAGGCGGGCGATGGTTTGGAGCTTCATGGTGTCTTCCTGTCGTCCATGTTTCACGCTCCCTTGAGACGATTCGCCACGTTGATGCGATTCGCCACGTACTGCCGGCGCCAGTCGTCGTAGGCTTCTTTCTCTGTGTCGCCGACGCCGAAAGGTGTCGCAGGTCTGCGAATGAGAACCTGGGTGTGTAGCTGCGGTAGCGAGCATGATCGTGATGTGAACGCTGCGGTGAATCTCTTGTTCCGATCGGGACATCGATCGCCTGTAGAGGGAACCCGGGCTTAGTCTCGGGGGATGTCAACTACCCGTCCTGCCTGCCTGGGGTACTGCCCGAGCCTCGGCCTTTTGTGGTTCATCCGCTTCGGAGCGCTGCTCGTGAGCCGCTGCCGCTATTTGCCCCTTCGGGGCTGCGTTGATGGCGACCACCATGCGCTTCATGTGGTCCGCCCATGTCACCATGCAGGCGTTCCAGCCGTCGCGTTGCGCCGACTGAATACGCAGATCGCAAGCATGCTCACAGGGCTGGGCGCGCTTGCACTCGCCGCCGGCTTCGCACTTCATGTAGCTCCAAGTTCGCGAGAGTTGATGGAGCCTCTATTGTGATCCCGCGTAAGCGCTTACGCAAGCTATTTCTTTGCGCCGCCGAGCACCCATCGAACGCACCAGAGCACCACGTCTGTCTGGGTCTGGCCGGTCTTCTTCATCTCGCGGTCGATCGCCTTGGCGGTCGGGCCGTCGATGTTCAGGCTCACGCGTCGCCCGCCAGACTGCTCCAGCGCGGCTTTGAGTCGTTGCTGACGATTCAAGATTGATACCCCTGTTCAGCTATCTCGCAGAAGAACGAGCACGAGGGAAGGCGCTCGTTGCGCCTGGGCGCGCCGCCCGGCAAGTCGCGCAGCGGGAAACGCTCGTTCTCGCGCGGGCCGGAGCGGTAGCGGAGGAACCACGAGCCCGGACCTATCTCATCCTGTAGCAGGCACATCGCCTCGAATTGCTCGGGGAAGTCCTCGCGGATCGCGCGCCAATAGCCCTCGCCACCCTTCACGCAGCCGATGCAGTTTGCGTTGTCGTACCCCAGGCGGTACATCAGCGGCAACTCGATGCCAGCGCGGAGCACCATCGCCTTGCAGTCGTCTTTGGTGAGGCCGGCGTCGATCAGCGGCGCGAGCACGGGTCGGTCGGGGAAGTTCCCGCGAAAGTCGTCCAGGCGGTCTTGCTCTTCAGCCGTGTAGCCGAACACCATCACGTCGCCCGGCTGCTTCCACTTATCGAGAAGGTCGCGCTTCAACAGCCTAGAGCACGGCGCACCGTTTGGACCCATCATGTACTGCTTGTACTTGAAGACGCGCACGGCGCTGCCGTCGAACTTCTCATTGCGCAGCACCGTGATCGGCTGACCGAACCAGCGCTCGCAGTCGGCGGCGAAGCGGCGGTTGTCGGCGTGCTCCTCCAGTAGGAACGCGTTGAGCACGTGGACCTCGGGGTGCTGCGCGATGGCGAGCTTCGTCGCGACAGCCGATGCGGCGCCGCACGAGAACTGCGCGACGATGCGGCTCACCTGTTCGCCTCCTCGTGTCGATGCGCCGCGTCGACCACGCTGCGCACGATCCTGAAAACCAGACCAGGCGAGTCCATGTCTTCGGGATCTGGATAGGCGAGTTCGTTCTGATCGGGATCGAGCAGACTGATGAACGCGCCATGCAGCGCGTCGGGGTTGGCGCGCTCGTAGCCCATCACCAGCGTGTAGCCGGCCGGCATCTGGTCGCGAATCTCGTCCTGCATCGTGAGCCACTTGGCCCACAGGTTCGCCTGCTCGATCGCCGGGCTCAGGTAGTCGAGCGCCAGCTTGAAGCCCATCCAGTTGAGGTTGACTCCCGCGGTGACGTAGGCCCCATCGGTGCGCTTCTCGAGATAGCGCTCGCGCGGGATCGGCGCGTCGCGGTCGATTTCGGCCATGCCCTTCTTGCCGTGCATGACCATGTGCAGCGTGCGCGCTGAGGTGTAGTTCTTGTAGATCAGATCCTCAAAGGCGAGGCGAACCTCGGTCGGGACTTCTTTGGGGGCTTCGTCGGGCGTGAGCATTCTGGCTCCAGGCGGGTTAGGTTGGGGGTTGCTCTGGTGGGGTGGCGGCGAGCGCATCGAGCGCTGCTTGCCCGAGCTTGTGCACGCGGTTCGACGCCTGCGTCATGGCCTGGAATTCAGCATCGATGTTCGTGAACCCGAAGCCCTTCACTTCGGCTGCCCGCCGCGCGGCTCTCAATGCCGCGTTGTACGCCTCGGTCGCTGCGATCGCAGCCGCACGCGCTTCACGCCACTCGGTCACGGCGGCTGGCTCTACTGCCACAGGCAGGGGGTGTGCTGCTGAGAGGGCGGCAGCAGTCTTGACCGCTTCCTCGACGCCCCAGATGATCTTGTCGTGGAACACGCCGGCATCCACTGTCGGCGCGTTGTACCCGCCGACGCCGAGCCAACATGCGAGCTTGCGCAGCACCTGCTCTGCGGGGTGTTCGTCGTCGGGTCCGAGCCTGACATAGCTCGGGCGCTTCGGGTGTCCTTCAGCGCAACCAGTTCGGCCAGCGCTTGTCTCAGGGCAGCGGTTGGGCTTGGCGCTTCCTCGCGCTCGGGTGGGGTGGTCATGGGGCAACCTTTCCGCCGTGCATTGCGGCACCGTCATTGCTGCTCATGCGGCACCCGTTGCTTTGCGAACAGCAGCAGCCATCTGCGCGATGACATTCGTGGGCACGCGCAGGATGAGGTTGCCGGCCTGTGCGCCGACGATGGATTCCTCGGGCATGCGGAATGCTTCAAGCGCAGCGAGCATGTCGGGGGCGGCTGCGATCAGAGTGGCGCGCTGACCCTGCGCACACTCCTTGGCAAGATAGTCCTCCGATTCGCAGTCCTCGATTTGCAGCAGCGCGATTCGCACAGCGCCTTCATAGATGCCGGTGTCTTGCCACGAATGAGCGACAACGCGCCACTGCGGCGTGTGCTGCGCTACTTTCTTCTCTGCTGTCATGGGCGGCTCCTGTCAAGTGCAAGTGCGAGTTTCATACCGGCATCGATGGCAGCGAGGCGCATCACGCGGATCGTCACGCGGTCTATGTCTAGCAGTTGCACCATCTGACCCTCGCTCAGTTCTGCGGCTTCCCACGCGAGCAGCAATAGCGCGTTCTCAAGCTCGGTCTTGTAGCTGCGCCGCGAGCCGCGATGCTTGGCCTGATGCAGCCGGCTGGCGCGCTGTTGCTTCGGGCTCATCCTTCGCACCTCATTTCGCATTCGATGGCGAGGCGCGTGCGTTCGGCCTGTTCGCGCCACTTGCGCGCGTCCTCGGCCATTCGTTCCAACTGCTCGTGAAGCGTCACACTGCCTCCGTCTGGCGGATCCATGTAGTAGGTGCCGGGGAGCAAGTCCTTGGCGATTTGCTCGACCTCGTCTATGCGGCCCTCGGCGTAACCATCGCGTGCGGCCTCGTCCAACTTCTTGCGCCACTCCTCGCGGCTGATGACGGCATAGCCGCACCTCTCCTGCTGCTCAAACCAGCGGTCCCACTTGGAATCAATGTCTTCCTCGTGGTCGGGCGGCTGGAACTCGCCGAGAGGCGGGGTGTAGTCTGTCATGGGCGGCCCCTTGCGATCTGGGGTGGTTGTCATGGGGTGGCTCCGAGGTTTTTGATGAGCGTGTCCAGCTGCCGCTTGGTGATCGTTGCGGAGTGAGTCTTGCCCTTGGTGTCCCGCACATAGAACATCAGGGCATCGTGCGCGACATACCACCATGCTTCCTTCGCGTCAGCATGAGGTTGGGCCTTATGCGGGCTCCGAAAGTAAAGGCGGCTGTAGTCGGTGCTCATGTCTGTGTCAGTCCTTCAGTAGAGCGGGTGCGGCGCGCGAACTTGATTTGTTCGATGGCCGAGCGAGCCGCGTCGGGGTTTTGGTAGACCAGCGCGGCGCTGACGCGACCAATCTCGTAGAGCGATTGGTCCTGTTGCATCGCGCACACGACAACGCAGTGCCCCGCGTCCTGCAAGTCTTCTCCGGCCATCTCTGCTCGAAGCACATCGGCCAGAAAGCGCGGCTCCGTCTTGGCTCCATCATGGGTCATGGGCTTACCTCAAAATGGCGGGTCGATAGATTTGATGCCGATGCCTGGGGTGTCCCAGTTGTCGAGCATCCACTCTTCCATGCGGTGCGCTCGCATCCGCGCCATGTTCTCCTTGTGCGTTTCCCAGACCAAGTGGTCGGGGTTGACGCAAAGCCAGTTGCCGGGGCACAGGTGGCTGGCCTCGTGAAGAGGCGTCGGCGGCGGGCCTTGGATCATCTCGCACACAAGGCGAGCGACGTTGAACTGGCGCGGGTGAGGCGCCTGGGGGACGCGCATCGTAAGCGCCGGACGATCGCCGCCGCCGTGACGCCTGACGTGTCCGGTCCACGTCCAGCATTCGCACCAGCCGAGCTCTATCTCGACCTGCGCGCAGATGCGGTGCCATAGCGACTCGTAGCGCACGCTGGTCGGCCTTCCCATCACTCCGCGTCGGCGTAGACCTTGAATGCGGTGTCGATCCAGCGCACGAAGTTCGACGTAAGGGCAACGGAGCGGGGATCAGGGTCGTTGGGGCCATCGCACAGGCAGCCGATGCGCAGGGCAGAGGACCGGACATCGCGATACACGTACAGCCGCGCTTTGATGCCATCGGGCTTGATGCGCCACTGCAGCGACTCTCCCGTCTGCAACAGAAACCTTCTTTTGGCCGAATCGGTGGCGTCTTCCCAGACGAAGTTGAGGCTGAGCGGGTCGTCCTTAGTCTTGGGACCGTGCACAGCGATTTGAACCTCGCGTCCTTCGATGATCGCCTTTGCGATGTCTGGGTAAGGATGGGGCTTCATGCGTCCTGTGCTCCTGATTGATTCCGACCACGCGAAGTGGTCCTCTTCCTGATCGATGGATTCGGGGAATGCGCTCATGTCGAATATCGTAAGCGCTTACGCCTTCTTCTGCAAGGCCTTCTTCTGCAAGGCCTTTTCGTGGGGTGTCGGGGTGGTTCCGCCGCAGAACTTGATCAGCGTCTCGGCCACACTGCCCTCCGCGCTCGCCCAGTCGGCGTTGTCGATCGCCAGCACGAGCGAGCCCTCCCAGGTCGCGATTGCCAGCAGAACCGCGCCCTTCTTGCCCCGGCCGAACGTGCTGGGATCGGATGCCACGCCGTACTGCCCTCCAGGCTCAAGCGCGTCGATCGCCTTGAGGCGCAGCGCCTCGACTGCTGCGTCAGCGCGCGACACGGATACGTCCTTTCCATTCGGTCGGGAAGTTGGATATGTCGGGGATCGGAATCCCGTCCGGCCACAGCGAACGGCTCTGCAGTTCGCGCACCGTGAACACGTGGGCGACCCACCAGGCGCGCTGCTTCTCGTTGATCGTTAGCTCACGGCCTTGATCGATCATCGAGTGGCACTTGTGGCACAGCGACGCGCACCGGTTGTCGTCGGCCTTGACGCCAAGGCTCTTGTTGTGCGGATGCCAGTTGGAGTGGGCGCCGCAGACGGTCCCGTCGTCCGCGCCGCAGCGTTGACACGGGATGCACCGATAGGCCTCCATCAGCCTGTTGCTGCGCACATAGTCGTGCTTCTCGATCGGCTCGCGCATCTCGGTGGCCGTGCCGTAGCGGAAACTCGGTCCAGCTGTGAGCGCGAACTTCGGTGTCTTCATCACTGGCTTGTTCGGCGGCCTGGGCGGCGCCTTGCGCGCGAAGCCGGTCCTGCGCATCGGGGCAGATCGTTTCATGCTGCTGGCCTCTGGTCGTTGTCGGGGTTATACGGGTCGTTGGCGGCGCCGAATTTCTCGAGAATGCGCTGCATCGATCGGAGGGACACCACGAGGGCCCACATCCGCATATGCCACGATGGGTCGCAGCGGATCACATTGGCGATGCTCGGCTTGTCTCTCCACTTCGCGACCTCTGACGCCATCGCTCCGAGCAGACCCTGCTGCTCGTCCTGAATCGAGTTGATGATCAGCGCGACCTCGCAAGCCATCGACAGTTCAAGGGTTTCGTTCATTTGTCGTAGGCCAGCACGGCGTCGACCGCCGCGCGAAGCTTCTCCGCTGTCATGTTGGGCATCACGCTACGGTAGATCCGCGTCAGCACCACGTCGATGGTCTTCGAGTACAGGCCTTCGAACTCGTCCTGATCCATGTTGCCGAAACTCATCGACTTCGCCTCGACGCGAACGCTTCCGTCCAGGCGCACGGTCGTCTCGTGCCAGCCACAAATGATGATGATGTCTTTGCGGAACCGGTCTAGGTTGGGCTGAACCTCTTCGCCCCGGTACTGCACGCGCGGCGTGTGCTCGGTCCACACGTCGAACGCGAGTTGGATCAGCGTGAAGAACTTGCGGTGGAAGATCGGATTGCGAACCTTCGCGAACTGCCCGCGCAGAACGCTGCCAACCTTTACCTTCCTGAGTTTGTCCGCACTGTCCGAGTCCTCGGGGCCCCAGGTTCCGTTCGCCAGCTTGATGAAGCGCAGTTCTACGGGCATGACAACTCCCGGCGTTGAACCTCGACCTCGATCCTCGGGCGCTCGGCGTCTATCGCGTGAAAGACATGGCGCTCGCGCACCAGTCGATCGTTGTCGTAGATCGCGCTGCGGATTACGCGCTTCTTGCGATCCTTGCCCTTCCCTTCGAACACGAACGTGCTCTGCATCGCATCGAGCAGCACAGCCTCGTCCATGTCGGGCCGCTTATCGGCATAGAACATGAACATCGTCACCGCCACCTCGCAGTCGAACGGCGGGCTGAGGTTGGGCACTTGCAGCGCTGCAGTGTGGAAGAACTTGAGGGCTTTGGCGGACTTGATGCTTCGGCCCTGCACGAGGCGGCGGCTGTTTGCCTTGCTCGCGGCCTCGCCCTCGACCGTGAACGCGACGAACACCGGCAGCCCGTCGACGGGTGAGTAGACGATCGTCGCAGCCATCACTGCATCTCCCTGTTGATGTCGAACGCCAACGTGGCGCCGATCGCGTCTGCGAGGTAGCGCTCTCCGCGCGAGGTGGCGACCACCTCGTCGAACTGGCTCTCGAACACGAAGCGCTGCCCTGCACACTCGGCGCGAGCGTGGATCGTGATCGTGTTCGGAACGCGCGGCGTCGGCGCGATCGTGCAAGCCCAGGCCGACAGAGGAACGTCCGACAGTTGCTCGACCTCGTGCTGCAGGTTCGCGAGCAGCAGGTCAGCGTCGAGTTCGCGCGGCGCGCAGCGCTCGGAGCAGTAGCCGCGCACGCGCCAGCGCTGCCAGCCCACCGGCTGGAACAAGAGCCCGCAGCCTGGTCGGCGGCACGTCCGTTCAGTGAACTCCTTGGTGTTGGCGGCGCGGCGGGTCATTACCGCTCCCCAGTCCCCCACGGGCGCATCCAGCCTTGCATCGTCTGGTGCGCTTGCGGGTTCGCAAGAATCATCCCGTCATCGCCGGCCCGGAAGCCTGGGTAGGATTTCTCGAGCGCTTCCATCAGCGCCTCGGCCTCGACCTCCAGTTGCGCCGTGTACTCAATCTGCGAGAACACCCCTTTCTGGATCAGCAGCGCCACGATAGCGTTGGCGTCGACCCGCAGCAGCAGGTGCTTCTCCGCTTGGTCGCGTATCCAGCGCTCGGACGAGGTGACCGACCCCATCGTCGCCATCATCATGAAAACGTTGCGCCACTTCGCGAGCCGGCTCAGGATTCTGCTCATGCTTCTTGCTCCTTGAGAGGTTTGGTGTTGAGAGTGTTTCTTTACTGCTGACCTTGAGGCTTAGACCCAGCCTTACACCGGCTGGACCTTCATCGTGACCCATCGGCACACGACCCGCCAGCCTTTTCGACGCCCCAGGCTTCATCGAAATCCTGCTCGTACTCGAAGACCTCGCCGACGCACTCCACGTGCGCCTTGATCCGCAGGGTGTCGCGACTCTTCTGGCGGACCTCGACGCGGTAGTTCGACAGCGGCCACTCGCAATCCTTCTCCAGCTTGCCCTTCATGTGCCCGCACAGCTCGCCCTCGTGCAGCATCCGCGGGGCGCACGCTTCGGAGTAGTAGCCGCGCATGCGTGCCTGCATCCAGTCGATCGGCTGGAAGAGCAGGCCGCAGGCTTGACGCTTGCAGCGCTGCTCGGTGAATGTCTTGGTGGTCACGGATAGTCCTCCCGATCTTCTCTCCAGCTCGCCGGATCTGCGCCGCGCCGCATCCCGCAATCCGTGCACTGGAACAGGTTGTCTTGCTCGTCGCGCGCGATCGATGCCACGTTGTAGTGACGGCACGGCCCCATCATCCACTCGAATTGATTGAACCACGCGAGGCCGTTGGCGCAGGCTTCCTCGACGCTGTCGGCCTTGGAAACGAACGTGTGATTCACGAAGCCGTGCGTCACTGCAAAGTCGCCGTCGCCGTAGTGCCTTATCGCTAGCCGCCCGTGCCGCGATGTGTCGTGGAAGTGGATGACGTTCGGCGGCGGCAGATCGCGCGGCCATGCTCGGTTGCTCGTCCAGTCGTGGAATCGCAGCGCCCAGCGGCTCCAGCGCGTGAGCGCCATCAGCGGGTGCGCGAACAGGTCGTGCACGAACGCCCAGCCGAAGCGCTCGGTCTTGTTGGCGCAGGCCGCCCGGGGGTCTGTTCTCATCTTGCTACTCCATTGTTTTAGGTTGGAGAGATTCGCTTAATTTCTACTGCTGCCCTTGAGGCGAAGATCCAGCCCTAACACCGGCTGGCCTTCACGCGCTGCCCCGTCGGCATGCGATCCGCCAGCCTTTCCGACGCTCGGGGTGCTAGCTTCGCCGCCCCTTTGCCCGTGCTTCCGCGTCTACACCGTGGTCGGGTATCGTGTCGCGGGCCCCACTGTCTTGCGTACGTCGGCGCGCGGCATCGAGGCGGCGCTACTCGGGGGATGTGAGCGGCGTTGTGACGAAGCTGAAGTTCTCGTAGCTGCCGATCGATCCATCGCCAAGGTGGCCGTGCATCTTCGCCCAGTGCTTCGCCTTGACGAAACGCGAGCTGCGCCTCGGCCCGAAGCGGCGGCGTTTGCGACTGGACTGGAAGCGGGCGTGGGCCCTAGAATTCAGACTGTTCATGCTGTCTCGGGTTGGACGAGATGGTGGGGAAAGTGGGCCCTGAGCGCAGTCAACGCTCAGGGCCTGCGCTTATTCTGGCCTACCTCATTGCGGAGCGCAAGGCTTGTGACGCCTTGAACATGCCCACGTTGCGGGCGTAGTCGTTGAAGTCGATGCCTTCCTCGTCGGCGATCCAGAACGGCCGCTTCGACTCCAGCGCGACCTTCAGCCCCATGCCGCCCGGCTCGGGCACTTGCTCGGTCGGGGCGTCCCGGTCGGCCACGATGAAGCAGTCGGGCAGCGACTCGGCGATGCGCGCGAGGTTCCCGGCGCTGAACGTCACCAGCAGCTTGTAGCGAATGCGCAGGTGCTCCAGGGCCGCGCGCACCGATAGCGCCGTGGCGAAGCCTTCACACAGCACCTCGCGCCCCCGGTTGTCCATCGCGAAGACGGCGCCGTGCGTGCGCTGGCCTTTCAAGAACTTCTTGTTGCCCGTCTCGTCGATCATCTGGCACCCGACGATTCGGCCGTCGACGCGCATCGGCACGATCAGCAGCTTGTTGTTGACGACCTCGCCGGTCGCCTCGTCCTTGTCCTGACAGTTCCAGACGAGCCCACGCTCTTCGTTGAATCCCTTGAGAGCGAGGTAGGCATGCACCGATGGTCGGGCCTGCTTGATGATCCATTCGGCCTTGCGCGCGGCTTCGGCCTGCTCGCGCTCGCGCTTCTTCTGGGCCTCGGCCCGCAGGATCGACAGTTCGCGCTCGATCTTCGCGCGCAACTCCGGCGACACCGGCCGATCGTCCTGCATCCAGACATCGGCCGCGATGTCGGTTGCCCAGTTCTGCGCGAATCCGTGGTCCCCCATGTACTTGACCGCGCCGTTGCGTTTCTTCGGCTTGTCCTCGGTCGCGTAGCGCTTCCACACACCGAACTCGGGGTTGTGGTCGAGCAGGATGCCGTGCGCACGGCAGAACTCTACGAACGTCACAGCAAACCCCCTGGCGCGCTGGAGCGCTTGTTGCCCTTGTTGCCTTTGGCCCACCTGATCTGCTGTCCGCGAAGCCACGAAGCGACCTCCTGCGTCAGCGGCGCGCGCACGTCGTCCAGCCCCTTCGGCCAGACGCCGAACTTCGCTCGGTATCGGTGCGAGCATGCGCCGGGCCGCCAGTTGCGATCGTCGCCCCAGGTGAGGATCTGCGACCACCATGCCTGCTTCATCTCTCGACTGAACTTCTGGGGCGCCTTGCCTTCCTCGTCGAGCTCCACCATCTCGCCGGCGACGTTCTCGATCATGTTGAGGCGCAGCTTCACGTACCCGCAACTCGGGCAGACCTCCGCTCGACCAGGCCACAGCGCAGAGCACTTCGGGCAGCGGCGTTCCTCGACCTCCTTGTCGGTCGGCTCCTTCGGCGCCTTCTCCCCCTCGTCCTTCAACTTGCGCACGCCGTGCTCGTACAACTCGTCCCACTGCTCTTGGAACCGAAGGTAGTTGCCCGAGTGGTCGAGCCACAGCGCGAAGCCTTTGTCAGGCGAGGCGCGCATCACGCGTCCCATCTGCTGCACGTGCTGGCTGAACGACTTGGCGAACGGGCGCGCGCTGATGCCGACCTTGACGTCGGGCACGTCGAACCCCTTCGTCAGGATGTCGCACGCGATGAGGCCCATGATCGTGCTGTCGGGCTTGGCGAACTCGGCAATCGAGTCCTTCTTGAACTCGTCGTCCGACAGGTAGCTGATCGGCACGAAGTTGTGCCCGCGTGCTGCGAACTCTTCGGCGAGCGACGCGCCGTGCGCAACGTTGGAGCAGAACACGATGGTCTTGGCTGGGCCTCCGAACAGTTGGGCGGTCTTCGCTTCCCACTCGCCCGCGATGTCGCCGATGATTTCCTTGCCGCGCTTTTCGATGTCGTTCTGAGCGAACTCGCCCGCGACCTTCTTGGCGCCCTTCATGTTGATCTGCTTGGCGATGAACACGCGCAGCGGAACCAGCCGGCCCTGGTTGACGAGCTTGGCGGTCGTCGTCGCGCTGACGACGTTGGTGTAGGTTGTCGCCAGCCCCTTCGTGAACGGGCTGGCGCTCAGGCCGATCGCCTTGATCTTCGGGTTCGACTTCAAGAACTCCAGCGTCATCTGGCGCTGATCGTGGCACTCGTCGATGATCAGCAGCGTGAGGTTGGGGAAGTCGCCACGTTTCTCGAGAGTCTGGGCGCTGCACACCTGAATGCGCTCGTGCGGCCTGAACCTCCAGTGCCCCGCCTGCAGCACGCCGTGGTCGATGCCGTACTTGTCCAGGCGCGCGCTCGTCTGGTTGCACAGCACGATGCGGTCGAGCGTCATCGCGGCGCGGTTCTCCTTCGCCGCGGTCGCTTGCATCAGCGCCATTGCCATCTCAGTCTTGCCGGCGCCGGTCGGCGCGTACAGCAGCTGGATTCGGTGCCCGGCCTTGAAGCCGTCGCGCAGTTGCTGCAGCACCTCGATCTGATCCTCGTATAGAGCCAGCTTAGCCATCGCGTCACCATCACGCCATGCCGCGTTGCTGCTGGTCGAGTTTCTTGCGCAGTCGCTTGACTTCGCGCTTCAACTCGCTGTTCTCGTTCATCAGGTGGTCGCGCATCGCGGCGAGGGACACGTTCTGACCGAGCGAGGCCTTGAGTTGGGCGCGCATCTGCTCGAAGTATTGATGCGCTGCGGTGCGCTCTTCGTCGGTCGGAATTTCGCCGCCGGCGAGCGCTGCAATGCGCACCATCAGCCGGTCGTTTTCCTCGCTCAGGATAGCCACCGGGTCCTCGTTGCTGTCATCGATCGGCGGCCTGAACTCGCCGGGGTCGGGCGCGTCGTGAGTGGTAAATTTTTCCACTTCTTTCCGGTCTGGCGAGGGCGGATCGATCACGATCGAGACATCGGCGGCGGCCTTCGAGGCTCCCTCCTTCTTGGTCTTAGGCTTGCCCTGCCCGGCGGCTTCCCTGCGGACCTTGGCAACGGTTGGGTGCGTCACTCCAGCCAGTTCGCCGATGGTCCGGTCGCTGAATTCCGGGTAGCGGCGCAAAGCCATCTCCACGGCTTCGCGCTTGTCGGCGTTGGTGTATCGCAGGCCGTGTGTTCGGTTCTGCTTTAGCGCGAACTGGAAGGCGTCGTCGAGGTCGCCCTCGTAAATCTCGACGGGAACGCTGCCGATACTGGCATGTCGATAGGCCGCGATGCGGTGGTGTCCCGACGCGAGCAGGAACTTCGTCCCGTCCCAGAACACCGTCACGGGCGGGAAAACGTCGCCCTTGAGCATGTCCTCTGCATACTCTTCGACCGTCTGCAGGTGAACGTCCTTGTTGTGGCGCGTCTGCAGTTCCTCGGGCAGCAGCGTGATCTTGTCGATGTGCAGCAGCTTGATCGCTGGCTTGGTCATGGTCGTACTACCCTTCAAAGTTGAGTGACTTCCTGCGGGTTGCGCCGCTGGATTTCACGGATGATTCGCTGCGTCTCTTCCACTGCCGTGGCTATCTCGTGCTCGGTCAGCAGCTGCAAGCACTGCTCGTACACGTCGAGGATCATGCGCAGCGCGACCAGGCCGGGCCCAGACAGGCGCAGTCCCTTGCCCTCGTCGTACCGTCGCGCGCCGTCGCGCATGGATGCCGCCGTGTCCTTCATGGCGCCGATCAGCACCGGATCGGCCGCCACCTTGCCCATGTTCACCAGCGTCTCGCACACGTTGAGCGCGTCGGCGAGGTCGCGCCACTCGGCCGGACCCGGGTCGCGCCCGCGCTCGATGTCGGCCAACGCCGTGCGGGCCGAGAGCATGATCCCGCGCACGTTCTCGTCGCTCATCGGCCGCATCAGCGAAAGCGGGTCCATCAGCACCGCTTTCGCGCGGTACTTCTTGCGTCGTTTGGTCATCGTGATACCTGGGGGGTGTTGCGCCGGAGCGCTTCTTGGAAGCCTTCATCGTCGAACGCGATGAGGCACGGCTTGGTGAGCCTGGGATCGATATGGACGTGGGCCTGTCGCTCCAGTCCCTTGATGCGGCGTCGCGCTTCGAGTTGACCGTACAGCCGATCCATTGTCACGTCGGCCGTCGCGTGAGCCCTGCACGAGTAGATGCCGGTGAGCATCCGGCCGATGCTCTTGGGCGGGTCGGCCGGGTGATCGGGGATCGCGAACAACTCGAAGCCGAGCGTCCCTTCGGCCGGTCGCGCGCACAGCGCTCGTGAGCAGAAGTTCACGTCGCGACTCGCGTGCAGTGCTTGCGCAGGAACTCCAGGCTGAACGTCGCGCCATGTCGCAGCACCGTGGACACGAACGGCTTGCCGCTGCCGTCGACGTACTCGCACGCAAAGAAGTCGCCGTGGTGTCGCTCCATCACCTTTACGACGACAACGACGTTGCCGCTCTTGAGCTGATACCGGTCCTTTGGCTTGGGCCAATCGTCACGCATGGTCACCCTCCGAAGATGCCGGCTCGCCGAACAAGCACGACAGTTGCTGCTGCAGCCTGGAGCGCCACAACTCCGTTTCCGACGCACCGCAGGGCGAGGGCTCTGGGGCCGTCCAAGTCGGACTCCACCCCATCAACCACGCCGCGAATCGGGCGTTCAAGAGCAGGGGCGAGGTCGGGGCGCTCGGCGAGGATGCCGGACCACCGATCATCTTGCGGGCCGGGGGCGAAGAGTGGGAGAACTCCCCCAGTTGCGCCGCATGCGCGAGGCTCGTCCCACCGTGGCGCGACTTCAGGTCTTGGCCCTTGTGGTCGCGAGCTTGCGGCGTCGGCCACTGCTGTGCCGCATGCGCCATCGTCTGGCCTCGAATGCCGCGATCGATCGTGCCCTTGCCTCCCGCCGCTTCCGAGTCCTGCGCTGTCGGTGTCGGCCAGCGCTGCGTCTGTCCTGCCAGCGTCGGGCGCGGTTTGCTCTTGTCGCCCCGGTCGTAGCTGTACGCATTGCCCTGGCCGCTCATCGTCGTGACCGTGGGCCACTCGTCGCCACGCGAGGCAGAACCATCGCTCGCGCTGGTGATTGGCGCCCACGTCGGACGCTCGAAGAGTGAGCCATTCCGCATTCCACCCGCTGTCGGCCAACTCCCCCATGACGCGCGAGCACGCGCGCTCGAAGATGGACTCGCCGGCTTCGTCCACAACGGTGGCGCTTGCAGAAGCGATGCCGCCGACGTTCTCCAGAATGAGCCCGAACGCACCGCTATCGTTGGCAACGCGCAGGAGGTCGAAGAAGAGGCCGGATCGCGCGCCGTCGAGCCCGGCGCGCTTGCCTGCAACGCTGAGGTCTTGGCACGGGAACCCTCCCATGACCAGATCCACCGCGCCAGTCCAGTCTCTAGCGTCGAAGGTGCGAATGTCGGACCAGATAGGCGCTGCATCCAGCGAGCCCTCTTGCATCCGTGCCGCCAGTACCGCGGCTGCATAGGCTTCGATTTCAACGTGACAGACCGTGACAACCTCTCTGCCCAGGTGTCGGAGCCCGGCTCGCACTCCTTCTCCGAGCATGCCCACGCCGCTGAAACACTCGATGGTACGTAGAGCCACACCGTCAGCCCTCTTGCGCCATGCGCTTGAGCACGTCGGCCAGCTTCTCGACGCGGATCACCTTGATGATGCGGCCTTTGCCTTTGCTGTCCCCGAGGTCGCGCTCGCGCTCCTTCGCGAGTTCGTCGATGATGTCCGGATCGCCGATTGGGGTCAGCATCTCGTCGGGAAAGCAGTTGGCAGGTTTGCCGCAGGCGCTGCAGCCGATGATGCGATCGACCACCCATCCGGGCACCGCGTCCTGCAGCACGCACTCGGTCGTGGTAACGATGTGGCCGCAGAACTTGTCCGCGCACTGCACGTGCGGGCTGGTGCGGTTGATGATGACCATCTGGCCCTTCTTGCAGCGCAGCTTTTGAATCTCGGACATCAGTATTTCTCCTTGCGCACGCCCTTGCGCTCGTTCTCCGCGGCCTTTGCCTTCCACGAAGATGCCAGTTGCTCGTCGGCCGCGCGCGGCACGTAGCCGTAGGGCCAGCCGGTCACGAACGTGAATCCCGGCTGTTCCCACGGGTAGCCTTCCGCCGGCCGCGGCGGCATGCGGATCACGATGTCGTGGTTCATTGCAGGTCCTGCGAGCGCAGGCACAGGAAGGCGATCGGCCCGGCGATCGACACGGCGACCCAGATCGTCAGCCCGACACAGAATGTCATGTTGTACTCGTTGGCGAACGTCCCGAAGACGAACGCGAGGGCGATCAGGGCCTGCGCGAAGAGCGCGAGGATGACGGTAGCGAACTTCAAGTACGTGCTCCTTTGATGTGCGGCTCGATCCGGTCGACCGTGCTTTGCCGTGGGGTGTGCTGACCGTGGCGAATGCGGCGCAGCGCCCGGATAGACACGCCGGACCGACGCGCCAACTCGGACAGGTTGACGCGCGAACTCGCCAGCCGTTCGCGCAGTTTGTTTGCATCCATGTCGACAATCATGCCGGAGCTATTGCCCTAGGTCAATAGTTGACGCACAATCGAACCCGGCGCATCATCCTGAGCGCCACGTCTGTGCCCTTAACCCACTATGGAGCCTGCCATGAAAAAATATCGCGTCGTCGAACTCCGCGGCCACCCCGTCCGCCCACCGACCCAAGAGGACGAGTGGGGTTTCAGCCTGGTCCGCCAGAACGCGGAGAACCAGCGCCTGCTGAACGAGCGTGCGGCCCGCATGCTCGACGCCCCGCCGCCCAAGCCGAAGAGCCACACGACGATCTATGTCGTGGTCGCGATCCTGGCGCTGGCCGCCGGGTACGTGCTCGGCAGGTTCCTGGCCAAGTGGTGATGCGTCGCTGGTTCGGCCGCATCACGGTCGAGCGCACCCGTCGCAGACTCGTTGCCGAGTTACGCTCGGACATCGAGCACTACAAGTGCCTCGCCCTCGAATCGCTCGTTCTGGCCGAACGGGCATCCCTCAACGCGCAGCAGTACCGGCAGTTGGCCGAGCAGCGCTCCACCCTTCTCAACAAGCTCACAGGAGCATCCACGCAATGAGCACCGAAGACAACACCAGCCCCGCCGTCGCCACGCCTCTCAGCGACGAAGCCATCCAAGCGCGTTGCGCGTTCTACGACGCCCTGGCCAAGGCGCAGGGCGCGTTCAAGCCGATCGTGAAGAACCGCACCGTGTCGATGGACGTGCAGAACAAGAAGACGGGCAACTACTACACCGTCAATTTCAAGTACGCCGACATGCAGGAAATCGACGAGAAGACGCGCCCGGCCCTCGCGGCGAACGGCCTGTCGATCAGCAACGTGCTCGTCGATGTCGAGGGCGGCGCGATTCTGACGATGAACCTCGTCCACAGCGCCGGGCACCGGATCGGCTCCGAGGCCTTCATCATGCGCGGCGACGACCTCAAGCAGTTCGGCGGTCGCATCTCCTACATGCGCCGGTATCTCAAGCAGGCGCTGCTCGACGTGGCCGCTGATGACGACCTCGACGAGGACGGCCAAGGCGGTGGCGACCCGGGCACCGGCAATGCTGCGCCGCCCCCGATGCCCGCTCGCAAGACTGCGCCCGCTCCGAAGGCGCCACCGAAGGCCCCGCCGCCCGCCAAGGCCCCGCCGCCACCCGCACCGAGCCCCGCGAGCGTGGTCGACGCCGTGAATGCCGAATTGGGGATCATCGACTCGATGGAGCCGACTGGCGGCATGGTCGACGACGACTTCGTTGACGAGGATGCGCGCCGCTCCGGTCAGGCCGCTGACCCGCTGCCCGATGGCTCTCCGGTCGCGGATGCCGCCCCCGCTGCGCCGCCGACCGACCCGGATCGGCAGGGGCAGGTCTGCACCGAGGGTGAGCGCAACTTCCTGCTCAAGCGCGCACAGCGCTCGCAGAACCCGCGGGCCCACATGCGCGCGTCGCTCGACAAGCTGGGCTACACCGACATCGACGAGACGACGCTCGAAGGCATCACGAACCCGATGTGGCAGAAGATCAAGGCCGAGGTCTGAGCCGTGCTGCTCACGTTCGACGAGCCGAGTCATACCTACTGCATCGAAGGCACGCGAGTGCCCTCGGTGACGCAGGTATTCGAGCGCGCCACGTCGCTGCATCTGGTCCCCGCTGACGTGCTCGAAGAAGCGCAGCACCGGGGAACCTACGTGCATGCGCTGTGCGAGTTCGACGATCGCGACGAGTTGGACGAGGCTGTCGAGAGCCGCAAGGAGTTCTTCGGCTACCTGCGCGGCTGGCGCAAGTTCGTGCAGCAGTACCGCGCGAACTGGCTCAGCATCGAAGAGCCTCTCGGGTGCAAGTCGCTGATGCTGGCGGGCACCCCCGATCGCCTGGGGCTTCTCGAGGCCGTCTCCACCTCGCAGCCTTGGGTGATCGACATCAAGACCGGCGCGCAGCGCAGCCGCTACTGGGGCCTGCAAACCGCCGCCTACAAACAACTTGCTTCGATCCGTTACCCGGAATACGCCACGGCGCGGCGCGCTGCCGTGCGGCTCACGCCCGATGGCGACTTCCGATTCGATGAGTTCAAGGACCGCACGGACTTGCCGGCCTTCCTCGGGCTCCGCACATTCACCGACTGGGAACAACGCAAATGACCACCGACACTGGCTCCCAACTCGTGCTCCGGCGCGAGTTCGCACCGATCACGATCGGCGAGGCGCAAGCGGCCTTGGACCGCATCGCCGCCGACCTGACCGATCTGAACGACATCGTGATCGACTCGGCGTTCATGGCGACCGAAGCGCAAGCCCTGATTGCCAAGATCGCCACCGCGCACGACGAACTCGACGCAGAGCGCCTGGGCAAGACCAAGGAGTTGCGTGACGGGCAAGCCTGGGTGAACTCCGGCTACAACCCCGCGATCGAGACGCTGGATTCGGCCATGAAGGGCGGGAAGCTCAAGCTCACCGCCTGGGACAAGGCCGAGAAGAAGCGCGCGGCCGAAGAGCAGGAGGCGATCCGCAAGAAGGCCGCCGAAGAGGCCGCGGAGATCGAGAAGCGCGCCGAAGAACAGCGCCAGCAGGCCCGAGATGCGCAAGCCAAGGCCGATGAGTTGTACGAGAAGGGCGACGTATCGGCCGCGAACGCGCTGGTGCAGCAGTCGCAGCAGTTGCTCGACGCGGCAGGCGACACGGCCTCTGTCGCGCACCACGTCGCAACGAACGTGAACATCGGCGGCGCAGGTAGCGCAAACTCCGGCGTCAAGGGCGCGACGAAGGTCTGGAAGGCGCGCTGCACCGACATCGCGAAGTTGATCAAGGCCGCGTCCGATGACCCGTCGCTGATCGGCCTATTCGAGGTCAGCGACGCAGCGCTCAACGCGCTCGCCAAGACGAACAAGGGGAACGCGCCGATCCCAGGCGTCGAGTTCTACGAAGAGGACCAGATTCGCTCGCGTCGCAAGTGAGTGATGCCGCGCCCGGGGCTTCCGGGCAATGCCATAACAAAGGAGATTGACATGGCAACACAGAGACTCAGGGTCGGCGCGGACTTGCTGCTGCGCGTTCTCAACCCGCTGCCCTACGTGGCGGTCAACGCGGGCATGCCGTTGCACGCGAAGGTCGTCGCGATCGTGGGCAGCAACCTCGTCAACATCGTGTACTGGGATGCCAAGGGCAGCCAGCACGCGCTGGAGAGCGTGCAGGTCCGGTTCTCCGGCCAGCCCAATCCTGGCGGGGACTACTTCGCCGAATTCGACGACGCGAGCGCCAACGAGACGCAGGCGAACCCGAACGACAGCGGCGGGCCGACCACCGGGGGCATGGTGAAGCGCGATCCGTCGCTCGACTCCACGACCGGCCAGCGGCCCCCGGAACCCGCGCCGGCGCCCGCACCGAAGCCGGCGGCGAAGAAGGCGCCCGCCAAGAAGGTCGCAGCGAAGGCGCCCGCCAAGAAGGCGGCGGCCAAGGCCCCGGCCAAGAAGCGCCGCTAAGAGGCGACCGTGGCGAGCTCTATCGCCTCGACCGAGTACGACGCGAACGCGCGGACGTACTCGGTCCAATTCAAGGCCGGCGGCCCGATCTACGTCTACAAGGACGTCGACCCCGCCACCGCCCGCGAGGTCGAGGGCGCCGACTCGAAGGGCGCGGCCATCGGCCAGTACCTCCGCGGGTCGTTCGACTTCTACAAGGTCGACCCATCCCAGGATCAGCAATGAAGCCCGACGACAGGCCAACGATGGGCGAGGCTTTCGAGATGATGAAAGCCGAGTCCAAGATCAAGCGCGAGATGAACCGCCAGACATCGCCCGAGGTGCTGACGGCTGCAGGCATCGCGTTCACGTCGCACAACTTCGGAGCCCACCTCCTGCTGTGCGGGAACAAGGTGTCGTTCTGGCCTGGTACCGGGCTTTGGATCGACTCGCGCACCACGCCGCCGAAGAAGGGGCGCGGCGTGCGCAAGCTCATCAACCACATCAAAGGATCAGCAGCGTGAGAAGCAACTACAACAACCCCATCTCCAGCGGGCCGAGCGTGATGCACTACATCCCGCACAACGTCCAAGAGTTCGACGACGACCTGCGCGCGATCGTCATCAAACACATGGGCACCGGTCAGGGCAACCCCACGCAATGGGTCGTCAACGCCGTGGCCGAAGCCTTCCAGCGTGGCGTCGGCATCGGTATGTCAATGCCCTATGCCCAACAGGCTCCCGAGCAGCGCCAGCAGGCGCGCCAGTACGCAGACGAAGTGCCGCGCACCGCGGTGATCTTGGCCCGATCCACTTCGACGGCGGCGTCGCCGGGAGATGTCATCGACGTTGAAGTAACCGAGCGGCGCGGCCCGCTTGGAGAGCTACCCTACACGCCGCAGAACTGAGGAACCGACATGGCTATCAAGGTCGAAATCTACCGAGCGGCGAACCAAGAGTTCAGCTTCCGAGTGAAGGGCGGCAACGCGCGCATCACGCTCACTCCAGGCGAGACCTACAAGACGCGCGGGGCGGTGCGTCGCGCGGTCAGGACGCTTGCTCGTTGGTCCGAGGCGGCATCGCTGCTGGATCAGACTCCGCTCGAAACTGCGTGCTACAAAGCGCTTGAGGACGAGCAGACTGATTTTTGGACTGATTTTTGGAACAACCGCAAACGCGGTGCCTGGCAATGAACCGCCGCGGCTTCCTAGGCGCGATCCTCGCTGCAGGAGTTGCGCCGGCCGCGATCGGCTCCGGCGTGCTGATGCCGGTGAAGCGGATCGTCACTCCCGATCGCAACTTCTATCACAACTTGGTCCGTTGGGCTGACGACTTCATGGCTGGCGCGAGCCCGATCGTCGTCAACTCGCTGCCGCCCGAACTCATGCATGGCGAACTCGGCGTGATCGAGGGCATGCGCTTCATCACTTCGGCCTACATTGTTGATTCGGCCGGCAAGCGCTTCAGCCCATTCAGCGAGCCAAAGCGCGTTAAGCGCGACGATCGCCTCATCATGGTCGTGCATCCAGAAGAGAGCGAAGCGTGGCTCGAAGTGCTGCGCGGAGACGTGAAAAGGCCCGCATGATGCGGGCCTTTGGCCGGTAAGAAGTGGAAAACTTTACCAGTCATCCACCCTTCGCCAGCGCCTCGCGTTGCTTGGCCGCCTCGATCGCCTGATCCAGGCGCGCCGCCGCCGAGTCATCGTACTCGCGCAGCTTCTGCACTTCGAGCACCGTCAGATCCCGGTTCTCGGACAGCGCATCGCGCACCGTGACCTTGTAGGCCGCAGCACGCGCGAGCAGGGCATCCGCAGCGTCGAGCGCCATCAGGATGTTCGGGACGTTGGAGAGGATCGCACTCATGGGTTGACACCTTTCTTCATCAAGTAGTCTTTCACGGCTTGGATCGCCGCCCTGGCGGCATCGAGCCGCGCCACCCCGTCAGATGGGGCACTGGTGAGCAGTGGCTCGGCGACATCGACACCCTTGCGAGCCACGTTCAGCTGGTCGCGCAGGTTCTCGGCATCGGCCACCTTGATCTTGCCGGCATTGACGCCGACCGTCACCATGTCGCGCGTCGCCGTGATGAGCGTCAGCGTGTTGCCGATCTGCGCCTCCGGACCCTGCGGCGATACGCCGGTCAGAGCCGAGCACGCGAGCATCGTGGCGATGACGAGCACGAACGCGAGACTGTTGAGCCATCGGGAGATGGTTTTCATGCGGGGTCCTTTCGGTGGTTGGGGGGAGTTGAGGGCCCGATTGTCGCGTCGCTACCCGAGCGCGGCAATAGCCTGGGCGTGGAAGCCCGGCCACGTCTCCGGGTGCGGCTTGCCTGGGCGCCAGTTGCGCGCGTAGTAGTCCCAGGCCGCCGCCTGGTCGGTGAGCGCCGGCAGCGGGTGCGGATCGGTGAACAGCAGCAGGCGCGCCGCGCAGCAGGCCAGCAGATCGTCCGTCTCCAGCGCCTTGTAGATCGATGCCGCGTCGAACTTGACGTTGCGCGCGTTGCACACGCCGCGCATCAGGTCGCGCGCAGCCGGGTGCGTCACGACTCCCTTGCAGCCGCCGCCCTGCTCGAATTGCCAGAGCCCGCGCGCCGGGCCGCCGATCTGGCGCCGGTACGTCAGGCGCGACTCCTGCAGCCCGATCGCCAGCAGCATCGCGCGTGCGGGCTTGGAGTCCATGAGCGTCGGCAGCATGAACAGCGCCGGGCCGACGACGTTATCGAGAAGTTCGCGCGGCATCATGGCGCAGGCTTCTTGTCGGACTCATCGGGCGGCGTGGTGACGCTGACGCTCGTGGTCGGGCCCGTGTGGGCGATGCCATCGAAGAACCACGCGAAGGCCTCCTTGAGTTGGTCGCGCAGCCCGGTGAGCAGCATCACTCCGATCGCGAGTTGCAGCTTGTCGAGTTCTACCGCCTTCCAGAGCACGAAGCCGGCCAGCGACACGACGGCCACGAGGATGATGAGCGCCAGCACGGCGCGGACCTTGAGCAGCGCGTCCATCACTTGTACCCCGCAGTCGATGCGTCAGCGCTGGCCTTGAGGTCGGCGCCCTGGCCGAAGAACAGCGGCGAGTAGTCGGCAGCGCGCGACTTGACCAGCCCGTAGCCCGCCGCATCCTCGTTCCACTTGTAGAACCCGATCTTCGTGTAGTAGCTGGACTCCCCGGACTGGCCGATCGCGCCGGCCGATCCGCTGCGGTCGATGATGAGAGCGCCGTTCTGCCAGACCTGAATCACGCCAGCCGTTGGGCCGAACTTGATATGCACGACGAAGCGCGACCAGGCGCCATCGGCCGGGCGCGAGTTCGTCGCACCCTTGAACATCGGGTATTCCTCGGAACCCTTCGGCGAGGCCCCGTAGACGCGGCTGGCGGCCAGTGCGTTGCCGTTGCCCGACGTCATCAGCGCGAACGTCGGCCCGCAGCAGGCCGTGCTGCTCGACTGGTGGATCTGGAAAAACACCTGATCGCTTGTCCCGGGCTCGTTGCCGTGGTACTCGCCGGGCTTGGGCCTGAACGCGAACGACCACCAGTAGTCGACGCCGTGGACCATGTTCTGCGACCCGCTCCAGCCGAACTCGGCGCGATTGCCTCCGTACATTTCGGGGTCGCCCAGCTTGATGCGCTGGGTGTAGGTGCCATCCGCGTTGACGAGCAGGCGCGCGATGCCGTCGCTGCCGAAGACCGACTTGCCGGTGTAGCCGTCGACGCCGTTGCCCTCCCACCCAACCGGCTGCAGAACGGCCAGCGCGGTCGCGCTCGGGGGCGTGACCACAGGCGGCGGCACCACGATCGGCGGCGCCTGGACAACCCAGACGTAGCTGGCCAGCGCCTTGCTCGTGTCGGCCGCCGCGTCGGTGCCGCCGTAGAAGTCGACGCGGTGCGACCCAACGTCGAGCGGCGATGCAGCGCCAAGCGTGAACGGTTGTGGGCACTTGATCGGGGCAAAGCCATCGCGCCGGCACCAGACGGCGGCGACGTTCTTGCCGGTCCACGAGATGGACGCGGTAGTCTTCGTCGTCATCGCGTCGGGCGTGTTCGCGAGTTCGACTGTCGGAGGCGGCGGCGTGAACGCGGTCACGCAGGCCGCGGTGCAGGCCTGTTGCGTCGACGGCGTGAAGATCACGCTCGTCTGAGCGTCGGCGCCCGCGTATGCGAGCGACGCCAGCACGAGGGCAAAGAGACGTTTCAGCATCATTTCTCCTTCTTGAGGTAGTGGAAGACTTCGGGGCCGAGCACCCCGAGCACGATCAATAGGTGGCTGCAGAGCACGTGCCACGGAACAGCGAAGTGACCGTCGTAGATGGTGTAGCAGAAGCGGAACCCCAGGCTCGCGCACCCAGCTGCGACCATCGCCTTGCATGAGTTCTTGAACTGCGACAGCGGCACGCCTGGATCGCGCATCACGGCGATCGAGACGAACGAGAGCATGAACAGCAGCACGCTCACGAGCAGCCCAAGAGCGACGTTGGTGTTCATGTCTCGTTCTCCGGTGGCTTCGGGCTATGACCGCTCAAAGCATCCTTCACACGACGGAACGTACCGAAAGGGTCCTTGCGGAACTGCGCCGCCACCTGCACGACGACGAACAGCAGATCCTTGGCGACGAACGATAGGGCGATGATGTAGAACCCTCGCCGCGTGCCCGTCAATCCCTCGTCGGCCAGATAGAGCGAGCCGGCGAGCGCCACGAAGCAGGCGCAGGCCGCGTAACTCAGCAGCGTCTTCCACCCGCCCTCCCGATCGCCGAGCATCCAGCGCGCTATGGCGGCGCCGAACCCGTAGGTGATGGGATGGTTGGCCAACTCGGATAGCAGTTGCCGCAGGGTTTCGTCGTCTCGAATGTTCATCCGTCGAGCACTGCGTCATCGTCATTGGCCCCGCCACCCGCCGCGGGGGGTTGAATTGGGATCAGGAACGCGATCCAGCCGATCGTGCTGGAAGCGCTCGCCGTACCGGTCTTGTTGCCCGAGGCGCCGGCGACGGCCTGGGCCGCGTCTGCGATCCCGAGCGCGCTGTTTAACGAGGAACTGTCGTAGCGCAGCGCAGAGAAGCCGGACGGCGCCGTATGCCCCGAGGCGCCACCGATGTCATCGTTCGCGCAGACCCAGACCAGCAGCGTATCCGCGACCGATGTCGTCAGCCCGGTCGCCGTGACGTTGGCCGGAGACGCGTTGGCGGCCGAGCTTGAGTTGACGGTCGGCGTGTCGACGATCGGCGTCGTCAGGTGGTTGCCGGTGTAGCGCAGCACGACCAGGGTGCACTGGTTGGTCGTGCTAAACGTCGGGGTCCAGCTTGCCGGCTCGCTGCTCGCGATCTTGTACGCCCAGATCGCCGTCTGGCCGTCCTGCGTGGACCCGCCGCTGCCGCCCTGGGTGAAGCCCTGCCAGTTCGTGCAGGTGATGCCGTTGTTGTCGCCGTTGTAGACCGCGATGAGCAGATCACCGTCGACGGTTCCCGAGGGCTTGCCGGCGGTCGGCGCGTTCGTGTTGCCGACACCTGCGGTGCCGACTGATGCGTAGGCGGGTGCGGTCATACGAGGTTCTTCACCGACTCGGCGGCTTCGTTGTAGAGGTTCGTTCCTGCACCGTAGAACAGGTCCGAGAAGTACAGCGCGCGAGTGTCATTGTCCTGCGTCGTGCTGGTCCACTTGTAGATCCCGAACTTGGGATAGTTGGTGTCGCCACCGTAGCCCATGTACGCAGCAGCGCCGGAGAGGTCGATCACCTTGGCGAACGCCCCGCCGCCGTTGCGGCGCCAGACCTCGACGCGCGGTGCGTTGCCGATGGTGATCGCAAACCGCAGGTGGATGATCAGGACGTTCCACGTGTCCACCAGGAGGTTGGAGTCCTGGCCGCAGTTGTACATATCGCGGCCGTTGCTTCCGCCGCCGCCGAGCCCGAGGTCATAGTTGCCCTCGCAGCGCATCGAGTTGTCGCCGCCGTTGGTCTTGAGGGCGAACGTCGGGCCATCGCCGGCCGCGTTCTGCTGGTGGATCTGGAAGAACGCTTGCTGGTCGCTGAACGCGTTGTTGTCGCCGTGCCATTCGCCCGAGAGAGGGCGACATCCAATCGAGAACCACACGTCCTGATTGAGCGGGATCTGCGGTTGCTGGCCTGACCACGAGAACTCGGAGCGTCGCCCGCTGAAGTTCGGGGCATCGTTGACGCGCACGCGCTTGATGTGCCCGCGTTGGCCTGTCCCGAGGATGTTGGCGAAGGTCTGAGCACGAACGATGCCGTCGCCGACATTGACGCCAGAGGCCGAGCCCGTGATCGTCTGCGTCGGATTGCTCGAGAAATCGAAGCCGGCGGCCTCGACGTCATAGATCGTCAGCGCAGACAGCGGAGTGACACCCCCGCCACCGCCACCACCGCCACCACCGCCCGCAGCGGCTGCAGTTGCGTACCGCGCGGCGCAGCGCGGTGGCGCAATCATCACGACCTTGTGGGCGAGGCTTTTCATACCGTGAGCGGCTGATAGGTGATGGTGCAGTCGAGCACTGGAGAGCCCGATGCGTTTGCCGTCACGAGCGTGATCTTCTGTCCTGCGCTCACCCCGTTGGCTGCAGATGCCGTACCCGTCGACAGCGAGCCCGTTCCGATGCCGGTCAGCGCCGCGCCGGTCACGTCGCTGCCGTTGATCTGCAGCTTGGCGTCGATCGAGGTGCCTGACGCAAGTTGCGCCTTGAGGCTGACGATGTTCTTTGCGCTGCCCGCTGCGAGCTCAAGCACCCGCGTGCCGTTGCCGGTCGAGATGCGGATGTTCTGCGTCACCAGGCGCGGCAGAACAGGCTCACCGATCATCCGGTACGAAGAGGCGCCCGTCTTCTCGATGTAGATGAAGTACGTCTTGCCGGCGAGGAACGTGGTCGTGGCGCCCAGGTTGGCCGCCGCGTTGACGCTGTAGATCGTGGTCGATCCTGGCCACGTGACGACGCGATCGGTGCCGTCGACCGTGACGATCCACACTGTCTCCTGATCTGTCGTCGTCGCGTTGGAGAACGTGATGTTTACGTTGCCAGTCAGGTCGGTGGAGTTCTTGCCCTTGTTGAAATCGACCGTGTTGGAACTTGCCTGCTTCGCGACGATGAACGAGCCCGGGACCGTCATCGGCACCGCGGCGAACGTGGGCCCGTTGTTGAAGACCAGCGAGCCGACGCCACCGGAGAACCCGGTCTTGTCGCTGATGATCCCGGCCAGCTGCGCGGAGGTCGTCGAAGCGAACTGCGCGAGCGTCAGCGACTGCAGGGCAGCGCCAACAAGGTTGTGCTCCAGAACGGTCCAGCTGGTGCCGACCGACGCCTCGGTGCCGCCTGCGTTGTTGGCCGTGCAAAGCACCATGTCGCTGACATCGACCGACTTGCCCGAGGCGCCGCCGACCTTGCCTGCCACGCTGATGAGGTAGGCATCGCCGACGCTGCCGGCCGGGTAGTTCGGGTTGCTCGACGCGTCGATCGTGCCCTTGAGCTTGATCAGGCCGCTGGCGAGGCCGGAGAACAGCGACTGGACGAAGGAGGTCGTTGCGATCGCGTTGCTGTTGTCGCTCGTGATCGGAGTCGGCGCCGAAGGCGTACCGCTGAATGCCGGACTGTTCTTCGGCGCCAGCAGCGCGAGCGCATCGGAGAGTGGCCCATTGATCCCCGGTAGATCCGCTGACGCCTTGTCGAGCAGGTCGGAGAAGTTGACCGCGCCGCCGCCGCCACCACCACCGGACGCGAACGGGGCCCACGTCGCGCCGTCGCTGAAATACGGCGTGCGCGTCCCGTTCGGCGCCTCGTAGACGACGATGCAATCCAAGAACCCGCGAGGGTCTGGCAGCGTCGCCTGCTTGTACGCCCGCGGGCGGATGATTTCGGATTTGACGGCAGTCATGGAGTCCCCTTACTTGGCGTACCAGTTGGCGCCGTCCGGGTAGAACGTGAGCCCTGCGAACTGGGTGGCAGTGATGGCTTTGCTGTTGGCCCCGTTGATCGTCGCCGTGCCGCCGCGCAGCACAGTCACGGCGTTGGCGCTTGCATCGCGCTTGAACACGGTGATCGGGGACGCCTGCTCGGGCACGGCCGGCAGCGTGATGTTGATCGCGCCGGCCGTGCAGTCCACTCCGACGCACGCCTCGGTCGTCAGCGTGGTGTCGGCGACGATCACGGCACCATTCGATCGCATGTCGGGGATGGGGCGCCAGAACAGCCCATCGGACCACTGCAGACTGTCGATGCCGTTGGAGTGGCGCAGGCGGATGACGCGCCCCTCCATGTCCTGCGCGCGCGGGCGCTGCGACAGCGTGAAGTACGGCAGCGAGGCGACCGGGAAAGAATCGTTGCTCATTTCTTGGGCTCCGAAGGTTTGATTGCAGTGATGAGCAGCAGCAGGCCGACGTGCAGCAAAACCGCCGCGAGCCCGTACCACCCGCATGTCGCGACGAGCCCGATGTAGCCGAGCAGGATGAAGGCGATGGTTATCACGGCGACAAGTCCTCCCTGACGCCGGCGCGCATCTCGCGCGGAGCGGCCTTTGTGGTGCGATCGGCGCGCGTCAGGCGCATCTCGCGCACGCGGCTGATGACCTGCTGCATGGTGATCCGCATGGGCGTCTCCGGGTTCTTGGCGTTCCAATCGGCCAACTCGGCGCGGGCCTCTGCTTGAAGCTCCGGGCGATTGTCGTTCAAGCCCTGCGCCCACTTGGCCGCTATTTCACCTTCGCGGACCTTCGCAAGCTGGATCGAGCGCATCTCGATTCCCTGCTTGAACGACTCGGCTGCCACCTGACCAGGCTGGAACCCGAGGAACTTCGCCGCCACGTCGCCGGGGCTGGTCGCGATGACCTTCTGCCCCTTCTGGTTGCGGTACTCGCCGGTCTGGGCCATCTCCAGCGCCTTCGCCATGTTCTGGATGGCAATGGGTGCCGCGGCGAGCATCGCCTTGCTCGCGTCTCCAGAGAGCGCCGCACTGCCGGCGTTGAGCACGCTCTGCCCCAGGCTGCCGGCGGCGCCGGCGAACTCCAGCAGATCCCGCGAGTGGTCGGTGCTCGACTTGAGCAGCAGGCCGGTCCCTGGGATCAGGTTGCCCATGCCCATGCGCAGGCTGGTGTCGATCGGCATGCCAGCGATGCCGGACAGGCCGCGCGTCAGGAAGTCGGCCGCGGTGTCGCCGAGCACGCTGGCGATGAACTTGCGCTTTGCCTTCTTCGCCTGGAAGTTGTAGCCCATCGCCTGCGCGAGCGTGTCGATCAGGTCGTCCAAGTCGTCGGCGAACGGCAGGCCGCCGGCGCCAGCCGCGAGCACCATGATCGCGAGCGCGGTGGCCACCGCTTTCTTGCCCTCGGGTCCGCTCTTCCACATGCGGCGCAGGAACTCAAGGTAGTGGATGCTGAACTGCTTGAACGTCATCACCGTGGCCTGGATCGGCCCGCGCGCCCAGTTCGGCTTGTTGCCCTTGTTGTAGAGGCCCTGCGTCTCGATCACCGCCTTGCGAGCGAACTCGACCGGATCGGTCATACCCTGCTCGCGTGCGGTGTTGATCGCCGCGATGAACGTCACGCGCCGGTTGAACTGCTCCGACAGGCTGAACATCGAGCCCCAGATGAACGCGGCCTTCTGCAGCATCGGGTGATTGCTCAGGCGGTCTTGCGACTCCTTGTGCAGGTGGTGGATTTCCTGAGGGCTCACGATGTCCGAGTTGTCGTGCATGATCTTCGTCAGCGCCGCGTCGAACTTGCCCGTGCCGGCGAGCCGCGTCGCCGCAATCAGGTGCCGGCCGGCGTTGGCGAGGCCTCCGAACTGCCCGAGATACGGCAGGCTCATCGTGAACGGCTGGGTCAGGTTGACCAGCGCGGACGCCACAGACCCGCCGATGAAGTTGGCGAACAGCAGGCCGCGCACAGCGCTCGCCTCTTCCCCTGGCGACTCAACGTACTTGACCAGCTTCGTTGCCTCGTCCTTGAGGTCGCCCATCTCGTTGGGGATTGCCGCCGCGGCCTTCTTGGCCTCGCTCAGGTGCAGGTAGCCGGACGCGAGCCGCGCGTTGCTGGTGACGAACGACGCCAGCACGCGCGAGGTGTTCTCGTTGAAACCGGCGATGCCCTTGCGAGTGATCAGCCGCTTGAGCGCCGAGCGGTTGCTCTTGGCGAGGCGCAGGAAGTCCTGGTAAATCTCGTTGTCGGCCTGACCCGTGACCTCGGCGAACGTCTCCAGCGCAGTGACGTCCAGGCCTTGGAACAGCTTGTACTGCTCCTTCGATAGTCGACCCTGAGTGATTTCAGAGCGCGGGTACACGTCGCGCAGTTCGCGCGCCGCCCGGTTGGCCGCACTGTCGGACTCGTACATGCTGAAGAACTCGACGTTGCCGTCAGCGTCGCGGATCGTCACCGTGCGGTCGCCGAATCGCATCAGCGGCGCATAGCCTTCGGCCTTGAGGCGCGCGATCTGCGATGACTTGTCGACGATCGCATTGCGCAACTCGGTCAACGAGTCTCGAGAATTCGCTGACGACTGGCCCTCGATGATCCCGTCAATGTGCTGCGTGAGCACGGCCTCCGCTTCGAGCAGCGTGTCGGCCGCCATGACTTGGCGGCGAACTGCGGCGCCTGTCGTGCCACCAAGCCGCACAAGCTCCGCGCGGCCCAGATCATCAAGGGACTTGTCGATCGCACTGCGGAACTCCCGGTAGAGGCCGATCTGCGCGTCGCTCATCTTGAACAGGTCGCGCAACTCGGCGGCACTGAACACCACGCCCGGGCGCAGCAGCTTCTGCTCGTAGCGGTTGCGCACAGCGCCGTCGTAAATGTCCAGCGGCGTCGCCTGCCAGCGCTTGAGTTCGGCTTCGCTCACGAGCCCAGCGCGGAACAGGACGCGGGCCTTCTGATCGCTCGTCATACCGGCCGCGCGCTCGATAGCCGCATCGTTGTCGACCAGGGCGCCGGACTCGTCGCGCGACCACTTGAGCGTCCCCTCGAAGGCCGCGCGGCCGGCGGCGTCGATATCCTCGCGCGCGGCGCCGTTCGGCTTGAGCAGGCCGTTTTTCCACACGTCGCGCAGGTGCTCCAACTTCGGCAGGATGCTTGGCGCCTGGTCGGCCGCAGCGTTCGCGAACACGTCGGTGTCCTTGATGTAGTCCTGCACGGCATCGAAGACAGGCCGGAACTCCGGATGGTCCTGCGCCTTCGCGTACTGCGTGCCGATCGTGCGCTCCCAGACGTTGGTCGAGGCGTGGCTCGTGATCGCGTCCATGAACGCGTTGCGGGCCTTCGTCTGGTCGATGCCGCGCACGCTGGTGAAGAACTCGGCCGTGCCGAACTGCGGCACACCTCGGGTTGCGACCTGCTCGCGCATCTTGGGGGTGATGTCAAAGCCGGTTTGAGCACCCTGGTCCAGATGCTCGAATCCCTTGCCGATGGTGTTGACGCCTTCGAGTGTCGTCTGCGTCAGCCCATCGCCCCCGAGCTTGCGCACCACGTCCTTCGCCACCTTGGGGACGATCTGGTCGTAGAAGGCGCGCATGCCTTCGCCGCCGACCTTGAGGTCGGATGGACGCGAGTCGTACCACTTGGACTCTTCGTAGCTCTTGCCGGCGTTGATTTTTTCGGAGCCGGTCAGCAGGTTCTTCGCAACCTCCTTGCCCACCAAGTCCTCAAGTTCTTGCGCGGTCACTGATTTCTGGCCGTGCGTACTGAAGCCGTTGACATCACGGAAGAGGGGTTGACCGTCCTTGCCCTCGATCGCGATTTGCCAGCGCCCGCTCTCGCGCTCCGGATGGACGCTGACCATGCCGACCTGCTTGCTCAGGTCATACCGATCCGCCGACTGCTCCCCATTGACGAACGCCACGCGGTCGTAGCCCTCGTCCACGGCCATCTTTACCACGCGCTTGATCGCGAGGCTGACCCAGGCGTCGGTCTTGCCGACGAAGGGGGCGGCGGGCAGAGCATCCCCGCGTGCACGCGAGGCCTGCATTTCGTTGTAGGACTCGACGGCCTTGCGCATCATGTCCGCGTCGGTGTCCCACGATTGAAGCGTGCGACCACCTGCCCACTGGCCGTTTTGGTCGCGCATCATCAGTTGACCGTTGTCACGCGTGACGGTCCAGCCGTCAGGCAACTTGTCAACCTTAGCTGGCACCGGACCCTGGAACCCTTTCTTCTTCCCCTGCTGCGCCCAGTCGCTCTGGATCTCTTCGACGAACAGCACGCGCTTGCCGTCTGCGTCGGTACGGTCGTTCAGGCGGATGTGGGCCAGGACGTTGGGCTGGTCCCAGTGGCCGGAGCGGTAGGTCGGCGCATCCCGCTCGGCGTTGGCTCGCATGCCAAGCTGCGCAAGCTGCTCGCGCTCGGCCTGCGTCATCGCAGCGTTGCGCTCGGCGATGGTGCCCGGATACTGCGAGCGCATGCGAGCGAGGAAGGAGCGATGCTCCTCCGTTGCAGACTCGCGCGTCGGCAGCGTCAGCAGCACCTCTCGGTAGTTCGAACCTCCAGGGAGGGTGTGTTGCTGATACCGCGCAACGCCGTCCTCGCGATTGAGCCCGTTGCCCATGTCTTGCTCGTAGCTGGCGATGATCGCGTGAATGATCTCTTCGCGACTCATCCCTTCGAGCTCTCCCTCGTCCATTCCTTCTTCAACGAAGGCATCTTCCAGCTCCACGTCGCTCATCTCGTTCAAGCGCGCGCGGAACGTGTCCTGTCCGGAAGGCTCGCCGAGCGTCGTCTCTTCAACTCGCACGCCGTTGGCGCGCAGGAAATCGGTCACCTGCTCCTTGGTCACCTTGCCCTGCTGCAGGTCGAGCCAGTCGTTGATGCCGGACCACTGCACCTCGTCGGCCTTGACCGTGCCCTTGCTCACGAGGCTCTGCACCATCTGTTTCCAGCCGGCCGCCGGCGCCACGCGTGCGCCCATGCCATCCATGCCGCGGAGCAGCGCGCTGTAGAAGATCGGCGTATCGAACCCGGTGCCTGCTGCCGGGCGCCATCCCTCGTTGTACTCGTCGCGGCCGACGCGCAGGTCCATCGTCTGCTGCAGCAGCGAATCGAGCCGCTTGAGCAGCGTCGTCGGCGTGTTGCTGGTCGTGAATGCGATGCGATCGGCCTCGCGCCGCGACAGAAGCTGCTCCAGCCGAGCCGAGTAGACCTTGGACAGGCCGAGCAGCGCGCGCACCGCGTCGACGAAGCGCTGCCACAGCGTCAGGCGCGGCGCCGGACCCTGGTCGAGCGTAGCCGTCTGCTGGCCGTGCTTGATGAACCGGCCGCTCGCGTCGAGTTGCTGCGCCCACTGGCGGAACGTGCGCGAGGTCATGCCGTAGGCCAGCAGTTCGTGCTCGTCGCTGATGACGCGGCGGAAGAACTCGGCGTCGTTGCGCGCCTGTTCGGTGGCTGTCGGCGAGGTGAGAACCCGATCAAACGTGCGTTGCAGAACGGCGCGGATGGACTCCAGTTCAGCGCGGATCGTTGCGCTGCGCGTCACCGAGAGGGCTCGCTGCGTCGCCGAGTGGACGAGCTCATGCAGCAGATCCTCCTGGCCAACCGGGTTGTTCTCGTCGTACCGCGCATACAGCATCGACTTGCCGGTGAGCCAATCGAAGTCGCTCAGGCCGAAGATGCCGCCCTTGCGGAACGCTGCGGCGATGTTCGTCGGCAGCGCCACCTTGTCGCCGGCGCGCAGATAGGTGATGACGCCATCCTCGTCCAGATAGGGAACGAGCTTGGACGCGACCTCGCGCACCCACGGCTCTTCTCCGTGTTCGGCGATCCACTCGGCCGCCGTGCGGGTGCCCTTCATGCGCGCGTTTGTCGGCGACACCTTCGCTTGCGGATTCCCGTGCGCTCGGTCCGGGTTCGTGATGCGCTGGACCGCTGCCATCCCAGGCCGCGGTGGCGGCTGTTGCGGTTGCGTGCTCGCGCGGATGTCGCGCGCCTCTTCAGCCATGCTCGGGAGCGAGTACAGCGCCTGCTTCTTCATCAGGGCCTCGATTGCAGCGGCGGCGTCGTTCGGCCCGACATCGGCGACCATCTTGCCGCCGCTGGTCACGAAGTCGCCCGTTGCCGCGCGCAGGCGCTCATCCAAGAAGAACTTGCCGCCCTTGGCCTTGGAAGATGGCACCGCGATGCGCACGCCACCGTCTCCGGTCGGCGTGACACGCACGAGGCCGTCGCGGGTGCCGATGCCGAACCGGCCGATGTCCTTGTTGCGAGAGAGGCGCAGGAACGCAGCGGCCTCTTCGCCGTTCGCGAACCGGTGGTCACCCTGCGTGTTCTGCTCGACCGAGAAAGCCTTGGGCAACAGGATGCCCTGCTCCACAGTGCCGTCCTGCTTCGTGAACGAGATGATCGTGCCGCGCACGCCCTTGAGTTCGCTGTACGCGCCGAGCAGGTTGCCCGTGATGATCTTGGCCGTCTGGCGTTCGTCCTTCGGGCCCTCGCGGAACATGCGGTCGAGGTTGAACTCGCTCGGTCGCATGTTCGACGTTTCGATGCGCTCCATAGCCGTGGCGGGCACCGTGACGTTGCGCAGCGCGCCGTTGAGCGCGAGCGTCACCTGAACCTTGCTGAACGAGAACGGGTTCCCGCTCTCCTTGTGCGTGCTGCGCAGGTTCGTCACCACGCCGATGTACGTCTCGCCGTTGATTTCGACGCGGTGCGCAGATCCGATCGGGTGACGCTCGATGAAGTCGCGCGTCTTCGATGCGATGCCGTTGGCCGCCTGCTTCTGCTCGTCGTCGAGCATCTTCATCCAGCGGTCGCCGAAGTCCTTCGAGAGGCGATCGAGCAGGTTGCGCGCATGCTCGTGACCGGTCCTGGCGGCGCCCTGGTGCTCGGCCATCTCCGCGCGAATCTCGTCCGGCGTCATGGGCTTGCCCTGCGCCTTGATGCTGAACTCGTTGTAGATCGCGTCCTCGCCGAACGGCGTGGTCGGGTTGGTGCCCTCGTACAGAACCTGCGACCCCATTTCGCGCGCATCAAAGTCGAACGTGCGCGGCTCCAGATCGTTCTGGTTGGTCTTGTTGAGGTAGTCGATCAGCGTCGAATACTGCTCTTCGAGGTCGGCATAGACGGCGCGCTGGCGCTCGACCGGCATCAGCGCCAGCCGGCCGGTCATCTTGCGGGCGATGTCTTCGCGCCCATTGGCGCCGCCGTCCTCGTCCTCGGTCAGTTCGGCCGGAGAGAGCCCGAGGTCCATCGCGAGCTTCGGGTTGTCGGACAGGTACTGATCGACGACCTGGTCGCCGTACTTGTTGAGCATGTCCAGCGCCTTGACGCTGGTCGCGGACTCGGTGTTGCTCGACGTGTTCGCGTTCAGCGACTTCATCTTCTTGGCGAGCACCGCGGTCGGCCGCTTCACTGCCGGCAGGTCTGCGTTGAGCAGTTCATACGCCGGCAGCGCGACCTGCCCGGTGCGGTGGATGCGCCCGAGCATCTGCATGAAGATATTGATGTCGCCAGCGGCCTGGGCGACGATCATCTTGCGCTGACGCTGGTCGGTGAACTTCTCGCTCGCGTGCAGGCTGATACCGGTCGACCCGGCGACGTTCAGGATGATCGCGTCCAGCTTGCCGGAGTTGAACATGCGCGTCGTGCGAACCTTGTCCTTCTTCTCCTGCAGGTCGATCGCCGCGAGCTTCGGGTCTGCCGGGTTCGAGTAGTCGACCGTGAGGTTGCGTCCGGTGATTTCCGCCACGCTGAACCCGGCCTTCGTGATGCGCTGACGCATCCAGTCGATCGGCGACACGGGCAGCGGGATACTCAGGTCGTCGATGATGTCCTGAGCCTTCTTGTAGGCGTGGCGCGTCACCGCGTCGAGTTGCGACAGCGGAATGTGAACCTTCGTCTTGTCGCCGTTCGTCTCCTGAATCGTCATGTACCGCGTGCGATCGAGAGCGCGCGACAGAACGTTGCGGTAGCCGAAGTCACCGAGGCTGTCGCCGTCCTTGATGTTGTTGTCACTCGTGTACTCGTTCAGGAACGAGCCCATCGTGTTCTCGACGGCGATGAGTGGCTTGATGCCGTTCTGCAGCATCGCAATCGCGCGGTCTGCGGCGTTGCCAGCCTCCAGGCCGAGCAGCATCTGCTTGACGAAGTTGTGAACGACGCTGCTGAACTCGGTGTGGTTGATGCTCTTGCTGGCCGCGTTGCCGGCATCGTCGCGCACGTTCTTGGCCTCGCGCTTGGCTTCCTTCTGCGCGTTCTTGACGAAGATCGAGTGGAACAGCTTGTCGGCGGTCACGATCGCGCGCAGCGCCTCGGTGGCGGCATCCGACATCGCCTCATGCTCGGCACGGTTCTTCGTGTCGATGACGGTTGCGATGTCCACGCCTTCGTAGGAGCGCTCGCGGCGGAACATTTGCCCGGCCTTGACGAGATTGTTCGACACCACGGTCTGCAGCGGCAGGCCGCCCATGTCCATAGCGTTCATCAGCGTCTCGTCGTCGCTGATCGCCTCGCCGATGTCGGTCTTGAAGTACAGCGGCATGTTGTCCGGCCGCTTCGCATAGGTCGCGCTCAGGTAGACGACGCCACGCGCCGCGCCAATCGCGTCCTTCATGAACGAGCCCGTGGCCGAGTCACCTCCAGCGTTGTGCGACTCATCCAGAATGAACACGGCCCGCGGAGCAATCGCAAGCACCGCGGAACGCTGCGTGTTCGGCACGTTGATCTGCGAGTACGTCATGAACAGAGCGTTGCGCCCCTTGGGCAGCATGCCGCTCTCGGCAATGCCCTGCAGGTTGCGCTTGTGCTCTGATGGCTTGTTGGCGAACAGCCGCTCCCCGTTGGGGCCGGAGATGACCTCGGTCGAGTTCAGGATGAACGGCTGAACGTCGTCGCTGCCGATGTCGTGCAGGTCGCCGAACATATCGGTGAAGAGCGACGGCTTGACGCTCACGAACACCGGAACGTGGCCCTTCTGCAGCGCCCAGCGGATGATCGCGGCGGCCTGACGACCTTTCCCGATACCGGTCTGGTCCGCGATGATGGTGGCCTTGCCGCGTCCGATCTGATTGATCGCCGACGCCACCGAATCGACCTGCAGGCCCATGAGGTGTTCGTGCATCTGCTCAACCGAGTCGTAGCCCATTTGCCGGCGCGCGAACTCGTCGATATCGCCGACCTCATCCTCCAGCTTGCGCAGCGCCTGCTCTGTCGGCGTGCGCATGTTGATCGGGATGAGCACCCCCGCGTCCTTGCGCGAGGACTGCGGCGTGTAGCTGACCTGAAACTCGTTGTCGGCCGGCTGGAGCGGGCTCTCTACGCCATCAACTCGAGAATTTCCTGCAGGCTTGTCGGCTCGGGGTCGGCCAGCGTTCCCTGCAGGTTGATCTGATTGAGCAGCGCCTGCGCCTGGTCGCTCTGCACCACTGCGCTGCCCCACTCGCTCCTCGGTCGTTCCTCCTGAATCGCCCACAGGCCCGGAGCGCTGTCCTGCGACATTTGCAGGGCCGCTCGCGCCGCCTTCGGGTCCGCGTCGATCATCGCCTGCAGCTTGTCGCTCAGAAGGCTCAGATACAGGCCCAGTGACATCGGGCCCTGCGGCGGTGGAACTGACAACGCCTGTTGATACCCCTCGTCCAGCCCGCCCGGCAGCCAGACCTTGTTCGTAGCGTTCATAAACTTCATCCCATGTGTTGGCACGGCCGATCGTTCCCTCTTCCGGGCTGATCCTGTCGGAGGCCTTGCGCCCCTCGATCGTGATGACCCGGACCGGCCACGACGCGCCCTGCCGCGAATAGAGCGCGCCGTCGACCTCGAAATGACTCGTCACGTTGTAGTGCGAGTACAGCCAGTTGAAGAAGATCAGGTCTTGGTTAGAGCGACCTCCGGGCATTTTGTTCGCCCCGATGATCAGCGTCGCCGCGCCGTCGTCCTTCATTGCCTCCAGCGCCTTTGCGGCGATGAGGTGGTCGATCTGGCCGATGGTGTAGCCGTCGACCTTCACCTTCTCCGGCAGCGGGCCGAATGGCGGGTTGGCGACCACGCGATCGACCTTGAGCGCAGGCACGTCCTTGGTCGCGTCGTTCTGCGTCACCTTGGCGAGCCCCAGGCCCTTGAGCAGTTCGATCCGATCCTCGTTGAACTCGTTGGCAATGACCTTGTTCGGGTCCGCGACGATCGTCAGCATGCCCGTGCCCGCCGTGGGCTCGTACATGGTCGTGTCGTTCGTCACGCGCGCGAGCTTGTCGGCGAGGAACGCCAGCGGGGCCGGCGTGCTGTAGGCCTGGTTCTCGACGCTGGTCGAGGTGCGCACGTTCAGGTTCGGCTGCGACTGGTACAGGGCCAGCAGCTTGTCGAACTGGTCGCGCACGCGCACGCCTGGGAAACGGGCGATGCCGCGCGCCACGCGCACGATCGCCGCTTCGAGCGCTTCCTGCGCCTGCTTCATGCGCGCCGGCGTGGCCTTCTCGCCGTCGAATTCCTCGACCAGCTTGCGCAGGGCCGGGTTGTCCTTCGGCATCGCGTCGGAGCGGATTGCCGTCTCCAGATGGCCGGTGAGGGTACCCTTCTCGGGGGCGGCTTCCTTCTTGGCCTGGACGCGCTCGGCGAGCGTCGGCTGGTCTGCAATAACTTTGCCGTCGAGCACTGCGCGCGCCAAGCGAGCGCCCTCTTCGGTGAGCCCGGCATTGTTCATGCCCAGGTTTTCGGCGGCTTGCTCGTTTGCTCCACGAGCGATCGCCGACGCCTTCGCGCGCTCGTACACATTCAGCCGGTCGATGAGTTCGCGCTGCTTGTCCGTTGCGGTCGCAGGTGCGACATGCTTTGGTTTCTCGGCCGCGAGCAATTCGGCTCGGTCGTCGGCGATGCGCTGCACCGCATCGGCGAGCTTCACGGTGGCAAGGGTGTTGTGATCCTTGCTGTCGAGCATCGAGCGCACGCTGTAGACGCTCGGCTGGCCGTTGCGCCCGCGCGTGAACAGCGCATGCACCTCGCCACGCTCGCCGACGTTTGCCGACCACATCGTAGGATCGATCCCGTCCATCTCCAGACCGGCGGCGCGCATCGCGCGCCCGTAGGCGACAACCTCGTCGGCCGATCCTGGCGCCGGCTTCGTTTCGACCGGAGCCTGCTCCGATGCCGTCTCTTCGGCGGGCTGGACCACCTTCGCCTCGGGGTGTTCGCGCAGGAACGCCTCAAGCACATTGCCGTGCCGCTCGCGGATGAACTTGCCGCCGTCCTTGTTGAACGTGTACGGGTCGATCGCGCGAGCCTGCAAGTCGGTCGCGCCCTGGAGCACGTGGCCGAAGATGTCCTTGCCCTTGCCGGTGGTGTGCTTGACGGTCTTCCCGAGGTCGATTTCGACAGGCTCGGGCGCGGCTGGAGTGGTAAAGTTTTCCACTTCTTTCCGGTCGACCGGCTGTTCTGCCGGGGCCGCCGGTGTCGTGCTCGCCCGATGGGTGCCGATTTCAGCCCGGACCTTCTCCAGCTGCTCGCGCACCGCCTGCGTCGCCGAATCGGCCACCGAACTGCCGCTGGCGCGCAGTGAGCGCGCTCGCGCAAGGATCTCGCTCTTGTCTTGCGGCCGGAGGGCCGATCCAGCTTTGGCGATGCATCCGGCTAGCGTTGCCATGCGGGGGTCCAATCAATCATCAAGTACCTCGGACGCGACAAGTTCCACCAGGAGCAACAGGATGCTCTGGTAGACCAGTTCGGATTCTGCTTCCTGTTCGCGGCGGCGCCGCGCCTTATTTTCATCGTGCGCACCGTGCTTGTGACCGCCGCCGCTCTGGCTCACAGTGACCGGAGGAACGTCGGGTGCTGGCACTGCATAAGCGCCGGCCGCCTGGGCATAGCTCGCCGACTCACCCGCCGCAATGATCGTGACCGCTGAGGCCGTGCCGTCTGCACCTGCGCCTTGCGATGGTGAGGCCGCACTGCCGCCAACGAGTTCGACGACGCCGCCGCCAGACTGCGACGGTCCTTGCTCCTGGCCAGCCGCCACGTCGACGACGCCAGCACCCGCTTGCGATGGGCCCTGCGTCTGCCCGATCGCCGATTCCGCGACCTTGGCCTGCGCCTGGGATGGGGCCTGCGCAGATCCAGCCGGAGCGAGCACCGCAACACCCGCGGCTTGGCTTGGTCCTTGCGTCTGGCCGACGACCGACTCGGATGCTCCAGCCCCGGACTGGGATGGCCGCTGCGCCTCGCCTGCACCGATGACGCTCGCCGCGGCCCCGGTCTGGATCGGGCCTTGCGCGGCCCCTGCTGTGATGTCCACAACATTGCCGGCCACCTGCGACGGGCCTTGCGCCTGCCCGGTGGCTAGTTCGATCACACCGCCCTCGGTTTGCGATGGGCCTTGCGCAGCGCCGGATGTCGCGCTGCTGACGACGACGGTCGGATCGGGGCTCGGCCCCTTGAAGAGGAACGCGCCCTTGGCGGTGCGCAGCGGCACCCCGCGCGCGTTCAGCAGGACTTTGCCCAGGGGCAGCGTCGGCGCCTGCTTGATCGGCCCAAGCTCAAAGGCGACGAGGTAAGAAGCACTGGTCTTCGTACCGCCCGCCCACGTCCCCGAGCACTGCACCGACGTGCCCGCGGCGAACACGCCGTAGGCCATGAACATCACTTGGCCGTTGCCGGAGTCCTTCGCGCAGCCATTGGTGATGTTCGTCCCGCTGATCGCCGTGAATCCCGCGCTCGGCGTACCGGCTTCGTCGGTGCCGTTGGCCTCCTGCGAAGCCACCGCGACCACGAAGGCGTCGTAAGGCACCGTCAGCGCGGGGGTGCTCCATGCGTTGACGCCGGCCTGAAAGCTAAGGCTTGTCTTGGTGACTATTCCTTCAGGCTTGAGGCCTCCGACTTCGATACCGATTGCGGTGATCGACGAATTAACGCCGCCATTGCTGGCAGTGATAGAGGTCGTGCCCTGCTTGATCGGGATCGCCGATCCGGACCCGCGCGCGTTGGCTTCTACATAGTCCTGCTTCCAGTTCGGCGAGCCGGTGCTTGAGAACGTGCGCGTGCCACCCGTTGTCGAGTCGGCGACCACCGCAGCGATGAACGCGGTCGCTCCAGCCTGCGTCGCAGTGACGGTGAAGTTGAGTGTCGATCCGCCAGCGCCGGCCGAGAAGGCGCCGACACCTTGGAAGACGGTAGTTATGCCCGGCATGTACTAACACCCACGGGCGCAAGGGTTCAGACGACGAAAGGCAGCAGTTCCTGCACGGTCTGCGTTTCCGCGGTCGAACCGCTGCGCTTGGTCTGCACGCTGATGATGCTCGCCGCCGTCGTGTCGACCGTGACAGCCGCCGCCGCGGAAGCCGGGATCAAGAATGTGTCGGCCGCGATCACCGCGGTGCCGAACTGAGCGCGCCCGGTACACATCAGCGAACCGGACGAGCCCGTAGAGCGGCAGCGGATCCAAAGCTCGATCACGTAGGAAATGTTTGTCTGCGATGCGACCAGCGTCTGCGCGGCCGATGAGGCGATGATCGTGCCCGTTGCATTCGCCCCCGAGCCGAAATAGACATCGATCGTCAGGTTGCCCGGCGTCGCGGCGGTCGTGATCTTGCCGAACACCAGCAGATGCATCAGCCGTCCGGGCTTGAAGAAGTTTGACGGCATCGCCGGAAACGCCGCGGCCGGATAGAGCGCCTTGTCAGTCGTGGACAGCGTGACGGCTGCAACATCCGCCATCAGCAGCGGCTCGCGCGCGTCTACGTAGAGGTCGCCACCAGCGTTCAGCTTGCCGCCGATGCGGTCCATGTAGCGGCTGAACTTCTCCGCAAGCGCGGAGCGTTCGTAGCCTCGGAGCGGCATGCGCGACTCACGCAACCAGCCCGCAGGCAGATCGTCGTGCTGGCGTGACTTGAGGTTCTTGATGATGTTCAGCATCTCATTCCTCCCAGATGATCTGGCCGGCGGCGAGCTTGGGCGTGATGCCCGCGCTGACTGCGATGGGCGTCACGCGGTACGCGAGTCCGTCGCCAGCGGCAGTGATGTCGAGCGCAGCACCGCCCTGCGTGGTGCTGATGGTGATGTCGTTGCCGCTGACGGTCTTGACCCAGTAGACCGTGCCTTCGGTGATGCCGGTCGGGATCGTGGTCCCGGCCGGAGCGTAGAACGCAACTCGGTCGTCGACGGCCATCGTGTGGCCGGGGATCGTGATCGTGTCGGTCGCAAGCGCAGTGAACGGGCCCTGGCGCGATCCGAACACGCCGCGGTGCAGGATCTTCGTCGCGCCGCTGACGGCAACGCCCGTCGACCAGTGCGTGAGCACCGCCGAACTCGCCGTGCAGGCGCCAAAGCTGGCATCCGCTACCAGACTGATGACGCCGCTGGCCGACGAAAAGCCCGCGCCCGATCGCGCCACGCTCGCGCGCGCGTAGCCGGTGTAGGCCGCCTCGCTTGTGGACTGCGTGCCAGCCGCACCAGGCTCGGCCGTGTGCGCAGCAATGAAAATGTTCGCCAGCGGCGATGACGCTGCGTTGTCCGCGATGTTGGCGATAGCCGTCGCAAGGTAGGTCAGCGCAACGAGGTCGTTGGCGAAGGTGGTTGACTTGGGCATGGTTCAGCCTTTCGGAGGATTGATGCGCATCATTCGGATGCCGGAGGGGAGGTTGGTCGGGCCGTCGTACTTGAAGTCGATGTCCCACCCGATCGCTGCCGCGCGCTCGATGACTTGCACGAGCGGTTGCGGAACATCGAACCTGGGCTCTAGGGTCACGTTGGGCGCTTCCACGTTCACGATGGGCGCCTCGACGGTCACCTGCACCTTGGGCTCGGGGAACTTGATCCCGGTGATCGCCTTGCCGATCGCGGCGATGATTTCGCCCGCGTTGTCGCCCTCGCCTTTCGACTCGAGAATTTGCACGATGCTGGCAATGCCCGTGCTCACCTCATCGAACACCTCTTTGAGCGCGTCGAACTTCTGGTCTGACTCGGCGCGCTGCTGGCGCGACAACTTCGCCAGCGCATCGCGCACGCTCGCCGCAATGGCGTCCTCTACTTCGCTCATGAGACGCACTCCAGCAGTGATTTAAGAACGCTCTCGCGCTTGCGCAACTCGACCAGCACCGGGTCACGCCCCTCTGCATCTTCGACGCGCTTCTGCGTGGCCGTTTCGACTGCCGCGACAGCCGCAGCATGCATGTCGACCTCAGGCGCTGCGGGCTCGGCAACGGGTTCCTCTGCCGGCTTCGAGCGCTCGGCCACCGTATCGGCACGCTCTTTCAGGGTCGGCGTGTGGAACGGCTTGCTCGTGTCTCCGGTAGCGAGCCACTGCTTGAACTCTTCGAACGGACTGGCGCTGATCGTGCGCAGGCCCCTCCAGTCCTTCGGGTAGTTCGCTCGATAGGCGTCCTTGGCCTCATCGATCGTGTCAAACCCGAGCATGACCTTGTGCTCGTCCGGAGCACCTGTCTTCGGGTCGATCTGATCAACGATGAATACCGGACCGGTGTGCCCCTCGGGAGTGCCCGGCTTGACGAACACGTCCATGTGCTCGCCGTCGATCGACTTCGTGCCCTTGATGTAGCCGTAGTGGTGAGACATCTTCGTCTCCCACTGCGGCGGCTCGTTCCTGCGATCCTTGCGCGTGGACCCGGCATCGTTCTCTATGGACAGGTCCAGGCCGGGGAACGTGGTCGCGTCGTGCCCCTTCTTGTAGTTGCCGGCCTCGGACTGCGCGTTCGTCACCTCGCGGTCGTTGGTCGGAGACTCGGCGGTCTGCGCAGCGCGCTCGTCGATGACGCTCGGCGCCGTGGTCGTCGGCGTCGCAGGCGTGGCTGTCGCCTCGACCGGCTTCGGCGTGGCCTTGGCGTCGATCGCCGCGCGCTTCTCGGCCAGCGTGCGAGCCTTCTCGGCCGCCTGCTGCTGGCGCGGCAGCGCTGGCACGCCCGCGTCGTTGAGCATCCGCTCGGCGTGCGCCAGCATGTTGTCGCTCGTCCGACCAGGCAGGCGCGCGTCGTCCGCGTTCTGCGCCATGTAGATCAGGTCGCCGAGCGACTGCTGCCCGAGCAGGTCGCGGACTTGCTGGCGCGTGCGGCTGTCTCCCACCTTCTCGCGCACGACGGCAAGGCGGTCTTGGAACGTCTCCTGCGGCAGTTCGACGGGTACTCGCGTCGGTGCCGTCGACGGGTTGCCCTGGGCGGTCGTTCGGGCCTGCTCGATCGCCGTCTGACTCGACGTCACATCGGGCGTAATGCTTGCATTCGGCGTCGTGGCGGACTGTTCTCCGCTCAACGCCGCGGAGACGACCCCGGCCGGCGTTTCGGCCTGGACCTGCGCTGCCGGCAGCGTGACGGTCGGCATCGAGTTCGACCGGTCGCGCAGCATGTTCTCGTCGTTGTCGCGCATGCGCTCCATGCGAGCCATCGCGCCTTCGGCGTCGAACTTCTCCGGCATCTTCGGCGGGATGTACGTGCGCTCGAATGCCGCGAGCGCTTCGTCCGGGGTCTGCGCGGTGGCGATGTCGTCGAGCGCCTGATTCGAGCGCGCAACCGCTGCTGGATCGCCGTGCTTGCCGCCATGCATCAGGCCAGAGCCGCCGCCGATCGCCGCGCCACCGACAGCACCCAGGCCCGCCGAGTTGATGATGTCCTTGAGCCCGGCTTCGTCGGCGATCGGTTGTCCGGCGCCGTAGTGCTCGATCGCCGTCTGCACGCCTTCGGTCGCCGCCTCGGTCGCGGCGCCACCGACGCCAAGCGCAAGGCCCTGGCCGATCCTGCTGCTCGCGCCGGGCAGCTTGATCTTGCCCATCGCGGCGTCGATGCCGAGCTTGTCGGTCAGGCCCTCGATGCCGCCCGCGACGAGGCCGGAGCCCCAGACGCGCGCGATGTCCATGCCGTTGAGCGTGCGGCCTTCCTTGGCGGCCTGCTCTTCGGCATCCGGATAGATGCTGCCGAGTTCCTGCCCGGTGCCGTAGGCCAGAATCGCCGAGGTCGAGCCGATTTCTTTCGCGATGTTGCGCGTGGCGATCTTGACGGCTTCGTCGGCCGCGATCTTGCCGGCGCCCTTGGCGACGATATCGTTGGCTTCCTTGATGACCGCGCGCTGGATCATCCCCTGCGCGGCCTCTTTCACCGCACCTTTGGCAACCAAGCCCGTGATGGCACCGCCCGCGCCGGTCACAGCGCTGGCCGGTGTACCGCCGCCGAGCGCAGCACCTGCAGCGCCGCCAACCAGCGACGTGAGCAGCGCCTCGCCGCCCTGGCCGATCGCGTAGCCGATGCCGTACTGCGCCCAGTCGAGCAGCGCACCGAGGTCGCCGCCCTTGGCCTTGTCCCAGGCCGTGGTCAGTTCGTCGGTGTCGCGCTGCAGCGGCTGCAGCTTCTCCATCCCGGCCTTGTAGCCGTTCAGGCCCCACTGCTTGACGCCAGTCCAGATGCCGCCCTCGCCGAAGGCCTTCTCACCCGTCGCGCCCGCGAGCCCGACGACACCCTTGGCGATCGGGACGGTCTGCCCGAGCGCGACATCAATGCCGCGCGATACGTCGCCCTGTTCCTTCGGCTTCGGCGCGTTGGGGTCGAACTGATCGAAGAAGTTGGCGCGCGGCGCGCCGCTCGTGTCTTGCGGCGTGTCGAACTGATCGAAGAAGTTGCCCGGCATCACTCGTCCACAAGGTGCGTTGGAGCACCCGCGCGCGGGCGCTGCCGCGGCGGGTTGTCGACGAGGATGCTATCGCTATTCACCAGACGAGGCCCAGTTCTTTCGCCATCTCGGCCGGCGACAGCAGCGGTCCGGTGCCGCCCTGCTGGAACATATTGCCCCGGCGGGTGTATCCCTTCGCTGCGCCTGCTTGCGTCAGCCGCTCCAGGCCCTGCTGGTCGCTTGGCGTCATCGCCTGCTGCATCAACGGCGCGGGCTTGGCGGCCTGCGGGCTCGACCCGAGCACCTTGGCAGACGCCCCGGGCCCGAACTTGGCGTCGTAGTCGGCGGCCTTGTCCGGGTTCTTCTTGAGCGCGTCGATCGCGGCCTGGGGAGGCGGCGCGTAGCGCGCTGCGCTCAGATCCACGCCGGCGCGCTTGGCTGCGCTCTCGATCAGCACGTTGGACTGTCGAATCTGGCGTTGCGCCTCTTCCTTCGCGTCCTGGGTCGCAAGCGGGTCCGACAGCACCTTGTTGGCAGACGCGGTGCCGGCCATCGCGCGCTCGGCGATCTGATAGAACTTGTCGACCTTGCCGCCCTTGCCGTCGAGCGCATCCAGCTGTGCCTGAATGTCGTCGGCGGCCTCCTTGTTGCCGGTGGTCTGCGCTTCGGCGAGTTGCTGGCGCAGGTCGGCCATGTTCTTCGCCTGCCCGAGTTGGAACTGCGCGAGTTGAGCCTGCGCGATCGAGCCCGCCGACTCGATGTGACGCGCGAGAGCGAGCTTGCGCTCCGCGCTGATGTACTCGGGGTTCGTGATGCGCTTGAGCTCGGCCGCGACCTGAGCCTCTGCCGTGGCCTTCGTGACCGCACCAGCCTCTGCCGCCTTGTTGTCGACGCGGGCCTTGTTGAGCGCCGGGTCCGTCTCCTGCGCTCGCAAGCCTTCGAGTTGGACCTTGTTGCGTGCTCCGCCTTCGGCCTCGATGTCGGCGACCTTGTTGCCTCGATCGCGCGCGATGCGCATCGGGTCGTTGTTGAACGCGTCCGACTGCTCGCGGATCGTCTGGGCGGTCTGCACCTGAATCGCGGCCAGCGCTGCGGCTCGCTCCTGCGCAAGCGACTCGTCGATGTACTTGTTGGCGAGGTTCGACGACGCCTCGCCGAGTCCGTAGAGCGCCCTGGACATGAAGCTCATGGCATCTGCTCCTGATCATCGGGTTGCGCCTGTGCCTGCTGCGCGAGCGGCACCTGCGCGCCGCCGCCCTGTTGCGCTTGCTGCTGGCCTTGCGCCGCGATCGTCGGGTCGACACCCTGGGCCGCTGCCGCCTGCGCTGCTGGCCCGTCCGGGGGTGCGCCGCCGTTGGCCTGCTGGTCTGGCGGCAGCGCCTTGTTCGCAGCGTCCATGATCTGCGCCTCGTTCATGCCCATCTTGTGACTGATGAGCACAAAGGTCGTTTGCATGGCCGTCTTGAAGTCGTCCTGCGTGACCTCGCGTCCGGCCTGCACCATCGCATCGGCCGCATCGCCGAGCAGTTCGATGGCTGCCGGCAGCACGGCCTCGGGCGGGATGCCGTTGCCCTTGGTCTTGCTCGCCGTGCGGTCGAGGATCAGCATCAGGCCGGTGACGTTCTCGGCCAGCACCTGGGCGGTCGGGTCCTTGCTCTGCACGGCCTCGCGCAGCTTGTCGCGCATGTTGGGCCCATACATGAGCTTCATGCCGGCTGCGACGATGCGCTGCACCACGTCGACCATGTTCGGCGGGATCGCCTTGCTGATATCGGGCTTCGTGAACGAGCCAGATCCTTCGCCTTCGGCCGCCTCGTCGTCCGGCGTCGTCTCGGTGGACTCGTTGTCGGGACCCTCGGTCGATTCGGTGTCGGGCGCAGTCTCGGTGGACTCTTCGTCCGGAGCCGCGTTCGCTTGATCCATCAGGGACTTGGTAGCCATGCGTCAACCCTTCTTGACCTGCCCGAGTACGACGGGCGAGTTGTAGTTTCGGTACGCCCGATCCATCAGCGACTTCTGGTACTCCAGCGCTTCGCTCGACGGGTTGTAGACGCTCTTGAGGATGTCGCCGCCGAGCGATATCAACTCCTTGTTCTCCTTGACGAACTTGCCGACCTTGCCCGCGGCGTTGGATGCCTTCGAGAACCACGCCTGCAGGTCGCCCGCGTTGTACTGCTGGCCCACGCTGTCGACGGCATAGGACCCAGGCGCATTCGGCGCCGGCTGGATCGCGGTCGTTGGCTGCACGCTTGATCCACCAGTCGCGCCGATCGCGCGCTCCATCAGCGACTGATCGGGTGGTGCGGTCTGCGCGAGGTCGGTCGAGACGCCCGCATTCACCGGGTCGGGCACCTTCGTGGCTTGCTCGGCACCTCGCGCCGCCTGGTCGGCCAGCGACTCCCCATCTGCCCCGCTCGACGTTCGGATCAGGTCGGCCTGCTGCGCTTGTTCGGCGAGGCTGGCGTTGGCGACGCTGCTGGATGCCGGAGCATCAGCGGCGATGTCCATGCCGCTCAGGCCGCTCGAAGCGCCGTCTTCAGCCGCGCCGGCGGCAGCGGTGGTCGCCCCCTCCGCGCCGCCGATCAGACTGGCCGCCCCGCCGACGATCCCCACGATCGCCCCGACGCGCTGCAGGTCCTTGTTGCCGGTCACGGCTCCTGCAACCGCCAGCACGGCACTCGCGACCGTGGCATAGGCCGCGAACGTCGCGGTGCCGGCGACAACCGCTCCGACAGCGCCTGTTGCGAAGGCCGCGATGACTGGAATGACGAACGGCATCTCAGGCCCCCTTTTGATACATGAACGTGTTGAACGACTCGCCGAACCCGATGCGCTGTGCGACCTTGGCGATACGCGGGTCGAAGCCAGCGTTCATGCCCCACGAGACGCGCTTGATCCGGGTGTCGGCCTGCACCCATTGCATGAGGCGGCGCAGGATCGCCCGGCCTGCGCCTGGACGTTCGCTGAAGCAGAAGGCGATCGTCCCCTCGCCACCCTTGAATATCGGCATCTCGGTGACAAGCATCGCCACGCCCGCGACCGGCTCGTCACCGTCGAATGCGGCCAGCTGGAAGTGCTCGTGATGCACCGCGAAGAACGTCGCCATCTGAACGATTTTCTCGAGACTCACTTCATACGGTGCGCACGACACCGCGCGCATCGCGAGGCGGCTGATCGCCTGCACGTCCATCGGTCGGATGCGGCGGTATTCGAGCATCAGGAGCCTCCGGCGTTGCCGGTGCCGTTGCCGTCTGGGTCGTTCGGGTTCACGTACTGGCCGTTGTAGTACCCGCCGTTGTTGGTGCCGCCGCCGCCCGTCGTCGGCGTCGTGACGATGTTGAAGTTCAGCAGGTCGGTGATGTCGGTGTTGTTGTCCGGGTTGTTCTTCTTCCAGAACTCGGCGAACGACTGGAAGGACTCGATGTTGTTGCGGATCAGCGTCTCTTTGGCCGCCTGGTCGAGGTTCGGGTTGTTCTGGATCGTGGCGATCTGCTGCATGGTGTTCGACCACGCTCCGGCGATGTTGGTGCTCGACTGGATGTCGTTCTTGTAGCTCGACTCGATTTCGGCGACCTTGAGCGACGTGTCGGCGTTCAGCTGCGACTGCCATTTCTGCGTGTCGGACTGCAGGGTGGCGAGTTGCTTCTGTTGGACGAGGTTGTCGTAGAACTGCTGCTGCTGGGTCGTGAGCGTGTCGCGGCGCAGCGCGAGGTCGGCCGCGGTCATTCCGAGGGACTGCGCGAACTGCTGCATCTGGTTGTCGATCTGCTGCTGACCCTGCCCGGCCTGCACGTCGAACTGCTTCTGCTGCTGCTGGAGTGTCTTGTCCTGCTGCAGGTTGCTGTTCTCCAGGCCGAGCGCCTGCCCTGCAAGGCTCGTGGCGTTGTTGGCGTTGCTCGTGGCCGCCGCGTTCTTCGCGGATAGGTTGGCGAGGTCGGTCGTGCTCGACAGTTGGGCGTCGGTCTGGGCAATCGGCGTGGCCTTGTCGATCACTGCGGCCTGTGAGGCTTGCGCCGCGAGGCTGGAGTTCGTCAGGCCGCGCGCCGCCGCGAGTTGCGTACCGGACGTGCGGGCCTGCTCCATCAGCGGAGAGCCGGAATCGATGATGTTCGCGACACGCGACGCCGTCGACTTCGTTTCATCGAAGTCATTCGTCATCGGCTCGATCTTGTTCTTGGTCGCAATCTCTTGCGCTGCGTCCATCAAAGATGCCATGCCGTACTCCAGTAGTTACGCCGTGCCGACAGACTCTTCGAGCTTTTCTTCCAACTCGGCGATGCGAGCCTGCAAGGCCGCGATCGACTGGTTGAGTTGGTTGATCTGCTCGTGCGCATCGTTCAAGGCGTGTTCGAACGACGTCGCCGTGGCCTGGGCCATCGCCATGCCCGACATCGCCTCGTTGCGCTGCTGCTCGGTCGTGCGCAGGATGTGCGTCAGATGCACGCCGACGCGCTGCTTCTGCTCTTGCTGCTTGGACTGTGCCGCCATCGCGTCCTGCGCCGCTTTCTCGACCATCGCAGCCTTGCGCTCCAGATCGCCGGGCTCGGGTCCGGCCTTGCGGTGCTCGGTCATGCGCGCTGCGTTCGCGATGTTCGTGAGTTTGGTTGCGGGCTTCTTCGTCGTCATTTCAAGGCTCCTGGGGGCTTCCGCCATGCCGTGGCGGCGTCGGGCGCGTCAGCGCAGTTGGCGAATTGTCATGCTGTTGTTGTCGGCGTTGGCCTGCCCGGCTCCATTGATCCGGTTGCAGAACATTTCGACGACATCGGCGGCGTTGAGCGACATGATCGACTCGCCCGAGATTGTGACCAAATCTCCCGATCCTGAGGACGTTCCGGCACCGACGAGCGGTACATAACTGACGTTGTTCTTGCGGATCTGCACGCCCATCGTCGCGGCGCCGCCCGTGGCCTCGTGCGTGATGTTGTATGCGACCAGGTACAGGCCGTTGGTCGGCGCCGTGAACCCCGTCGTGCTCATGTTGTTGCTGACATCGAGGTCTTCGACATCCCACGTCACGCGCGTGTAGGTCGCCGACGTGTAGGCATCAACACCGCCGCGATGCACGACCACGGTTGGCGTCACCGTCGCCGAACCGACATAGCCGGCATCATTGGTGAACTGGCTGACGTTGCCCGAGGTGAGGTATCCGTTGAACGACGGCGCGTTCACGATCGAGCCGAAGTTCGCGCTCGTGACCGTTGCACCTGACCGACCGAACGTCAGCGCAGTCGTTGCCGCGCCGTATGCGTCGTTCACTGCCCGAATGCTGAGGGTGTTCGTGTCGGCGAACATTTCCCATATCTTGGCGTCGGCGCCGCCGCCGGTCAGCCCGAAGTAGATCGACGGCTGACCAGTGCTCAGGCGGCCGATCCGGACGGCTCCAGAGGACGGTATGGCGGTCGGGTACGAGCCGAATCCGCTGATGCCGCCGCCTGACGCATTGCCTGTCGAAAACCCGCCTTTGACGAGCAGGTCGTTCTCCATGACAACGCCACCGGCCGACGTGATCGTCATCCGCAGCGTGCCATTGGTGCCGAACACGACGGCATAGGGGCCGTTCTGCCACACGGCTCCTGCGTAGGTCGACCCGAACACGCCGCCAGCGGAGTTGTCGACCCCGAAGAACACGCCGCTGCCGGCGCCGTTGATGAATTTCAGGTGGCCCTGGTTGGTCGGCGTGGTGGACGTGGCGACGATCTGCGCCGTCGCCGACGCGAGGTCCATCATCTGCGACGGCGTGGTCACGTTCAGTCCGAACTGACCCGTCGCTGACAGGATCGCGCGCTCGGCGCCGCCTGCGCTGAAATGGATGTCGGCGGCCGATGCGATCCCGATGCCGTTGCTGCTGAACTGGTACAGCGAGCCGACCGTGACGCCGGAACGCTGCAGGCGCAGATACTCGTCTCCGCTTGCCGCGCTGCCGTTGTGGCCTACCTGGGCAACGATGCCGCCAACGTAGGGCTCGAAGGTCGCGCCGTTGACGTTGGACCCGCCGAACACTGCCGTGTTGATGCCGACCTGACCAGACGCAGAGACGCGCATGCGCTCGGTCGCGTTCGTGGACAGCGCCAGGGCAGCGTTGAGGTCGTTGACCAGCGTGATCGTGTCGTCGGCCGCGCCGATGTAGCCGACGCGCCCCTTGCGGCCGGTCGGGTCGTTGAACGACAGGTAGTTCGATCCGCTGCCGCGCGCTACGGTCGTCTCCAGGCGTGCCACCTCGGGACCGGAGCCGACTGCGTGGATGCGTGCCGCGGGTGACAGGGTGCCAACACCAAGCGACGTGTTGACCGTCAGCGTCGAGAACGCGCCCGTCGACGGGTTGGTAGAGCCGATCGGGGTGCCGTCGATCGATGTCGCCGCCTCGAAGCCTGTCTCGCCGACGTTGACGCGCACGAGCTTGCCGCCGTTGCCAGTGAGGTCGGGGAACAGGTCGAGCGCCGCCGCGATGAGTACGAACTCGGCGCGGATCGTCGCGCTTGAGCCGGGCGACCTGTTGGCCGGCGCTCCAGTCGGGTTGTAAAGCGGCATGGCTAGCTCCTACTTCTTGTGCGCCTTGCGCGCGAGGTATTGAAGGATCACGCTGTTGATCGTGAACGGCTGGTAGGCGTCGCTGTCGACATCGACCCGGAGCGCGACGTTGACCTCGGTCCCGCGCATCTCGCATTCCGCCGGCGCGAGCGATCGGCCGTCCCAGATGAACTCGTCCCACGTGAAGGTGTCCCAGTACGACGGCGCGAGCGGCAGGTCGACAGGGACAGGGCTGTCTCCCTGCGGTCGATCGATGCCGCCATAGCCCATGTCGTACGTGAAGTTGAAGCGAGCAAACCCGCCGCCCTGCACCTCGAAGCTGGCGCCCGTCCAGCGCTTGAAAATTCTCGAGTTGCCCTGGAACGCGTACGTGGTTGTGAAGTGGGCCTCGATGCTCTCGCCGTCGAAGCTGGTCCCGCAATCGGTCTGGTAGACGAACCCGTCGATCGACCCAAAGTAGGCCGTCTCGACGTTGCCGACCTTCTCTCCCGGGCACGCGCAATTCACGATGTGCTTGAACTGCTGCGGCATGGAGCCGATCACGCGCCCGTTCACCATCGTGATGTAGAGCGCATAGCCGTCGCTGTAGTAGACGCGGTACTGGCTCTTCTCGCGATTGACCACCGACGCTACAGCGGTGTCGCTACGCGTCTGGGTGAATGGGCGCAGGCGCAGCGTCATCGACGAGGGCTCGAAGTTGCCGAACTGCTGCGCAGCAGAGACGGACATCGCTCCCATGTCGGAGAAGACGATCGACTGGCCGCCCAGGCGCTGCGCGGTGTACTTCTTGGCCCCCGCAGACTCTTCGAACGGCACCAGCTGGAAGTCCGCGGCGCTCTTGCCGTACAGCACCGAGGTCGCGTTCTCGGTCAGCACCGCCATCGCGCCTGCCGACTGGTCGCCGGACTGCCGGAGCATCGACGTGATGATCCCGGGCATGCGCCACGCGAGCGAGCCGGCCAGGGCGGTCCAGTTGAACGGGGTCGTGATGCCCGAGTTCTGCGCGTTGGTCCCGAACGAGAAGAACAGATGGTCGCGATGCACCGTGACGTTGTTGGGCACGTCTGGCACGTTGCCGGTGACGATGGGTGCGTAGGTGTCGCCGTCGAACTCGAAGCCGCGGCCCACGTTGTCGCACCCATAGAGCTTGGGCGTGCCCGAGAAGTTGCCGATATCGGTCTGCACGCGTCCGCCAGGAGGGATCGTGATGGCCGTCTCGACTCCGGCCAGCGTGGCGCCACCTGCAGGTGTCCCCGTGGCCGCACCAGCCGCGAAGTGACCCGTACCGCCGGTTGGCGTGGCGATGATGAGGCGCCCGGCCGCCGTGGTGCCCCAGGAGCCCGATTGCAGGCAGACCTGTTTGATCACAGCGGAAACCGCGCCCTGCACGACCGTGCCACCGACGACGAATGCGGCGGTGCCGGACGAGAAGGAGAGCTCGAACAGCATCGGCACGAGCGCCCAGCCCGTGTTCGTCGACTTGTAGATCGCCATCGCGGTGCCGCCGACGTTGTTGCGCCACGCGTAGGTGACGCCATTCAGCCGCGCAACCCCGCGCACAGGTCCGGATCCAGGCACCGCGGCAATGAGCGCTCGATACACGTTGGCCGCGAGCGCGGTCATGCGCGCGTCGTAATCCGCCCCGGCACCAGCGCCGCCAATCTCGACGATGATGCCCTGCACCACCGCGGCAACGGTCACGTTCTCACCGTTCAGGAACCCGCCGGTCAGCTGGGTGTATGCGTAGACATCGCCCTCGATGTCGATGACCTTGCCGGTCGCGCCAGACACGGCCCCGGTGATCGTGGCGCCGACTGCGATCGCGCCGACCGAAGCGAGGCGGATCGTCCCGTAGCTGGCGAGGCTCGGGCGACCAGGCCGACCGTCATAGCGCTCGTACCCACCGCACCGCGAATACCCGCCATTGATGCTGTGCTCGAAGTTGATCGCGTCGCGCACATAGCCCGGCTTGAGCTTGAGCGGAGGCGTCAGGAGGTCATAGCCTCCCTCCAGCACGATGTACTCATACGCCGTGCTCGATGCGGGCATCGCGATCTGGCGAGTCACGGCGCTCGCTCCTTACTGGAAGTAGCCGCCCAGCACCTTGACCTGATTGGCTGCGACAGCGGTCGTGTCGGAGTCTGCAACGAGGTTGGTGATCGCCAGACCGAGGCCGAGCATGAAGGGCGGGCCCAAGTCGCCGATCGCCAGCGACAGGACCGAACTCGCGGGCACCGGGATCGTCAGCGCAGGGACGTCTGTGCCTGCGACCGGCGCGGTCGCCTTGTCGTAGAGCTTCACGAACGCCGCAGCGCCGCCGGCGTTGCTGATCACAAGGCTCGCGAGCGCCGCCTTGCCGGCGGCGATGAGCGTGTTGTTGACGCTGTTGGCCGAGTTGACCTTGATCTGGCTCTGACGGTGGATGTCGTACATTGGCGCCCCTCAGCAGTCGAGCAGCATGTTGCCGCTCAGGTTGAGCCGGTACTCCGGCAGGCAGCGCTGACGCAGCGCCTCGGTCATGGTCTTGATTTCGTCGACGGCCACCTTGCGCTGGTTGCCGGCCTCGTCGTAGCCCGCGTACTTCTTGAGCGCGACCCACACGATCAGCATGTGCAGATCCGTGGGCAGCGGGGGGATATCGCCGTCGACCGACATCAGCGTCGGGTTCTTCCAGCGCTGCACGTTGATCGAGGTCGCGTTCGTCACCTTCGAGTTCAGGATGAAGGCATTGTCAGGCCGCACGCTCCAGACCGTGGCGCCGTCGTCGGCAATCAGCGTCCGGTAGTTGGCGTTGAACTCGTCCCAGACCATGTATTCGAGCCACCGCTCGGGCTGGCCTGGGAGTTGGATGTAGCTCTGGTCCTTGTCCCACCGAGACACGGGGATCGTCGTCGCGACGAGGTTGGCGCCAGCGGGCACCACCACGTCGGTCTGCTCCCAGAGGAAGTTCCAGAGCTTGGTCCCAAGGATCTCGCGCAGGCCGTCGTTCACCCAGTCGACGAGACGCTTGTTCTCGCCCGTCTGGCCGGCGACAGTGGCCGGGTTGATCCCGTTCACTGCCGCCTCTTGCGCGAGGCGCTGCGCGAGTTCCTTGAAGTTCATCTCAGGTGCTCTGCTTCGTGACGCGGAGCAGCCAGCGGCGCGCGAGTTTCTTGTCCTTATGGCTGTCGTGGATGATCGAGAAGCCGTAGGACTGCGCCTGCTTGGAGCGCACCGGGCGCTCGTTGTCGGCCTCTTCGGTGGCGTTGATCTTCGGCGTGCGGAAGGTGCGCTCTTGGCTCTGCGCCAACCGCTCGACGAACTTGCGCGGCAGCCGGATCGGCACGCCGCGCGGCAGCCAGCGGGTGTCGCCGTTGACGCCGACGAACACGACCGGCGAAGCGCGATCGTCGTTCGTCTCGTTGATCATCACGACCACGGGTTCCTGCATGAAGGCCTCGTAAGCCATCGAGCGGCCGGGGTTGTCGATGCCGGTCACTTCGTCGGGGATCGTGTCGTACTCGAACTCTCGCTCGGTGATCACTTCGAGGTGGCGCAGGCGCTCCGGCGACGACATGCCGGTGTGCATCATGTCGATGATGCGCTCGGTGCCCGTGCCGTCGAAGAAGTCGGCCGAGGTGTGCTCGATGCGATGGGTTTCTCGAGACTGGACTTGCGGGGATGCTGCGGACATTGGGTTCTCCTTGAAGAGCCGCCCCCGAAGGGGCGGCGAGGTCCGGTGGATCAGTACGGGATCGGCGAACCGAGGTCGGTCGCGAAATCGTAGTACGTGGTCGTCTGGTTGGCCGCGTTGAGCGCGGTGGTCCCAGGCGTGAACGCACCCGACGCGTTGGTCACGACCTTGTACGCGCCGATCAGCGCGTAGCCGGGCCGCTCGGGCGGCGTCTCGAAGCAGCCGGGCTTGTACCCGTTGCCCGTCGCCGACACCGGAGCGTCCAGCGCGCCCGCGCGAACTGCCGGGTCCACCACCACCGAGCCGTCCGAGGCCTTGATGTAGATGAAATGGCAGGTCGCCTTGCTCGCGCCGATCGCTGCGGCGGCGAGGTTGGCCAGGACGGAGAAGGTCGCCAGGGCGGGGGCGATGTTGTCCGTCGCCGCCTTGGTCTTCATCGCACCGTCCACCGTGTACGACAGCAGGTTCGAGGTCTTGAACTGACCACCCGCCGGCGTGCCCGCGACTGCGAAGCCAGCGGCCCCCAGTGCGTAGTTGTCGCGCTTCGTCATCATGACGAGGCTCCTTTCTCAGGACGGGGCCGGCTTGCGGCCCCTTGGTTGAAACACCGATCAGGCAGGATTACAGCGACGAGCACGCCACCTCGACCACGGCCATGTACTGCTCGTTCAGGCGCACGGCGGCCATGTAGGTGCTGGCACCCACGTAGCCGCGCTGCCCGAGCGGGTCGTCCTTGGTCTTGGTCTTGGCGCTGATCATCGTCACGTCCCAGCCTTCCATGCCGCGCAGCATCACGTCGCCGAAGCACTCTTC